>Ga0207027_1097_pt1 | contig 16439 bp, 12 predicted proteins | sample Alteio_BWMinCont_43_FD_153280 | JGI IMG/M metagenome (GOLD analysis project Ga0207027, IMG submission 153280) | Enriched cells from forest soil in Barre Woods Harvard Forest LTER site, Petersham, Massachusetts, United States -... | ecosystem: Environmental > Terrestrial > Soil > Temperate forest >... | reverse complement strand
TGCCATGTTTTGGGCCTGGAACACGGGCTATATATTTGTAAAGATGGAAGGCAGATCGCCGGTATCAACACAACCTGGGCATTTACTGGAGTTTCATATCGGCGGGTATATGCAACCCAATAATTGTATACGTACTATTGATCTGCCGATAAAAAAAGGAATGCAGGTCAGCAGTAAAGCTGCCGTGTTGAATATTAAAGCAGATGTGTCGCAACTTTTCAAAACTCCAACCACTATCGATTTCGCTAAGCTATCATCGGTAACTGATCTTCATTAATTAAATAGTATTTGTCCGATACATATTCGGTACCGTCGCTCTTCTTTAAATGAATATTGCCAACATAGTATTTGAATTTTGAAACGGTATAGGCCTGGCCTAACTCATTTTTGTATGTTGCACTATCAAGCTTCAATAAGGAGCTTCCTACATAATTGCTGAATGTAATAGTAACCGAACCGGTAGATGCAGTAAAAGACATAGCAGCCACAAGGGCTGCTATGCAAAACATTGTATACAGAAATTTTTTCAGCATCAGTTTATTTTAACGATCTTCTGCACGGCAGATACATTAGATGTATGCACCCTGAAGAAATATATACCTGCAGGGTAGGCGCTGAAATCAACCCCATAGCTCATACTTGGTTGAATATTTTTGAATGTGCGTATCAATTGCCCGTTTGAATTGTAAAGTTCTCCCAGCATATTATTATCACTTACCGGATCGAAGTAAATATAGGTATAGTCCTTTACCGGATTCGGTTCTACGTCAAATTTAATTGTTTTCTGAACATTCTGCACCGATGTATACACTACAGTTGAGTCGGTAATGGTATTGTGCCCGCCTGTTGGCCCGGTATTGCCTGTAGGTACAGTTCCGTAATATGTAGGGCCAAGTACAAATGGGTACACTGGGTTCCGTTTTGAATCGATAGTTACAAAGTAAGCATATATACCTGCAGGATATTCCGGTGTTACACAAAACCTGCCATTGTGTTCATCAAGGTCACCATAACCCGTGTCGTAAATATAATCCTGCAGATAATCGCCCAGCGGGTAGGTTCCACTTACCGCAGGTCCGTCATCAGCAGGCGCTAAGGCCGTAGTGCTATTCGGCAAGGTATCTCTGTTTACCATTTTCCTGAGCACATACGAGCTTATCATTCTTTTTATTCCGCCTGTGCCGTTGGTATTTGCATACCCATACGCACCATAAATAGGAAAGCCATCGAAGGCATAACCAATAATAGGTGAATGTTTGCTGCTATCGGCATCGTTATACAAACATTTTGGGTTTACGTGGTGGTGGTACTCTCCGTTTTGCGAAGGGTGCCCCAGGCAAGTATCGAACGATATGCCTTCAAACACCAATGCGTTCTGGTCCCAGTAACCAAGGTTGTTATACGAATTGGCATCCCATGCATTGTAAATACTTACGCCGTTGCTCCATATACCAATATGGCCCAGGCCAACGGTAACAGCAGTGCCCGTGTTTTTTACCGGGTTACGCGTTATTTTAAAACAAAAGTTCTGGTTTTTTGCCCAGTTCGGATTTTTTGACCAGGGGCCGATATCATAACCCGGTATGCAGTTAGTGGTAATGTATACATAGTTACTGTCAAACTGGTCTTTCAGTACATTCGATTCAATAGTATCGGAATGGCCTGCTACTTCGCCATACGCGCCTGTGGTATTAATTATCCACGACGATATTACAGGTATTTGCCCTATTGAGCTTTGTATACCTGCTGCAACAATAAGTGCTGTAATGATTGTTTTTTTCATTCTGGTTTGTGTTTGTTATTCTTTTGATGCTCTTACAAATTTAAACTTGCGGTTTATTTTTTAGTCGTTAGCCTATAGTCGTAAGTGGTCAGTTTACCCCAAACCCCTAAAGGGGCTTTTAATTCGTAATTCCTAATCCGTAATTAATTTGGGGCTGCTCTTGCTCCCTGCTTGCTCCCGAGCACTCGGGACTAACCCGCGCCCACCTTTCTGCAGTTGTTAGTCGTAAGTGGTTAGTGTATTTGCGTTAGGGATAGTAGCGTAAAGCCCACAGCCGACCTTAGGAGGCGAGGACTTGCAGCGAATAGCCCGACCCGTAGGGGAACGCCCAAATTGTAAGTGTTTAGTTTCTAGGTGGTGGAGCAGGTGCCATCATGCTTAAAGTTTCCTGGATGATAGAATCAAAGTGTCGTTGCTGGTCAGGACGTAAAATGGCTCGAACCTTTTGAAAATGATAAAAGGTAACCAGCTCGATCTGTTCCTGAGTGTGTGCAATAGAATCGGACATGTTTTTTATAGCTGCCGAGTCAACAGGATATATGTGCAGCATATCGAAAAAGCGATCGCGTAACTCATGGCTTTTATGCTGTATGGCTTGCATGGCCTGGTGATGTTCATCGCGTAATGCTGCATATTGCTTGGTTTGTGCATCGTCTAATTGTAACTCCTTGCAGAGATACCCGAATACATCGGGCCCTGATAGATGGCCGCCATGTGGGCCATTGTGTGCACCCATCCATACATACGATAATACACCTATATTGATAAGCAACAATGCAATAATTACAATTTTAAGGAACCTGTTGTTTTCCATAGTCATTAAAAATTAGTGATGTATGAAAAATATTCCTTTTGAAATGCATTGCTTTGGCCAGCCGATGAACTGCCGTTGAAATGCAAGAGGCTGAACACATTTACACCAATTACTATGACAGCAATGGCAAATGCCACGCGCAGGGTGGCCGGTTTAACCATTTGGCTCTGGCCCGCATTGCGCATGCGGTTCATTACCTTGTCGTACAGGAACGGATTGGCTGTAGCCTGTGTCATTCCGTCGAGGCTTTCCATTGTTTGCTGAATGTGGTTCTTTTTAGGTTCCATAATTTTTAGATGCTGGTTTGTTTATTTACTTGCGCTTATTTCTCGTGTTTGTTGTAATAATCGGCCAATAGTTTTTGCAGGTTCTGCTTTGCCCTGAACATCAGCGACTCTACAGATGGCACCGATGTTTTCATTATATCGGCTATTTCGGCATAGCTCAGGCCTTCTACTTTATGCAATACAAAAGCGGTCTTTTGGGTTTCGGCTAATTGGTCAATAGCTGTAAATAATATGGCTGAAAGCTCTTTATTCTCTAATTGTACGCCGGGGTGGTAAAAGTGGGGTTTGTCTAACGCAGGCAATACGCTTTCCATACCAAAAAGGCTTTGCACGATGGCAAATCGTTTTTTGCGTTTCTTCTTTCGTAAAAACTCAAGCGACTTTACTACCGATATCCTGTATATCCATGTCGATAAGGTTGACTCGCCTTTAAAGCCATGTACCGAGCGGAACACTTCTATAAATACTTCCTGGGTAATGTCCTCGGCATCTTCTTCATTTTGCAAAATGCCAATTACCGTATTGTGGACTTTATTCCCAAACTGCTTTACTAATTCTTTGTAAGCACTTTGGTCACCCTCTCTTAATTGCGATATGAAACTGGCTTCGCTCAAGAACAGTAAAGGGTTTCAGATAGTTTTATCATTATCAAATCACCAAATTATCAAATCACCAAATTTCTACACTCTGATTCCAATTATCAATATATCGTCAACCTGTTCAAGGCTACCTTTCCAGTTCTCAATAGTTTCGTTAAGCAGACTCTTTTGCTCATCCATTGTCAATTGTACATTATCCAGTATCAATTGCTCTAATTGTTTGTATTTGAATTTCTTCCCCTTTGGCCCGCCAAACTGGTCGGCATAGCCATCGGTGAAAAGGTATAGTGTATCTCCTTTTTGTAGTTTTAAGGTATGAGTAGAGAAGGGCAGGGGTTTATCTGTTTTGCCTATCGGCTGCTTATCGGCAGGTACTTCTTTCAGTTCTTCATTCTGAATATACCATAATGAATTATATGCACCGCTCCATTGCAACCTCACCCCCTTCCCCTCTCCTTGTTCAATGAGAGGGGAGATAGCTGCAAGCGATATATCCATACCATCCTGCACATTACTTTCGCTTTTTGCGAATGTTTCTAAAACAAGCTCTCTTGTTTTATCGAGAATTTTACCCGGTTCAGTTATTTTAAGTTCATTAACTGTTCGGTGTAAAGCATTGCTGCAAACCACGCTAACCAATGCACCCGGCACGCCATGGCCTGTGCAGTCGGCTGCAGCTATAAGTACGACCTCACCCTTACCCTCTCCTGCAAGGAGAGGGATGTGTTCCATCCAGTAAAAATCTCCGGCAACAATGTCTTTGGGTTTATAAAGTACAAATGATTGAGGCAAAGCCAACTGTATTGAATTGAGGGGCGGCAGAATGGCCTGTTGCAATCGCTTTGCATAATTAATAGAATCTAAAATGTCTTTATTCTTTTCTTCAACTAATTTTTTTTGCTCTTCTGCAATATGTTTTTGTTTTTCTACTTCTTCTTTCTGCTTTGTTATAAGGATATTGTCTTTTTGTTTTTGCCTGTACCCTCTGAAAATAAAAAATGCCAGCGCTATCATTAGTACAAAGCCGGCTATGAACGAATTCCGAATAATGATCTGCCTTTTTCTGTTCTGCTCAGCTACGGCATCTTTTTTATCCTGTTCTGCTTTCTCCGCCGCTTGTTTTTGCTCGAAATCAAAATTCATCTGGGCTTGTACCGTTTTCTTGGTATTTGCTTCATTTATTAAACTGTCGCGGTAAATAATAACTTTCTTATAATCTTCATAGGCCGTTTTAAAATTGCCCATACTGCTGTCTACATCTGCAAAGCCGAGGTACACATCTTTTATTATATCTTTTTCGCCAAGGCTTTTAGCAAGTATTAGTGATGAATCAAGTTCAGTCCGGGCCAGTGCGAATTTCTTTAGTTTCGAATTTACACTTGCCAGGTTACACAGGCCAACAGCAATACCATCTTTATTCCCTATCTCTCTGTTTATGGCCAGCGCTTCACTATAAGTATCCAACGCTTTTGAAAGGTCTTTTTTGTCGAGATAAAGCGTTCCCAGGTAACCGAGAATGCGGGCAATATCATTCTTGTTGCCCAATTCTCTGCTCAATGCAAGTGCTTTTTCATCATATTCAAATGCTTTGTCACTGTTGTTGAGCTCACTGTAAACCAATCCTATGTTACCAAGGTTGCGGGCCATACCATTTTTATCTCCTGTTTCCTGTTCAATAGCAAGTGTTTTTAAGTCATATTCAAGTGCTTTATCTTTATTGCCTTGTTCATTATAAATAACCGCAATGTTCCCCATGTTATTAGCCGCCGCCGCCTTATTTCCAATTTCAGTGTTTACCTCTAATGCCTTAAAGTAATAATCAAGCGCCACAGGATAATTACCCTGGTTCCAGTACACAAGGCCAATGTTTCCCATATTTGAACCCATGCCGCTTTTGTTTCCAATTTCCTTCGATATGGCTAAGGCTTTAGTGAAATATTTTAATGCACTGGTGTACTTACCCTGGTCGAGATAAACAATACCCATGTTGCCGTAGTTGGATGCAATGCCACTTTTATTTCCTATAGCATTGTTTATTGCCAGAGCCAGTGAATCATATTCAAGTGATTGGGGATAATTACCCAGGTACCAGTATGTAATAGCGGAATTACGGTAGGCCGCTGCCATAGCTTTTTTAAAGTCCAGCTTTTTAGCCAGCGATGCTGCATTGTTAGCATATAATAATGCAAGACTATCCTGCCCGGTCCTCCATAACTGCTCACTTAAATTATTCAAGGTATTTACTTTATTAGTATCGTCCTGTTGCGTTTTTAAAGCAGTATATAAAGAATCTATTTTATGGCTTTGCGCGTTACATAGACTTACCATTATTATAGCAGCTAATAGTAGAATATGTTTTGAGTTTTGTTTCATTATATACGTATTCCAATAATCAATATATCATCAACCTGTTCAAGGCTGCCTCTCCAGTTTTCAATGGTTTCGTTAAGCAGGTTCTTTTGTTCATCCATTGTCAATTGTACATTATCCAGTATCAATTGCTCTAATTGTTTGTATTTAAATTTCTTTCCTTTGGGCCCGCCAAACTGGTCGGCATAGCCATCGGTGAGCAGATAAAGTGTATCCCCCTTTTGCAATTTTAAGTTATGGGTAGAGAAGGGCAGGGGCTTATCTGTTTTTCCGATAGGTTGTTTATCGGCAGGCACTTCTTTCATTTCTCCATTCTGAATATACCAGAGTGAATTGAATGCACCGCTCCATTGCACTTCAACACTATCGACTAACGACTTACGACTAATAGCTGCCAACGAAATATCCATACCATCCTGCACATTGCTTTCACTTTTCTCAAATGTTTCCAAAACCAGTTCACGAACCTTGTCGAGCACCTTACCTGTTTCAGTTATTTTAAACTCCTTTACGGTTCTGTTCAAAGCATTGGAACATACCACGCTTACCATTGCTCCGGGTACACCATGGCCTGTGCAGTCGGCGGCGGCTATATAAAGGGCAGACTCTGTCTGCTCCATCCAGTAAAAATCTCCGGCAACAATGTCTTTGGGTTTGTAAAGCAGGAATGATTCCGGTAGATATTGTTTTACCAATTTCAAAGGAGGAAGGATAGCATCCTGCAAACGTTTGGCATAGGTAATAGAGTCGGTTACTTCTTTGTTCTTTTCTTCTACTATGGCCTTCTGTCTTTCTATTATTGTTTTTTGTCTTTGTGTTATTCTGAATCGTGAAAAAAGCAGGCCTGAGAATACCAGTAACAGGCACAGGCCAATAGCAACCAGTATGGTTATAATATTCTGTTTTTTCTTATCAGCTGCCGCAATAGCATCCTTTTTATCCTGTTCTGCTTTCTCTGCGGCCTGTTTTTTATCAAATTCATAGTTCATTTGTTCGCTAATGATCTTCTTCGTATTCTCTTCATTCTTCAGGCTGTCGTGGTATGCTATATAATATTTATAGTCGGTGAATGCCGCTTTGTAATCTGAGTTGGCAGTATCTATGTACATGCGCCCGGCATAAGCATTTGCCATTGTTTCCTTATTGTTAATTTCTTTTGCCAGGATAATTGCGCTATCAATATCGATTTTAGCCCGGGCATATTTTTTCAGTTTTGTTAGTGCCCTTCCCGAATACTGGTAAGCATTGGCTGTACCCATCTTATCGCCGATATGTTTTACTATTTTCATGTCTTCTGTAAAGTACTTCAGGGCATCATTATATTTACCCTGGTCCTGGTATACAACCCCAATACCTTCGTACATTAAAGCAGATCCTTGTATGTCGCCTATTTCTTTGCTTATATCCAGGCTGTGTGAATAATACCTTAATGCATCATCATATTTTGCTTGTGCGTAGTAAATGTTGCCTAAATTTCCATACGCATTTTCTCTTGCAAATACATTACCGGCCAATGAATCCATAACAATACCCTGTACCAGGTTTTTTACGGCCTCAGCATAGTTTTCCTGTTCATAATTAATTAGGCCAATATTTCCGAGCTGTGCACCCATACCCCGATTATCTTTGATTTTCTCATACAATTTTTCGCTTTCTAAGTAATTTTTCAGCGCATCCGGGTATTTGCCTTGATAGTAAAATATATTTCCAAAATCTCCATATATGGTAGCTATTCCCTTTATATATCCTGTTTCTTTTGCAATACCCATTGCCTGGTTTAGGTATTTTAATGCTTCAGCATAGTTGCCTTGCGAGGTGTATATATTCCCCAATGAAATGTATGCCTTGACAGAACCCTTTTTAAAGTCTAGTTTTTGAGATAGCGCCAGAACTATTCTGTCCAACGAATCTGTTGCATGATACTCATCCTTTACGTATAAGCCATCCGCTAATGAAAGAATGCTTATTATTTTATTGGTGTCTTCTTTTTCATTTTTTATAATAGTTATGAGAGAGTCGTTTACTTTTTTTTGAGCATTCATATTGGTTGCCGGTAGCATGGCAGCCACTAACAGTACTATAAATAAAACAAACTGCTTCATTATATTCTGATACCGATTATTAATATGTCATCTACCTGTTCAAGATTGCCCTTCCAGCTTTCAATTGCTGCGTCCAGTGTATTTTTTTGTTTACCCATTGGTTTGTGGGCGTTGGCTATAAGCAGTTCCTGCAATTGCTTGTATTTAAATTTCTTTCCCTTTGGCCCGCCAAACTGGTCGGCATAACCATCAGTAAAAAGGTAAACGCAATCGCCCTTACTTAATTGAACAGTGTTTATTTTAAATGGCTTTTGTTCACCATACTGAATGCCTACAGGCATTTTATCGGGTTGTATCTCCACAAAGCTATTGTCCTGCTTCACTATCCATACAGGGTTATTGGCACAACTTACCTTCAACACATTATTTTTGAGATCGAACATACCCAGTGAACAATCCATTCCGTCTTTTCCGCTATCAGACCCATCGGGATTAAGGGCTTTAATAATATTGGCACGTACATCATTTAATATCATGTCGGGCCGTATTATTTTACGCTCCAGAACTGATTCGTTCAGCATTGAAATATTCAATAGCGACATAAATGCACCCGGTACACCATGCCCCGTACAATCGCAACAGGCAAAATAAAATGCTTCTCCCCATCCTTCGCCTGCTTCGGGTGGCGCCTGGTAAGCCCAATAAAAATCGCCCGATACAATATCGCGTGGCTTAAAAAGTATAAAATGTTCTTTCAGGTATCTGCCTATGTAGGCATCGCTGGTTAACAGGGCTCTTTGAATGCGCGACGCATAATGAATGCTATCGGTAATGTCTTTATTCTTTTCATCAACAATAGCCTTTTGATGTTCAACTAAAAGTTTTTGTTCTTCCACCACCTCTTTCTGCTGCTCAATAAGTAGTTTTTGCTTGCGGGTAACTCTGAGTGAACGGAAAATGACGATGGCAATGGCAGCCACAGCCAACGCAATAAGCGCCATGAAAAGAATAACCAGTTTCTGCCGTTTGCTTTTATCCTGGGCAATGGCATCTTTTTTATCCTGTTCAGCCTTTTCAACGGCTTGTTTTTTGTCGAACTCATAATTCATTTGTTCGCTTACGATCTTCTTGGTGTTCTCTTCATTCTTTAAACTGTCGCGGTATTGGGTAAATGTTTTGTAGCTGGCAAAAGCGCCTTTGTAATCACCATTAACACTATCAATAATTGCTGAATAGAGGTAAGCATCTTTCAGTAACTCTTTTTCTTCTATATTTTTTCCTGTATGTATAAGGCTGTCGGTATATAATAGTGCTTTTGCATAGTCTTTCTTTTTTATGTAGTTGTATGCAATATTATCGTAGCCGTAGCAAATTAAAAATTGTGAGCCCATTGCCCTGTATATTTCAAGCCCCTGGTATGTATACTCGAGCGCTTTATCGTAATTGCCTAATATGTTATAGGTGTTGCCTATATTCAGTTCGGCATTGCCAATACCTTGTTTATCGTTTAGCTTTTTATTCAGGTTCAGGGCCAGCTGAAGGTTCATCAATGCGTCGTCGTACTTTTTCAGTGAATTATAAATGCTGCCCATGTCGCCATAAGCATATCCCATTCCCAGTGAGTCTTTAATAGCTTTGGCTAAGGCAAGGCTTCTTTGTTTGTATATCAAGGCTTCCGGGTAATTGCCCTGGTAGTTATAAATATTACCAATGTTTCCGCACACAATATCAATATGCAGGGTATCATTCATATCTTCCCTTATTTTAAGAGCCGATAACTGGTACTTAAGCGCCTCGGGGTAGTTGCCTTCATTTTCATAAATAATGCCAATATCTCCATATGTGGTTCCTTCAATTCCTTTATCGTTTATATCGGTGCAAAGCTTCAGTGCCTGTTCAAAATCCTTAAGCGCTTCAGTATTATTATTGTTTGCCTGGTAAAGCTTGCCCTTAAGGTTATATGCCAATGCAGCACCCTTTTTAAAATTAGTTTTAAGGGCCAATACCAATTGAAGGTCAACTATTGAGTCGGCTGTTTTGTAAGTGCCACTTTGATAATAATCAAGCCCCAGTTCATACAGGCTATTTACTTTACCGGTATCTTCTTTTTGCGTTCTCAGAACCTTTCTAAGCGAATCGGTATGCCGGCCTTGGCTCACAGAAGCCAAAGGGAAAATAAACAGGCTAAAAAACAGGTACGTAAAATGGTAAGATTGTTTCATTCAAACAAATATACTTTTTTATATAGCATGAACATGCAATAAATGAATAGTGGTAATAGCGCAGGAATTTGTAATTTTGAGAAAGAAAAACAGGTTTTAAACCTTATACCATTGCCGGCATCTAACCTCACAAAACACTAACCATGAAATTCAATAAAAATTTACTTATCACACTTTCACTTTTCAGTTGTTCACTAACCTTTGGCCAGTCATGGTCTGCTGTTGGCAATGGCGCCAATGGCGAGGTAGATGCACTGGACAGTACTAATGGGAATTTATATATGGGTGGCTTATTCAGCACTGCGGGTAGTGCATCGGTTAGTAACGTTGCACAATGGAATGGAGTAACATGGTCGGCAGTAGGTGGTGGTACCGATGGTGAGGTATATGCTTTGGCAGGAAGCGGGGCTGACCTTTATGCAGGTGGTATTTTTGCCAATGCTGATGGAAACCCGGCCAGCAATATTGCTATGTGGAATGGAACTGCATGGTCGGCTATGGGCAATGGTATGAATAATTCGGTTTATGCATTATGTATTATGGGGGGTAACTTATATGCTGCAGGTGAATTTACAATAGCAGGTACCAGTACTGCACTGCATGTAGCAATGTGGAATGGTTCAACATGGTCGGCAGTAGGTAGCGGATTTAATGGCGATGTGGTTGCCCTTGGTATATATAATGGTAATTTGTACGCCGGAGGTACGTTCGATAGTTCCGGTACTACCGCGGTGGATCATATTGCTATGTGGAACGGCTCAGCATGGGTATCAATTGGCGGGGTAACCAAGTCAGTAAGGTCTTTAGTGGCATACCAGGGCAATTTATATATTGGTGGAAGTGTTACGGGTACGGGTTATGCTACAAATGCGGTGGCTTCATGGAATGGAACTACATGGAGCACTCCTATGAAAATGAACGGCTACGTTCCTTCACTCGATGTATATAACGGAAACCTTTATTGCGGTGGTGGGTTTGATTCGGTTAATGCATCCCCTGCTATAAATTACATACTTAGCTGGAACGGTACTGCATTTTCCAGCGTGGGCAGTGGTATGAATAGCTTTGGCTATGTATTATGCATGGCTAATTATAATGGTTTTATGTACGCAGGTGGTTTATTTACCAGTGCAGGTGGTAAACCTGCCAATTATGTTGCTCAATGGAATGGGGTTGCAGGCATAAATGAGTTGTATAATGCTGAAGACATAAAAGTGTACCCGAATCCCTCCAATGGCAAATTTGCCATTGAGTCGTTAGTCGTTAGTGGTCAGTCATCAGTTGAGGTATATAATATGATGGGGGAAAAGGTGTATTCAGGTTTTCTGAATGAACAAGAATCTGAAATTGACCTAAGCGGGCAAGCATCCGGCATTTATATGTACAGGATTCTTTCAGCTACGGGCCAGCCCGAAGCCACCGGTAAGCTGGTTATACAGCAGTAGGTTATTACGGTTTATCCACCATTCGCTAAGCCATGCTCACCATTCGCTAAATACCTCCTATATGTATGGGGAATAATGGCTCTTTTTGCGGGGTAAAGAATAAGAAGCAATTGGTATATTTACAGCAGGATAAGTTGATGGGTTTTATGAGAAGGGTTTTAGTTTGTCTTTTATTTGTTATATCTAACTCTGTATTTGCGCAAAATGCGAGTACGGCAGATTCGTTATTGGCGAAATTGGTAACAGACAAACAAGATACCAATAGGGTAAACGATCTTATTGCACTTGCCGGTTATTATTCCGATGTAAATAAGACTGATACAGCTATAAAACTGGCTACACAGGGTACTGCACTTGCACATCAAATTCACTTTGCAATAGGTGAAATGAACGCCTGTAATTTAACAGGGTACATATACCAGGGTACAAGTAACTTTGCCAAAGCCATAGAATGTTATACTGCGGCCATGAAGGTGGCCGAATCTGTAGGCGATAAGGCGCGTATAGCTAAGTATACCGGCAGAATTGGTACAGTATATTCCGATAAAGGTGACTTTGATACTGCATTAATTTACTATTTCAAAGACCTGAACATTGTTACCGGCATTAATAATAAGCGCGCCCTTGCACTTGTAACCGGCGACATAGCTAATGTGTACGAAAGTAAAGGAGATTATATAAAGGCCCTTGAATATAATTTTAAGGCCATGCAAATGGATATTGATGATGGTGACAAGGAAAGCCTTGCCACTGTTAATGGTAATATTGGCAATGTATATGTTGATGAGAAGAACTATAAAATGGCGCTGGAATACTACTTTAAGGCATTGAAGGTTGATTCGGAACTGAATAATAAAAGCAGCATAGCCGTAAATATTGGTAACATAGGTAATACCTATGGCATTATGGGTAACAAAGATAAAGCGCTTGAATATGCACTGAAGGCGCTTGCAATTGACGAGGAGATTGGAAATAAAGAAGGCGTGGCCATTAACACCGGTAACATAGGGGGCATGTATGCTGAAGCAAAAGAATATGACAAGGCAAACGAATATTTAGGTAAAGCGCTTAATGCATATAACGAACTTGGCAATAAACAAGGCATTGCCGCAACTGAAGATAACCTGGGTGGGCTTTATATGGATAAGAAGAATTATGCAGAGGCCGAAAAGTATTTTTTACAATCGGCAGCTTTGGCAGATAGTATTCATTACCTGCCCTGTGCTGAAGAAGATTACCAGGATCTGAGTACCTTATATAATGAAACAGGTAAATGGCAAAAGGCATATGAAGCATCGGTAAAGTACAACGCTATAAAAGATAGCATGTTCAGCCAGGATAAAAGCCTTGAAATAGTTCGCCTGGAAACCAAAGCAGGTTATGACAAGCAACTTGCACTGCAAAAAGCCGACCAGGCTAAAAATGCAGCTGTGGCAGAAGAGGAAAGCAAAAAGCAGAAGATACTTATGTTGCTTGCTACTGCTATTGCGCTAATTGTGTCCTTAATTGCCATAATGATATTCCGTTCGTTAAAAAATGCACAAAAAGAAAAGCAACTTGCTGAGCAGCAAAAGTCGTTAATGGAATTAAGGGCGCTGAGGGCGCAAATGAACCCGCATTTTATTTTCAATGCTATTAATTCCATCCAGCACTTTACGCTGCAGAATAATAATGAGGCTGCCCAAAAATATTTAACAAAATTTTCGAAATTGATCAGGGGCGTGCTTGAAAACTCAAAGTACGAAAGCATACGCCTGGCTGAGGAACTGCAAATGCTTGAACTGTATATTGAACTGGAGCAATTAAGGTTCTCATCAAAATTTAGTTATGTAATAGATATTGATAAGACCATTGATAAGGAAAGGGTCTTAATAGCACCGCTTATTCTGCAGCCATTTATAGAAAATGCAATATGGCATGGGCTTATGCATTTGGAGGATAGAGCAGGCATACTAAGCATTAAAATTCAAAAGAATGGCGATGTGCTGAAATGTGTGGTAGATGACAACGGAATTGGCCGCAAGCGTGCCATGGAAATAAGGAATGCCAAAATGCACCGCTCCATGGGCCTATCTATTACACAGGAAAGGATATATGCCGGCAACATGAGTGTTAACTTTATTGATAAAGAAAATGCTGATGGCACCGCTGCTGGAACCACGGTTGAAATTATAATGCCAATACTTATAAATAAAAGCCAATATGCTTAACGCAATTATAGTTGATGATGAAGCCTCGGGAGCAGGCTCCCTGAACATTTTATTAGGTAAGTATTGTCCTAATGTAAAAGTTATAGGTATAGCTAATTCAGCCGACCAGGCGGAAAAGATGATAAATACACTGTCACCCAACCTTGTGTTTTTAGATGTTGAAATGCCACATGCCGACGGCTTTCAGTTGCTCAGCCGTTTTAAAAAAATAAGTTTCGATGTTATTTTTACCACAGCATATAATGAATATGCCCTTAAAGCTATTAAACATAGTGCGCTCGATTATTTACTGAAGCCATTAGATAAAGATGAATTGGTCGCTGCCGTAAAGAAGTGCGAGGAGAAGCACTCTACTGGCCAATCTGATTTTATGAAAGTTGAGAACTTGCTGGCTTCACTTGCACAAACGCAAAAAATACAGAAGCTGCCGGTTCCTACAATTGAAGAGATACTATACATAGACATTGATAATATTGTTCGCTTCGAGGCCGATTCTAACTATACGGTTATTTACCTGAAAGTAGGGAAGAAGATAACTTCATCGAAAACCTTAAAAGATTACGAGATGATGCTCACCGGGCAGCCATTCTTCCGCGTGCACAAAACACATTTTATAAGCCTTAGTGAAATTACCAAATACATTAAGGGCGATGGTGGTTTTGTGGTTATGACCGATGGGGCTACTATTGAGGTTTCCCGCCAAAAAAAGGCTGAGTTACTTGCCTTAATGGCTATATAGCAGTCGATAGTCGTAAGTGGTTAGTCGTTAGTGTTTCTTATTATTATTAAAATTTGGGCGTTCCCCCGAGTACTCGGGGTCGGGCTATACGCTGCAAGTCCTCGCCCCGAACACTCGGGACTGTGGGCTTTACGCTACTATCCCTAACGCAAATACCCTGATGACTTACGACTGTTGACTGACGACTAAATAGAGTTGTTAAAATAAAGGTGAGTAACTTTTATTTGTAGGTTGAAAATCGTCATAGTGTAGGTTTTATATTTGTAATGTGAAGCACGACCCAATAGCACCCCTTCGTATTCCCGATTTCAGGTTCTTTATTACTGCCCGTTTGTTTATGACCCTGGCCACACAAATGCAGGGTGTAGTGGTAGGTTGGCAGATATACCAGTTGACAAAGAACCCTTTCTGGTTGGGTATGATTGGCCTAACCGAAGCAATCCCCTTTATAAGTACTGCATTGTTTGCTGGCCACGTCGCTGATATTATAAACCGAAAGAAGATAATAGTCGTAGCCATGACCTTGCTGGCTATATGCACAGGACTGCTTTGCGCATTTACATTGAACAATAGCAGCATATTACTGAGTACGGGTATATGGCCTATATATGGTATCATATTTTTGAGTGGTATTTTGCGTGCTTTTGTTGCTCCGGCAAACTTTGCATTTCAATCACAAATAGTTCCGCGGAATGAGTATTCAAGTGCATCGACATGGAGTAGTTCGGCATGGCAGGCAGGCGCTATTGGTGGTCCGCTTATTGTAGCCATGGTATATAAACCATTGGGTATAACGCTTACCTATGGCCTCGATCTGGTGCTTGTATTGATAGCATTGTTTTGTTATATAATAATACCTGCAAGGCCTTTGCCACCGAAAGTGCAAAAGGAATCGTTGTTCGAAAGCCTTGGGAAAGGAATACGGTTTGTATTTAAAAATGAAATTGTGCTGGGTGCACTTTCACTCGATCTGTTTGCTGTGTTCTTTGGTGGTGCGGTGTCTATGTTGCCTGTGTTTGCCGACAGAATGCATGTAGGTGTTGAAGGCTTAAGTATGTTACGTGCCGCTCCCTCGGTAGGTGCGGTACTTATGCTGATAATAATGATATACAAACCCGTTAAGCACAATGCAGGGCGCAACCTGCTTATTTGCGTTGCGGGGTTTGGTGTGTGTATGATATTATTCCCCATTGCAACCTTTTTCAATTTCTGGCTGGCATTTGGTTTGCTGGCGCTAAGTGGCGCGTTTGATAGTGTGAGTGTGGTAGTGCGTGGGGTTATTCTGCAGCTTATGACACCCGATGAAATGCGTGGCCGTGTATCGGCAGTGAACAATATATTCATAGGTTCTTCAAACGAAATAGGGGAGTTTGAATCGGGTACAGCCGCTAAAATAATGGGACTTGTACCGTCGGTTATATTTGGTGGTTGCATGACCTTACTGGTTGTTATCTACACTGCCTTCAGAGCCAAGAAGCTGAGAAGCTTGCACTTGGGGGAAGAGGAGAAGCATAGTACATAGAATGTATAGAACGCAGATGCCACAGATCAATTAAGATTTAATGGATTGATCTTTTTTATCATAAACAATCAGTGCAATCTGCGTTCCATCAATTAATCACTTTCTTCCCCGCCACAAAATCTTTTAAATAGAATGGCTCGTAGTAAGCTACATCGCTGAACGTTTTTGTAGTGTACATTTCTTCCGCAATGCTACACATATTCAGGGCCGAGGCATACACGTCATCCATCCAAACAAAGCCCTCCTCAATCCCCTTATTAGAATAATTTTCAGCTAACTTCGTTTTAAACTTCGGCATTCCATCTCCGAAAAAGGCAATGGTTTTGTATTCTGAAAAAGAAGTTTTATCTAATATTTTAGCATGTACCGGTATTATTTCTTTTCCTGTTGAATCGTACACGGCTGT
>Ga0207027_1094_pt1 | contig 16840 bp, 15 predicted proteins | sample Alteio_BWMinCont_43_FD_153280 | JGI IMG/M metagenome (GOLD analysis project Ga0207027, IMG submission 153280) | Enriched cells from forest soil in Barre Woods Harvard Forest LTER site, Petersham, Massachusetts, United States -... | ecosystem: Environmental > Terrestrial > Soil > Temperate forest >... | reverse complement strand
GATAGAATTCGGTCAAAATAAAACAGCAAGAGCTGCGGCAAAAGTATGGGCCAAATTAAAGGGTGTAGATAATAACCGTACGATAGAATTAACATGGAACAGCGGTGAAGTTATATTTCCCGTTAGAGTTGAAAAGAAACCTTACCAGTTTTTATATAAAGACGATAACGGTTATAACTTCATGGATAATGAAACTTTTGAGCAAATAGTAGTTCAGGAAGGAATGATCGATGCGCCTAAATTTTTGAAAGATGGCCAGGAAGTATCAGTATCGATCAATGGTGAAACTGATCAGCCAATGAGCGTTGAATTACCTGATAAATTAGTTTTAAGGGTTACGTATAGTGAACCAGGCGCAAAGGGTGATACTGCAACAAGAACGCTAAAACCGGCCACTGTAGAGACAGGAGCAACGATAAATGTACCATTGTTCGTGAATGAGGGTGATTTGATCCGTGTTACTGCAAAAACGGGTGAATATGTTGAAAGAGTGAAAGAGTAAATTTTATAAATAATTTATACCCAAAAGGGCCAAATTTTACAATTTGGCCCTTTCTATTTTCGGTCATTTTTTCGGTCATTTTACCCATTTTTTACCCATTTTTAGTGGTTTTTAATCATTTTTAATCATTTTTATTTGATTTTTATTTTAGAAAGATTTGCAATTTTGATAAATCATTACCTATCTTAGCAGCCGTTTAAATCATTAAAACTTAACATGGACATTAAACAAATTCAGGAGCTGGTTAAGCTCATCAATAAAAGTAACATCGGAGAATTAACGATTGAAGAAGAAGGAACCAAGATCACTATCAAACAAAAGAAAGAACCATCGCAAACAATAGTTTCTTCAATGCCACTTACTTCGTCTGCTCCGGTTCAACAACAAGCAGCAATAGCAACTCCTACAACACCGACAGCCCCAGTATTACCAAAAGAAGATAATTTAATTGCAGTAAGAAGCCCGATGATAGGAACCTTCTATCGTCAATCAGGTCCTGGCAAACCAATATTCGCAAACGTAGGAGATGAAATTGAAGTAGGCAAAGTGGTTTGTATCATCGAAGCCATGAAATTGTTCAACGAGATCGAAAGTGAAGTAAAAGGTAAAATTGTAAAGGTATTGGTAGAAGATGCTAGTCCGGTAGAATTTGATCAGCCTTTGTTCCTAGTAGATCCATCTTAATTAAAGTAAAAAGTAAAAATTCAAAACCTAAAAGTCGGCACTCCTGATTTTTATTGAATTCTTAATTTTTAATTCTTAATTCTTAATTAAAAATATTGTGTTTAAAAAAATATTGATTGCCAACAGAGGAGAAATCGCATTGCGCGTTATTCGTACTTGTAGAGAAATGGGCATTAAAACGGTTGCTGTTTATTCCACTGCTGATAAAGATAGTTTACACGTAAAATTCGCTGATGAAGCGGTTTGTATCGGTAAGCCAAGCAGCGCAGAATCTTACTTAAATATTCCTCATATCATGGCTGCTGCAGAAATTACCAATGCAGATGCTATACACCCTGGTTATGGTTTTCTTGCAGAAAATTCAAAGTTTGCACAAATATGCAGCGATCATGGAATTAAATTTATCGGGCCAACACCTGATATGATCAATTCGATGGGAGATAAGATCACTGCTAAAGAAACAATGATAAAAGCAGGCGTACCTGTTGTTCCCGGAAGCGGAGGATTATTAGAAAGTGTTGATCAGGCAAAGAAATTAGCAAAAGATAAAGTAGGTTATCCTGTAATATTAAAAGCAACTGCAGGCGGTGGTGGTAAAGGAATGCGCGTTGTTTGGAACGAAGCTGAAATGGAAAAAGCTTTTGAGAATGCAAAGACAGAAGCTGCAGCATCATTTAAAAATGATGGTATCTACATGGAAAAATTTGTAGAAGAACCTCGTCATATCGAAATTCAAATTGCAGGAGATCAGTTTGGCAATGTTTGTCATTTGAGTGAAAGAGATTGTTCTATTCAACGTCGTCACCAAAAATTAGTGGAAGAATCACCATCACCTTTTATGACACCAGAATTGCGTGAAGCAATGGGAACTGCAGCGATTAAAGCGGCTTCTGCGATCAACTACGAAAGTGTTGGTACGATTGAGTTTTTGGTTGATAAGAATCGCAATTTCTATTTCATGGAAATGAATACACGTATCCAAGTAGAGCATTGTGTTACGGAAGAAGTAGTGAACTACGATCTGATAAAAGAACAAATTAAAATAGCAGCCGGACATAAAATAAGCGGTAAAAATTATTACCCTCAAATGCACGCGATTGAATGTCGTATCAATGCGGAAGATCCATACAATGATTTTCGCCCTAGTCCGGGTAAAATTACTGTATTAAATACTCCAGGCGGACATGGTGTTCGTGTTGATAGTCATGTATATGCAGGTTATGTAATTCCGCCATATTACGATAGTATGATCGGTAAATTAATTACTGTAGCGCAGACAAGGGAAGAAGCGATTGATACCATGTATCGTGCGTTGAGCGAATATGTTGTAGAAGGTGTAAAAACAACAATACCCTTCCATTTGCAATTAATGAAGAACGAAGATTTCCGTAAAGGGAATTTCACTACTAAGTTTTTAGAGTCGTTTGAAATGAAACCTCAAAAGGCTTAATCAGAATATTTATTTAAAAATGCAACTCTTTTGGGTTGCATTTTTTTTGTCTGAACCATTGATTGAAGTTGATTTTATTGATTAGATTGAGGGAATTGTCTGAATTGGGATTTATCGGATTAAGGGATTGATGGATTTGCGAATTATTTATATTTTTTGATTTGTCATTCAGAACGAAGCGAAGAATCTAATCTTTAACCATTATATTGATTTGGGAATATAATTTTCTCACAAGAAGATTTCGTTTTTTTGACGGTAAGAAATTAAGGCGTTTATAATAATTGATGAATTCCTTTTTCGACTTACTATCTTCCCGGTAAAGTTTTATTGTAGTTAATCATCAGCGGCATCGCACATTTCATCTGTATGCTACCGTTAAACTTGTCATTAATTACGTACTTTTAATATAGAAAACGCGTTATCAATATAATCATACGAATCAACTTCAATCAACGGTTCAGACAAATTGCTATATGAAAAAAATAAAAATAATTGAAGTGCCAAGTGAAATAGGCGCAGGTACGCGCGGAGCAAGTTTAGGAATTGATGCTATCAAAATTGCGGCGCTTGATTTTATGAGTAGCCTGTTTATTAATTTCCCATCAGAAAAAATTGAGGTAGATAATAATTTATTATTTGAACCCGTTAAAACACCTTTCGCCAAACGCATTCATGGGATGCTTGGTTTGTATGAGCGTGTAAGCAAGTCCGTTAGCGATACCATTAAATCAGGCGTTTTTCCCGTAGTATTAAGCGGAGATCATAGTACAGCAGGCGGCACTATTGCCGGTATTAAAATAGCTAAGCCCAAAAGTAAATTAGGCATCATCTGGATCGATGCACATGCAGACCTGCATACGCCGTATACTACACCCAGTGGCAATTTGCATGGAATGCCTTTGGCAGCGGCAATGGCTGTAGATAATTTAGATAGCAAAGTACACGAACCTGATGCGGCTACAATAAGAATGTGGAACGAATTAAAAAATATTGGTAAAATATCACCTAAAGTAGTAGGAGAAAATATTGTTTTAATTTCTTTACGTGATTTCGAAAAAGAAGAAAAAGCATTAATAGAAAAACATGGTATTAAAGTAATTACCACAGCTGAAGTAAGAAGGAGCGGAGCGGAAAGTGTTTACCGCAAAGCGGTACGTTACTTATCTTCTTGTACAGATATTTATGTGAGCTTTGATGTTGATAGTTTGGATGCAGCTATTTCAAAAGGAACCGGTACTGCAGTTAAAAATGGATTGAAAGAAAGGGAGCTGGAAGATATTATCAGCAAATTTATGCACAACAATAAATTATGTTGCTTTGAAATAACAGAAGTAAATCCAACATTGGATAAGGAAAACTTAATGGCCGAGATCGCGTTTAATATCCTACAAAGAAGTATCAATACATTAGCGATGAACTAAAATAAAAAACCGGAAACGATACTTGTCATTTCCGGTTCCAATCAACCAATCAATAAAACAAAATTTTATAATCCCATTTCTGTTCTCTTTTGACGTAAACTGCCTAAAGACGGATCTAATACAATAGCCTGATCACACATTTTTTCTCCTTTGTTTTTGTCGCCTTTTTTCTGGAAACATAAACCAGCCTGATATAAAGCTTTGGCATCTGACTGATCCATCTCAATAAGCTTTTGACAATAATCTAAAGATTTATCATATAATTTCCTTGTGTAGAATACTTCAGCCATATCTCTTAACAATTCTTTATCGCCCGGTCTCATTGCGATTATGGTTAATAATATTTTTTCTCCTTTATCAAAATCTCCGGCATATAAATAAGCAAAACCTATATTTTCATTAAAGTCATTTGTTTGAGCATAACCCATATCCTGTGCCTTCAAAAAAGTAGCTAATGCATTTGTATAATCATCATTGTTATAGTAGATCAATCCTAATTCATATACCCATCTGCTGTTTTCTGTAGTATCTAATTTTATAGCAGCTTTATAATAGTTAATAGATTTTGTATATTCTTCCATGTCCAAATAACTTCTTGCCATTGCATATAGAACAGTTACATCAGTTTGGTTTTTTGTAAGGATATCCTGAAAAAGAGGAAGCGCATTTCCGTAATCTTCCTGTTCGTAATAGCTCATTGCAATTATTCTTTCAGAAACGTCACTGTTAGCACATTTTTTTGCAAATTTTATTGCTTTTGGAAACTGCCTGTAATCAAAATATAATTGAGCCAATTGCTTTATAACAACTGCGTCAGTTGTATCTAACTCGTAAGCTTTAATAAGACTGGCTTTTGCTACATCTGTTCTGCGCATCTGAATATTGACCAACGCTTTTTGTTTATAAGCGTCTTCATATTCAGGGTACAAAGCAATCGCGCTATCAAAGTAGTTTGATGCTACAGCATAATGTTGTAATGAATTTTCTGTAACACCTTGTTGGAAGAATAACATGGCACTATCTCTATGATCCGAAGACGGTGTATGATTATTTTTGGTGAAAGCAACAATTGACAACAATAATAAATGAGTAATTAATAAACACTTTTTCATGTAGCAAAGTTTTAAGTTTAAACCTACGAGGAAATTAGAGCAATCGTTCTATAGCTAACGTCGAAGAAAGACCAGTTAGTATATAAACCCCTTTATTTCTAGAAAAAAAACTACAAAAAAATTAGGAAAAGACAGGAAATTAACGGAAGACAAGACCACCTAAGGCAGGGAGGTGAATAGTTAATTCATAAAGCCCTGTTTCTGAGTCTAATAACTCGCATTTTACTGCCGGATTGAAGACATCTCCCGAACCCCAATATTGTGATTCATTACTGTTGAAGATCTCTGTCCAGCTAGACTTACCGTAAACCTGTAGTTTCCAGTCACGCCTTACAACGGGCGTAACATTTAATACTACCAGTATATCTTCTTCTTTAGTTAAACCTTTTCTTTTATATACAATAACACCTTCTTGTCGGTGATTTAAGTTTATCCACTCAAATCCGCCTATTTCGAACTGTAATTGATATAAAGCAGGCTCTTTACTATAGAGGTGGTTAAGGTCTTTAACGCAGCTTTGCATCATTTTGTGGCTATCATGTTGCAATAGATGCCAATCTAGTTCAGAATGATGGTTCCATTCTGAAGTTTGGGCAAATTCATTGCCCATAAATAGCAATTTAGCACCGGGGTGGGTGTACATATATGTGTATAGTAAGCGAAGGTTAGCGAATTTTTGCCATTCATCTCCCGGCATTTTATAGATCATCGGACTTTTACCGTGTACTACTTCATCATGACTAAGTGGTAGCATAAAATTCTCATCATAGTAATACACCATACTGAAGGTGAATTTATCCTGATGAAACTGACGGAAGTAAGGATCCATCTTAAAATAATTCAAAGTATCATGCATCCAACCCATCATCCATTTCATACCAAAGCCCATACCTCCTGTAAAAGTTGGTCTTGATATGTCCGGCCAATCGGTTGCTTCTTCAGCTATTGTTTGTACATCGGGGAAATCACGGTAAATAGTTTCATTCAGATCTTTTATAAAAGCAATGGCTTCTATATTTCCGTTGCCGCCATATTTATTTGGTTCCCATTGGCCTTCTGTTCTTGAATAATCTAATTGTAAAATAGAACTCACAGCATCTACCCTGATACCATCGATATGAAATTTATCGAACCAAAACATGGCACTACTGATAAGGAATGATTTTACTTCACCTCTTTCGTAATTAAAAATATAACTGTTCCAGTCTGGGTGGTAGCCTTTACGCATATCAGCATATTCGTAAGTGTGCGTACCATCGAACATAAATAGTCCGTGTGCATCATATGGAAAATGCGAAGGAACCCAATCTAATATTATACCAATGCCCGCATTGTGAAATGCATCGATCATTGCCATAAAATCTTCGGGTGCTCCAAAACGTGAGGTGGGAGCGAAGAAACCAGTTCCTTGATAACCCCAACTGCCATCGAACGGATGTTCCATTACCGGCATTAATTCAACATGCGTAAAGCCCATCTCTTTCACGTAAGGAACTAATCTTTCTGTTATTTGCTGGTAAGTATTGTAACGGTCTTCATTGTGTTTATCCGGGCGCATCCAGCTCGCTAAATGAACTTCGTATACGCTCCACGGTGAGTTGAGAGAATTGTTCTTTTTTCTTTTTGCCATCCATTCAGCATCATCCCAGTTGTATTGCATGTTCCAACTGATAGAAGCTGTAGCAGGCTTCATTTCCCAGAAATTAGCATAGGGGTCGCCTTTGTCAATTTCAATGCCCTTATAACCTTTTATGGCATATTTGTAAGCATCTCCCTTTTTAAAATTCGGGATAAAGCCTTCCCATATACCTGAGTTATCCAGACGTACAAATAAAGGATGGGTATTTCTTTTCCAATCATTGAAATTTCCTGTTACGGAAACTTCTGTTGCATTGGGTGCCCATACTGCGAAGTAGAAACCTTTGGTGCCTAATACTTCTATTTCGTGAGAGCCAAATAATTCGTACAATCTATAATTGGTACCATTTTGATAGTTAGTGATTTGCTGATCGCTGAATAGAGAATAATTCCAAACCGGTCCGGTAGAATCAACAAAATGTATATCCTCGTATTTTTTCACACTATCATTATCTGTTACCATTAGAGACAATTATTGTTTAATTTATATTGACTTACTATTCGAATGAAATATTTATTCAGTTGCCTGTTGTCAATATTTATATCACAAACCCGTTAGGAATAATTGCTCCTTTTTTGATCACAACAATACCATCTTTAACTGTATATAAAGGATGATCAGATTTATCTAAATGCTCACCACCATTGATACGTACATCATTTCCTATTCTTACATTTTTATCAACGATAACATTCTTAATATAGCAACGATCGCCAATACCAATTTTAGGAATACCCTGGTGTTCTGCATGTTGGATTTCGGCAAGAGTTTCGTAATAATCACCACCCATAATGTAACTGCTTACAATAGTAGTCCCATTACCAATTCTTGTACGAATACCAACAACACTGTTTTCAATTCTTGATGCGTGAATAATACAGCCTTCAGCAATTAACGTGCGCTCTAATGTTGTACCGCTAATTTTTGCGGGTGGTAACATACGTGCTCTTGTGTAAACAGTTTTTTCATTGTTGAATAAATTGAAGTGAGGAATATCCATTGTTAAAGCAAGGTTTGCTTCAAAGAAAGAATAGATGTTTCCTATGTCTGTCCAATAACCATCGTATTGGAAACTAACCACTTTATATTTATTGATACAAGAAGGGATAATTTCTTTACCAAAGTCCGTTGCATCTTTATGTTCTTCCTGTAACAGATCAAACAATAATTTTCTACTGAAAACATAGATACCCATTGAAGCCAGATAGTTTCTTCCCATGCCCTGCATTACGTGTCCCGTATCACTTATCCAATCAGGTAAAACATCTTCTTTAGGTTTTTCTATAAAAGAGGTAATATCATTTTTCTCGTTTGTTTTTAAAATACCAAACTCTGTAGCTTCTCTGTGAGTAACAGGAATTGTTGCAATAGTAAGGTCTGCATTCTGTGCCAAATGATTATCGATCATAGCAGAAAAATCCATTTGATATAATTGATCACCTGAAAGGATCAACACATAATCATATTCATAAGAACCAATGTGGCGCAATGATTGACGTACAGCATCCGCCGTACCTTGGAACCAGGTTGGGTTATCAGGCGTTTGTTCTGCCGCTAATATATCTACAAAGCCACTGCTAAACGCATTGAACTGATAAGTATTTTTAATATGCTTGTTAAGTGATGCAGAGTTAAACTGTGTTAGTACCAGTATGCGGTTAATACCAGAGTTGATACAGTTAGATATTGGAATATCAACTAAACGATACTTACCTGCAATAGGCACAGCTGGTTTACTTCTGCTGGCAGTAAGAGGATATAATCGGGAGCCTGCTCCACCACCTAAAACAATCGAGATTACTGATTTGGTATTCATACTTTGGTTAGTGTTTTATCATTTATTTAAAAAGGTGTATTGTTTTAGAGTGTAACGGATGGAGGACAATCTTATTGTAAACTTTTATATAATTCGATATATTTTCCTGTACTGATTTCCCAGCTGTTATCTATCTGCATCATTTTTATTCTTACTTCGTCTAGCCGTTTAGGTTGGCTGTATAGTTGTACAGCTCTGTGAATTGAGTATGTAATATCGCCTACTGTTGCATCGTTAAATCTAATGCCATAGCCACTTCCATCAGGTGTGCCGTAATCTATTACGGTATCTTTTAATCCTCCGGTACTTCTTACGATTGGCACAGTGCCGTACCGCATTGCATATAATTGATTTAATCCGCAAGGCTCAACTCTGCTTGGCATCAATAAAAAATCTGCACCCGCATACATTTGATGACTTAATTTTTCGTTGTATCCGATCTTGGAATTGTAGTAGCCCATCAATCCACCTTTCATATCTTCCAATTGCCTTTCTACCCAAAAATCGCCGCTGCCTAAAATGAGAAAGTTCATTTGACCTTGCATATGATAAATAGCATCGCCAATAGCTTTTGGTAAAAGATCCGCACCTTTTTCATCTACCAGTCTTCCTATAAAAACAATTAAAGGTTTATTGATATCTAAATTATATTCTTTACAAAGAACTTCTTTATTGATCAGCTTTCCTTCATCTACATCTTCGATACCATATTGGGTATCGATGTATTTATCTAATTCAGGGTTCCATACCAGATCGTCAATTCCGTTTATAATACCACTGCATTTTCCCTTTTCATATTCGAATAACGCCTCTAAACCGTTGGAGTTAAATTTCAATTCTTCTAAATAACTCGGACTAACGGTAGTTACTCTGAAAGAGCATTTAACCGCACTTGCTAATGGATTAATATTATTCTTCCAATCCAACTTGCCCCAACTATTGCTGTCCCATGCCGGAAGATAATTTGACTTATTCCATCCCATCCAGCCTTGGTATTGCGCGTTATGAATAGTAAGCACGGTAGGTATTGTAGCCATGTGTTTGTAAGCGAAACAGTTTTGCATCATAAAAGGAACAAGTCCTGCGTGATGATCGTGTACATGCACAATATCCGGACGATGGTTCCATTTGCTTAACCAATCTACCACTGCGATTTGAAAAGAAGTGAATCTTTCCACATCGTCGTCATAGCCATAAATTTTTTGCCTGTCTAGTAAACCATTGATATCTATAAGATAAAGATCGAAACCAAGAACGTTGAATTTTTCTTTGATGATGGTGTAGTTTAGCCAGCTGCCACCCATTCCGAAAGAACCTTTGTGTACCACATCAAATTCATGCGCATACAAAAAAGGTGTTTTATACATTGGCATAACAACCTTTGCCAAGTGCCCCAGTTCGTTTTGATATTTAGGTAAAGCACCTACTACATCTCCCAGTCCGCCCGCTTTTGCTACGGGGTAGCATTCCGCACTAACATGTATTATTTCCATCAAATAAGTTAATAAGTAATCGACATCAAATTAAGAAGGTTTTTGTTACCAACAAATTATGATTTGATTTTTTTTTCTCGTCTCCCAAATTAGTCTATTTTTAGCCCGTAAAAAAACGATTATGCCTGACCAACAACAGAATTCAACTAATCACGGTAAAGCTATTCAAACGATCCCGACTAACTATGGAGCTTTAAGTACACTAGTAACCGTATTTTTCTTTTGGGGATTTATTGCAGCTGGAAACAGTGTATTCATTCCATTTTGTAAACATCATTTTGGGCTTGATCAGTTTCAAAGTCAGTTAGTGGATTTTGCTTTTTACACGGCGTATTATCTTGGAGCACTTGTTTTATTTGCCTATGGCGCGTTTGGAGGGAAAGATCTTGTGGGTAAATGGGGTTACAAAAAAAGTATTGTGTATGGCTTATTGTTTTCTGCACTGGGTGCGATTGCAATGATCTTAGCTGTTGAAGGAGATACATTTTCGGGAATGCTTGTAGGTTTGTTTATTGTGGCTCTGGGGTTTTCATTACAACAAACAGCAGCACAACCATTCACTATTTTATTAGGAGATCCTGCAACAGGAGCTAGTCGCGCAACATTGGGCGGTGCTATAAATTCTTTCGGAACCACTATTGGTCCTATCGTTGTAGCCTTTGCTTTGTTTGGAACCACAGCGGCCATTACTGATGATAAGATTGCTTCACTTAGTTTAAGTAAAGTGATCCTACTCTATAGTTGTGTTGGTGCTTTGTTTATAGCTGCTGCTGCCTTATTCTTTTTTTCTAAAAAAGTACCTGCAGGTGTTTCTATCGAAGAAACAGAAAAAGCTAGTAAAGCTTTGAATACATTATTAATTATGACCGGAGCTTTGATCATTGTGTTTGTTCCGGTTTTTTATAGTTACAAAACAGACTTAACCAACGCATCTGCTGATGTGATAACTGCGATGCAGGTTTATAGAATGAAATTATTATTCTGCGCGTTAGCTGTAGTTGTTTTTGGATTGTTGTTCGCAAATTTTAGAGCAAAGAAAAACCCTCACGGCTGGGGTGCAATGCAATATCCTCAATTAGTGTTGGGTATGCTTGGCATATTCGCTTATGTGGGTGTAGAAGTTACAATAGGAAGTAACCTTAGCGAATTGTTGAAACAGCCTGAATTTGGCACTCACGCTTCATCAGAAGCTGCTCCATATATTTCAATGTATTGGGGTAGCTTAATGATTGGCCGTTGGGCAGGAGCTTTAACAGCATTTAATTTTAGTAAAAGGACGAGAAATATTTTACAGTTTGTTGTACCTCTTCTTGCATTTGCAATAATCATAGGTATTAATACATTGGCAAAATATGATATGACACCGTTGTACTATTATGTATTTTGTGTATTGATACAAATGCTGGCTTTTTATATCAGTAAAAATAAACCTGTAAGAACATTATTGATGTTTAGTTTGTTGGGTGTTACAGCTATGTTGATCGGTATTTTTACAACTGGAACTATTGCCATTTATGCATTTTTAAGTGGTGGTTTGTTTTGTTCTATTATGTGGCCTGCTATTTTTGCATTGGCAATTGCAGGGTTAGGAAAATACACCTCAGAAGGTTCAGCATTTTTGATCATGATGATCTTGGGTGGAGGCATTATTCCGCCGATACAAGGTAAATTATCAGACTTAATTGGGATACATCATTCTTATATTGTACCGGTTATTTGCTACAGTTATTTAGCTTTCTTTGCATTTAGAGTGAAAGGTATTTTGAAAAATCAGGGGATTGATTATGATGCTGAAATGGGAACCGGTAGCGGGCATTAATTTTGATAAATAAAATAAAATATAAATGAATGATTCATTAAACAAACCTTATGCTATAGGAATTGACGTAGGAGGTACTACTACCAAATTTGGTATTGTAACACGTGAAGGGAAAATTCTTGAGCAAGATCGGATACTAACCAACGCGCATGAAGTAGTAGAAGATTTTATTGATGATTTGTACGATAAGCTAGTGCCAATGGTACAAAGAGCAGGCGGTATCGATAAGATCGTTGGTATTGGTATGGGAGCTCCTAATGCAAATTATTATTCAGGTAATATTGAATATCCACCAAATTTAAAATGGAAAGGGATTATTCCAATTGCTGAATTAATGCATAAAAAATTCGGCTTAATAACAAAGCTAACTAATGATGCAAATGCTGCAGCCGTAGGGGAGATGACTTATGGTGTTACAAAGGGGATCAAACATTTTATTACAATAACATTAGGTACAGGAGTAGGAAGCGGAATTGTAATTGATGGTAAAATATTATTGGGCCATGATGGTTTTGCAGGAGAATTAGGACATACAATTATTCGCCCGGGTGGCAGATTACACAAGAGTACAAAAATGCGTGGTAGTTTAGAAGCGTATGCTTCGGCTACGGGTGTACGTGAGACTGCAATTGAATTACTAACCTTACATCCTGAAAAAGAAAGTCTTTTAAGAGATTATGCCATTAACAATCTTACCAGCGAAACGGTGTACGAATGCGCAATGCAGGGAGATACGATCGCTAATCAGATATTTGAATTTACTGGACAAATACTAGGTGAATCTTTAGCGAACTTTATCATGTTCTCTTCGCCGGAAGTGATTGTATTGTTTGGCGGATTAACAAAAGCAGGCAATTTAATATTAAATCCTACAAGAAAAGCAATGGAAGCGAATGTGCTGCCTATCTTCCAGAATAAAGTAAAACTATTATTCAGCGAGTTGAAAGAAGCTGATGCTGCGATATTGGGTGCTAGTGCTTTGATATGGGACGTTTCAGAATACGATTAATCGTATGAGATCTTATCAAATTCCAAAAAGCAAATCCCAAATAACCTGATGTTATTTGGGATTTGCTTTTTGGAAAATTATTTTTAAAATTCGCTTTTTGAAATTTAATTTATTGTATTTTGGAATTTACAAGGTTGCAGTCTTCTCCTCTAGCCATTTATTTTTACCCCAACCTTGTATTACGTGTTTTTCTGAATGATAAGAAGAACGAACTAATGGTCCGCTTTCGACATAATCAAACCCCATATTGTAACCAATTTCTCTTAATTCTTTAAATTCATCAGGATGTACAAAACGTTGAACTTGTAAATGCTTTTTGCTTGGCTGTAAATATTGCCCAATTGTAATTACATCAACATTGCTATCTCTTAAATTTTGCATTGTCTGAATTACTTCTTCTTTCGTTTCACCCAAGCCTAGCATGATGCCACTTTTTGTGCGCATACCACCTTGCTTTAAAATACGCAGTGTTTCCATACTGCGCCAGTATTTTGCTTGTATGCGTACTTGTTTGGTTAATCTTTCTACCGTTTCAATATTATGACTTACTACTTCAGGAGCCGCATCTATAATGCGTTGTATATTTTCGGCTTCTGCTTTAAAATCAGGTATTAAAGTTTCTAATGTAGTTGTAGGATTTAAAGCCTTGATCGCTTTGATGGTGTTATACCAAATAATAGAACCGCCATCTTTTATTTCATCCCTATCTACAGAAGTAACAACAGCGTGTTTTACTTTCATCAAATTAATCGCTTCAGCTACTCTTTGTGGTTCATCCCAATCTACCGGTTCAGGTCGGCCTGTGGCAACAGCACAAAAGCCACAACTGCGTGTACATATATTACCTAGGATCATAAATGTTGCAGTCCCTTCGCCCCAGCATTCGCCCATATTCGGACAATTACCACTTTCACAAATAGTATGTAGTTTATGTGTATCTACTAAATTTCTTACGTGTTTATATTCTTCACCGATAGGCAACTTAACCCTGAGCCAATTTGGCTTTTTAGGTTTTTGCTCTACCACTCCATCTATTATCGGTAACTCTATCATCTATTTCTATTTTAATATTCTTATTCTATTTTATTACATTCACTATTTTTTTCGTCGCCATCCAAATATTATGGAGGCGTATACGCTTACAAAATATTGTTGAGGGGCTACAGCATAAAGAATAGGGATACTTTTAGTATAATATTCAGCTGAGATACCTATTTCTAAAGCAGTCACGGTTTTAGTGTAATGTCCGTAATCAAACCTTATTGCCGCCTTGCCATATACTCCTGGGACTAAACTTAGATCTTCCCATCCTTGAGAAATTGTTGGGCCGCCAAGAAGTCCTAAAATCGTAGTATCTGCTAAAATAGTATTTAGCTGAACAAATTTAGATGTGCTATCTGCGGCCACAACTTCATATTCTTAAGGTCTGAGTATTGCAAAACTAAGTCCACCACCAATATTACAAGTAATGTTTACCCCATTTTTGTTTGCCTTATTTGCCAATAAAAATTGTTCCTGTACACCCAATTTTGTGTAGTAGAAGAAATTCTCTTTTCCTAAAATAAAAGGAGACGATGCAGGGTCATTAGTATTCGATTGCTTTATTTCTCTTGCACTTTTTCGCTCCCCAATTTCCAATTGGTATAGTACAGATCTTTTTACTGATTTAGCCCTGCCTATATCCATAAAAATACCGTAGCCATCAGACGTAAGTTTGGCACCGAAATCCGTTTGTTTGCGATAATTAATAATGCCTTCTTCTTCTTGGTTTATTAGAGAGTCAATTTTTTCTTTTTTCTTTTCTCTTCTTTCCTGAGACCTTTTTTGAGATGAACTCATGTTAGATTCTTGCGCAAAACAAGGCAATGCAGCTATCACCAAAAAGAACAAAAATATTTTACGCATAGTACCTGTTTACTTCAGTAAATTTATGCAAAAATACTACAATGATAGCAACGATTCTTTATGAGGGTAACTTACGTTGTAATGCCCGGCATTTGCAAAGTGGAACATCTATTGAAACCGACGCCCCAACGGATAATAAAGGGAAAGGAGATCGTTTTTCACCTACAGATCTTGTCTGTACTGCGTTAGCTACCTGCATTATTACAACAATGGCTATAAAAACAGGCACTATGGGTATAGAACTGAAGGGTACAAGTATTAATGTAAAAAAACATATGGTAACTGATCCAATAAGGATGATAGGGGCAATTGATGTGGAAATAAATTTCCCAAAATCGCTAATTCTGGAAGAAAAAGACCAGTTAATTTTAAAAAGAGTGGGTGATAATTGCCCGGTTACCAAAAGCTTACATCCGGATGTTAAGCTTAATATTCAGTATAACTTTGCTAAGTAGCCATTAGTTTATTCCCAACAGAACATTCTAGGCAACGCTTTTGATTACAATACATATTCTTCAACTGAATAAGTGCTTGTGAATCCAAAGCGTTGTTGTTTTCAATATTCAATGTGGTAAATCCTTTGGTGATCTCATTCTTTTCTGCAGCAATTTCTTCCATCCATAGCAATGCTTTGTCTTTGTATTGCTGTTCTTTATGGTATTGTCCGTATGCAAAAAGAATGGGAACAATTGTATTGATCAAAATATTGTTGATCATTTGCATACCTAGATTTTTCTCTTTAAAAGCGGAAGGCTCATCAAGCATATAATGATAATGCCAGTAATCATTAGCGGTTACGTTCAACAATGACTTTATTTCTTTTAAAGAATTGCTTTCTCTTATTTGTCCAAATAAATGATTGCTATTATGGATCAACATCGCCAGCTGAGCTAAACGTATTGTAGGGAAATTGGATGGTCGCATCCGTAAAAAATGAATTGGTAATTGTATTGGTGTGAGTTGATATTTGTTTTTGTAGAACAGATATTCTTTCTGTAACATTTTTGGGTAAGCTTCTGTAAAATTATTTTCCAATAAGCCGGCTTGTCCAAATAACAATGCCTCAGTTTGATGAATTTGATTTTTATGTTTAGCGAGAATATTGATGGGAATTGCCCTAGCTATTTTTTCGAATGCATCACTATTTACTTTTATCCCGAAATTTCTTGCTAACAGCCACCAGAAAGCCTCCTCCCAATGAGTATTGTTAATTTGTATATACTCAAAAATTCGCTTGGCCTTATCATGCAAGCGTTCTGCCAGCAATCTGTCTTTCCAGGAATTCCAGATAATAGGTTCAACCTGGCGTATATTATTTTGACAAGCAATAAATGAATTTGTATTCATTAGCTCATTATATTTTGTCAATAGTAATTTTGATACTTTACTCTGTAATTCAAGTGTAGGAAAGGCTAATTTTAAATCAATATCATCTTGCCAAACCACGTGTAAAATTACATTATTGTAGTTTTTATCATCGCCATGCTTATGGTTTTTCCAGTCGGATGAAAGCAAGTGTAGTTCAATACTTCCCGCCCAGATAGTATTGCCGATCTTTATTTTAGCATTTAGGAAGTCGGGCCCCTGATTAGTATTTAAAATCCCTGGATGTATAATTTGCAAAGGTTCATTATCGACAGTGGCAAGTTCATTAAAATTAAAATGCCTGAATTGCCAAATGTATTGGAATAGTTTTTCGTTCATAGGAGGATTTTAATAAGTCAAAAGTAAAAAGTTAAAATCAAAAATTGAACAAAATTTATTCAATTTCACTTTTATTATATTGTTACACTTTTTACTTTTTATTTTGCAATGCATCAAGTGCTCTAACAACTCTGCTAACAGGTAATCCCATTACATTGTAAAAATCTCCTGTAACAGACTTTATTCCCACTACGCCAATCCATTCTTGAATAGCATAAGCACCGGCTTTATCGTAAGGTTTGTATTTATCTATATAGAATTCAATCTGATCTTTTGTTAGCTCATG
>Ga0207027_1092_pt1 | contig 16863 bp, 15 predicted proteins | sample Alteio_BWMinCont_43_FD_153280 | JGI IMG/M metagenome (GOLD analysis project Ga0207027, IMG submission 153280) | Enriched cells from forest soil in Barre Woods Harvard Forest LTER site, Petersham, Massachusetts, United States -... | ecosystem: Environmental > Terrestrial > Soil > Temperate forest >... | reverse complement strand
TTGTCCTCCAAGAAAATATATTTCACCATAGGGTTCAAATCGTTCTATGGTTTTTTTTTTCGTTATCAATCAGGAGTAGATTTGCGTGTCTTATGTTGCCTTGGATTTTGTTTGATGAGATGATTGATAATTTTATGTATATGAATCGAGTTCGGGAACTATTGTTATTTTGTAGCCATGTGATTAATTGTGAGTTTATGTAGTAGTTAGTGATGTCTTTCCATATGATGAGATGTGGTAGATAGTCATTGAAATTGTGAAAATATAGTTTAGTTAGTCCTAGGATGTCTTTGTCGTTGTTCGATTGTTGTAGATAGTTTTGATGGTTGATGTATTCAGAGTCAGTAATTTTTATATTTGGTATTGTGATGATGCCAATATTTTGTTGTAGTATTATTAGAGTGTATATCATGTTATGTAGTGCATCTGAACTGAAGATTCCAGAGTTGGTATTTGTTAGGAATTTCTTTATTGAGAATTTGTGGTTGACGAGTGTTAAATCTTTGTGTTTGATTACGCTGTCATTGTAATATTTATTGTTGTTGAAGATTTCGCGGTAGTCATATTTTTCGATTATAATGTCGTAGATGCTGACGCCAGATGTGTTTTGTTCGAAGATGTCAAAGTATGGAATATATTGTCTGATTACGGCTACTTCTAGTTTGAATATTTTTAGGAGTTTGATGAGAATACTGTTGTTGTACATATCTTTCATGTTGCTGATATTACTTTTGGATAGAATTTTGAATATTATTGTGATAAGTTTAGCATGTGGGTTTGTGATTGTGTTGTTTTCAATGTTGTTTAGGAGGATGAAGATTGAGTTTTCTTCGAAATTTACGAAATATATGTGATCGATGTGATTTATTAGATAGTCGAGTGTTTCGATGTTGTCATTGAGGATTAGGTAGTCGATACATGTGTTATTGTTTTCGTCGGGATAGATGTCGTGAAATGTAGGATTGATGTATTTTATGATTTGGAGCAATGTAGTTGGGTTTGTGATGTGTTTACATAATTTTGTGATTATTTGGTGAATTTCTTCCTTGTCGTAATTGTAGATGTTTTCGAGGATGTCGTAGAGTGATGTTAGTTTGTTGGACTCAGAATTAGAATTAGAATTAGAATTAGAATCTTGATTTAGCTTTATGAGTTCAATGCAGTAGTCGATAAAATTATTGTTGTAAGTGTCATATTCGGAGATTATTGTTTCTGTAAAGCTGGGATCAGTGTTTGATGTGAGAAAGTCGTTTATCAGAGGATAGAATTCATCGAATGGGACTAGTGACTGTAGTAAATTTTTTTCAGAACCATTTTTGAATCCTAGTAGATATATGTTGTTGTTGATTAGTCTGATGAGAGTTGAGAATTCGGCGTTGTCAAGTAATATATTTAGTGAGTTCTTGCCTAGACTGTTATTAAGCCCAAGTAAGTAATCATTATTTTGTATGAATGTGTAATCTTTTTTGATGAGTTTTATAATATTTTTGGTGATATAGTAATCGATTAATGATATGCGGGTGTTATATTTGTTTATCTTGTGTTCGTTATATTTCATTGAGTTCGAGTTTGTGTTATATAAAATGTCTATATTATAATTTAGTATAGCAATAAGTTAAAAATTAGTTAGGTACAGTTATGTTGTGATCTGTTGTGATTTATAGAGTGTACTTTATACCGTCTGGCACTTTGCATGCGGAGAATACCATGCCGTTGACGTTGAATGCGATGAAGGCACTCACGAGCAATAGAGTTTCTAGAGCTTCGTACCAATGGGCAGAGTTTGCCATTGCTTGACCAGCCCCACCACCAACAACTTTTAGCAACAATAGATAGACTAGGACAGTTAGAACGGCGTTAGTGACGCCACATTTCCAATCAAAGCTCATGGTTAGCATTATATATATTACTATACATACAAAAAAAAAATTAAATATTCTATATTAAAATTTCTAATTCCAAAATATATCTTATATTATTTTCAGAATAAGACAAGTTTATTCCAAGTTTTTTATTTATAATATTTTTATATATTTGTTTATGGAATCCCAAGTTTTAGAATTAGAATTAGAAGATGAATCTAACATAGTGATCGATACGCCTCTTGCCAAAAAGATATTTCAGATTATGACTGATGACATCGAATCCTTTAAGCGAGAGATCCTAAATAAAGATGATCATATCGAATTTCTCAACAACAGAGTCACCGAACTTCTGACCCAAGTAGACGAATTACAAACCAAACTAACAAAAGTAAATAATGTCGATCTACTTCTGAAATTAAAAGAAAGTCTCACAGCTAAACAACAAACTATCTCAAAAGAAATTATTGAAATGACTTATGAAGATTATACCAAAGAAACTAATAGCAATGATAATAATAATAATAACACAAATATAGAAACATCATCATCATCATTATCATCATTATCATCAAAACCAGTACAAGTTTTAGAACAAGCACCAGCCAAGCCACGCAAAAGACCAGTGATGTTTTAACTTAACTTAACCTAATTTTCTTTAACCACGGTGACGGCTTTATTTCGAACTCTGATCTTAGTCTTCTTCTCAAGTTCAATAACCAAGTCATCACAATCATTACATTCAATCTTGAGTTTCTTCAGCAATATATTATAGCTTGGCAACTGTCCAAAATTCAATGAATACAAATATCTAATCCAAGTAGCCAAGAAACTATATTTTCCAACAAGTTCATCAAGATCAGTATGAAATTTTACATCAGCAATGGTATTATTATGTTTAGTAATTCCTTCAGCTTTGAATTTATGATATCCGCATTTACATGTATCTTGGGTATGTTTATGTATTTCGAATTTGTCAATATCTTTACGATGTCCGACCCAAGGCAATGTTTTACCGGTGAATATTACGATTAATGCATAAGACAAACTGATGAGATCGTCAACAACAGTAGGACTCTTAAATTCATGTATATTCAGACTTATATATCGTAGAGTACCGGTGATACTCTTTCCAATCCGCATAGCAACTTTAACAGCCTTGCCGCCTTCAAATTTATAATATTCTTTTGCTAATCCTAGATCAATCACAATTGGAGACAAGTTATCATACTGTGTTAAAATATTGTTATCAGTATCATCAATCTTTTTATTAAGTACAAAATTAGATAATTTTATGTCACGATGAATGATTCCGCATCTGTGAATACAAGACATTATATATAGTAGTCTGTATGCAATACTGTACTTACTTTTTTCAGAGAAACTATATTTTTCTAGAATTGATTCAATGTTGTCTCCGCATAATTCCATTGTTAAGTAGTTGTAATCTGTACATGCAAAATATTTATGTGTTTCCGGGATACAAATCGTATTGATCAGAAGATTGATGTTAAATTCTGTAGGAATTGATAATAGATTATTTTTGCTTATGTGATTATAGACTATTATAGTTGGATTAGATTCTAGTATCATCGTGTTATTAGAAATTTTAGTTGTGTCTCCTATAGTGTCATCTTCTTGTTGTTTAACACATTTCAAGTATTTTTTGACATCATATATCTTTTTACAGACTTTGAATTCGCGTAAGAGTGTTAGGTTCTCATTTTTTTCTTTAGATTCACACTTAATGGCAACGTTTGTGTTATTGATTTTGTCATGAGCAATGTATACACTACCGAAGGCCCCATGTCCTAATTTATCTGGCATTATCGTTATTTGATCATTCAGTTTACTAGAGCTAAACATTACTTATAGTTAGCAAATATAATTTATATGTGTTATAATCTCATACACTTATTTTTGAATTATATATAATATTATTTTGTCAGTTATTGTAAGATAATGAATATGAATGAATCTGGAAATAATCGTTCTATGCTTGTCAGTAAGAACATCGAAACATATTTTAATGATCTGATCGTGAAGGCCCCGGAATATAAAGTAGCTTCAACCGGACCATCATCACTAACAATATTTTATAATGAATACATAGAACATAATTTATTGTTACTAGTCATAATATTAGGACTTATCATATTTCTTGTCTTCAGATATATTTATAAAGATGAGCATGTGATACACGAGATTGTCAAAGAAGAACGAGAATCATACCAAAATCAAGATAAAAACCAAGATGACAGTTCAGACACGGATTCAACGGACACAATTGAATATATCAAAAATCAAAACAAACGTGATATTCTAAAAAGAAATCAACTCAACAAAATTCGTGAACAAAAACTTAAACTCAAGCGTAAGAAACTGTTAGAACTTGAAAAACAATCGATTTTAGACATTATAGATGAACTAAGCACACTTAACCAACAACGAATACAACAAAACAAATATAATGCCGAAGAAGACGATTACTACAATGACGCATATTTAGATCCACCAGAAATTCCTGATGATAACACAACCTATGATAACTATTCACTCATCAACAATGAAACACCACCCGACGACGTCTATTATAACATCAACTCAAACTATAAAAATAAGAAAACAACTAACTTCATTGATGGCATATACATAGAATCTCCATATGACGAATAATTATAATGGCCACGATAACGCATGTATCACATAATATTTCAATTGTGCAAACTTGTTTGCTGAGCGTAGCTCAAAGCCGTAGGCTTTCGATAAATAATTACTTCAGATTTTCGAATATATTTTCCCAATAACATATATAGTCATGAAACTAAAACTAGACTTACTTCTAATCTCAGTTATAATTGGTATTGCATCGATATACATATTCGCACCCAAGCCTCAAGTTATTCTAAAATATCCCAAGGACGATAACAACGTATATATAGATAACAATAATGTCTGTTACAAATATGACAAAAAATATATATAATATAATATATTATGAACAGAACTGAACTCACAGAAGATACAATAAAATCATTTCAATCAATGCTAATCTTCAACGATAATCTACGAAAGAATATTCAACTAAGTCTTTCATTATATAAACAATTAAAAAATTTCACACACAATAATATACATAAATTTTTCGATGAACCGACGAGTACCAAATGATGATCTTAATGATAATATATATACTGTGATTATCGCATTCAGTGTTGTATGGCTTATATATTTCTTCTCACCCGTCAATCATTGTTCCGTGTATTTTGCTAAGAAATAGTTGTTAATTAGTTAGTTTTATTATTTTATGCATCATATAAATATATTGATGTGTCTTTAAGTAATTTTGCGCCAGAATTCTTGTTGTTTGAATTTTATGCCTGAAATATATTTTGATAATAATACTGAAATATATTTTGATAATAATACTGAAATATATTTTGATAATAATACTGAAATATATTTTGATAATAATACTGAAAATATATATTGTGATAATAAATAAAATTACTGTGAGAAATTATCTATTTCTACGAACTTATCTCCTAGTTTGACAACTTCGAGGACAGTCATGAATTTGTTATGTTTGTTGGGTTTTATGAGACCAACGGATTTTAGCATATCGCGGCATAGATTGAGTTTTAGTGCTTTGTCGCGTGTATCTTTTGCGGATAGATCTGGACCTTTGTTAATTTCCATAATCATTGGCTTTAGTTGATCATTGATAGCAATGTCGGCCCCATAGAGTTGGAATCCAACACCAAAATTCTTATTTCCAACTGTATCGAGATATGTTTCTAGAATGAATTTTAGGAGATGGTTAATTTGGTTGAATACGTGAGTTGATAACTTTATTTCAGGGCGCTTAGTTTTGATGTACGATTCGATCGGCGTTAGAGGACGTTTTGGATCATCAAGATATTTTTTGAAATCTTCGTGAGTCAATGGATTTTCGTCATATACTTTACGATCTATGTATCCGGTTGTGATATTCTTTTTGAATGATGGATTACCTTTTTCGAAGAGTTCTGGAGTGTAGTACATGAATCCATCTTGATAGACTTCAACGCGTACGTTTCTATCGGCGTCGGCAATTATTAGACAATAGACACGTAGATTTATTTTACGTCCTTTGATAAGATATGGATCTTGGAGTAACTCTTGGACTAGTAAATATTTGTCCTTAGATTTTAGGATTGAATCTAGAGATGTATGTATTTCGAGACCTTCTTGACGTTGATTATTGTTTTTGGTTATGAAGATTTTTTGGTTATCGTAGTTTTTTATAAATTCATCAAGTTCATTTTTGTCAGAGAGATCTACTGAATGCGGAATCATTGTTGACGCTATTTTTTTACCAAATCTGTTTTTTAAGAATTTCCATAATTCGAGCTTAGATACCATGAAATCAGTATTGTTTAACATGAAGATTCTGACGGCTTTTCCATATCTATTTTCATGAATATTATTTTTTTCAAGATCATCTAATTCTTTCTCAGTAGTTTCATAAGAGCATGGAACTATTAAACATGCATCTTTGATATTTTTGGTTAGCTTGAATCCATCTTCAGTGAGGGCTGTGTAGAATGAATCGTCTTTGATGTAGTCACATGATAATCCATAATATAATTTGTTGCCATTTATTGGAGGTATTCCTGGTGATGATGATAGTTCATTGTGATTATGATTATGAATATCTGATGATATTTCTTTGCTTAGATTTTTTATAGAATTTATGAATTTTTTAGAAGATTCTTCAATGTTACGATTACAATTGCGATTACGATTATCATCATCTATCTGAAAGCGTTCGTGTCTCTCAAGTCTATCTGTAAAACTCATGTGTTCTATTATTTCGTTATCATTGTCGTTATCAAGTTCAATCATTGAGAATCCATTGATAATACCATTTGATTGAACTTGAAGACCTTCTGATTTACAACCGCCCGGATGAATATAGTTTGCTAATAGTTGCGCTTCACATCCCGGTTGTAGATATTTACTGATTAACTGATTTTCACAGTTTTTTCCTAAATATTGCTGAAGAACCGCTGTTTCACATCCCGTACGTAAATAATTATTTGTTATATTTTCTTGTATGACTTCACTTGATTGCACTTCTGACGGAATACCCTCTCCTGGCACGTTGTAATTATTATTGTTACTGTTATTATTGTTACTGTTATTATTGTTACTGTTATTATTGTTACTGTTATTACTGTTATTACTGTTATTACTGTTATTACTGTTATTACTGTTATTATTGTTACTATTATTATTGTTACTGTTGTTGCCATTATTGTTACTGTTGTTGCCATTATTGTTGTTACCGTTGTTGTTATTATTATTATTATTGTTGCCATTGTGATTATTATTATTATTATTGTTGCCATTACTATTGTTGCCATTATTGTTTTCTGATGGAATTCCGGCACTTGGACTGTCATTACCGGAATTGCTTGGAACCATATTATGTCTATTACCTGAAGGAGGCATCCAAGGACCATTTGACGGAGGATAACCAGCAGAATTATTAGAACTTGGGCTTATCGTATTTTCACTAGGAACGTTGTTGTCGCTACTGTTACTAGAATTATTACCAGAATTATTACCAGAATTATTACTAGGATTATTACCAGAATTATTGTTATCATTTCCAGACGCGGAATTATTATCACAAGACGGAAAGAAATATTCGAATACATACATTATGACAAGAAAACTGATAAGTATTATTATAAAATTACTATGGTTCATGATTATATTATATAATTATATAAAAATATTTGAGATTAATAATTAACACAATTTCAACAAAAAAAAAATAATAGGATATAATATATATAATGAATAATACTGATAAACAAAGTGAAGATAAGACTTTTCAAATTATAACGATTGCGGTTATTGTTGGTGTTGTAGTGTATTTGTATTATAGTAAATCTGAAGGATTCAATGAGTTAGTAGCGCCGGCACCTCAAGACATAGTGAGTCCTAGATTAGTGTATAACAACAATTACAATAAGGAACCGATCGCTAGCTATGCACCAATACCACGTGAAGAAGAAGAATCACCTCTTGTAGACTTTGCACAAGATACGTTGTCCAGAGCAGTAAATAATAGACCAAATGACATTTACAAACATCAAACCGGAAACACCGCCGATAACCATACAGTAGACTTAATGAATGACATAAACCCAGATCGCAACATAGATGACGTAGCATGTAACCTATCAAATTCGTTGTCCCCCGAAGACATAAGTTTAATCCAAAACTACAAAAAACAAAACTATGATATGTACAAACATCAAGTAGAATGCAAAAATTATAATCATGGAAAGATTACAGGTTGCGGAAAATCATGCTATGCAGGAGGCAAGACGCCCATGAAATGTAAACCAGATGACGATGAATGTATTTATAGCTATGGAGCCCTCAACAACGGACCTGACTACATGGCCTTAAACCAACTAGCACTAGAAAAAAATAATCGCCGAGCATGTGTAACTTGTACATCAGACGGCATGACCTCAAGAGCTGACGGCGTTCAATCAATCCTAGATCAAGTATCTCAAATGGATAACGTCAACCAAAGTTTCATGAGATCGAATGTTGAACAACGAGAAGGTTTTCACGCAATGTCAGATAATTCAGATCATCCGATGAATATAAACATGAACATATCACAAGAACTACGAGACAAGAATACCGAACAACGTCGCAAAAAAAAAGTCACCTTCAAAAACATTAACAACTATGCAAATTTTAATGACTACATAGCCCAAAACGGCGTCATGGAAACTAGCGTTGACAAGATGGCTGAAATTCGTACAAACCCAACAAACACAACTTGCGGCCTTCTCGAATACGGACAAAATATTTCCCAAGTCTATGATCGTCTACTAAGCACACCATACATGGATTATAAAAAGAGCTGCAACATCGAAAAAGTCCACGGCATTCTTGAAGACATCTAATAATTTTATAACAATTTCATACAATCTCCAAATTATTTTATGAATCAAACAACAAATAATTTCATAACAATTTTCAAATCACACAATAAATATTTTTCAAGTACATCATATAAGCAATGATTTTCGAGTTATTATGCATAGCCCACATAAAAAAATGAAATGATCACTGAATAATCATCAAAAAATTGAAATACAAACCATATACTATAATACTATATTCATAATGTCAAACATCGAACAGTATTATAATCACGACAACACAACACTTATATTTGATGATGATTTTAACCACCCAATCGAAAACATAGAATTTCACAAAGATTTACAAGAAATAATATTTGGATATAACTTTGATCAACCAATCGAAAACATTAAATTTCCTGATTTAGTACAATCAATAAAATTGGGACGCAAATTCAATAAACCAATAGAAAAAATAATATTTCCTAAAAATCTAAAATTTCTTGATTTAGGATACGAATTTGATCAACCAATTGAAAACATAGTATTTCCCGACAGCTTGGAATCAATAAAAATAAGCGCATGCTTTGATCAGCCCATCGAGAAAATAAAACTACCAAGTAACTTGCGCATACTAAACTTTGGATACAACCTTGATAAACCGATTAGTCAAATCAAACTACCTGACAAATTAGAAGAACTCAATTTTGGAAACTGTATCGAATCCATTGACAATATAATATTTCCAGACAGCTTAAAAATAATAGATTTTGGAAACTGTTTCAACGACCCAATAACTAAAATAAAATTTCCAGAAAACATTACATCAATTACTTTTGGAAAAAGATTCAACCAACCAATTGATAATATAAAATTTCTAAAAGCGTTACAAGAAATACATTTTGGATGCAAATTCAATAAAGCAGACTCATATGAAACCGAATTTAATCAATCAATCGAACCTCTCAAATACCTTCACAATCTTAAATTTGTAACGTTAAGTTATAATCTCAATCAATCATTGTATCATCTCCCACACAGCATCGAAAATCTCCATATCAGTAACCTAAATAACTTTTCTGAAATTCCAGAATCAATCACAAATATTTCGTACTCTTGCACACCATATGATCCATCAATAAACTGTTTATCCAACAGAATAACTGAAATTACAATTATTCATTATAGCATGTACGAATGCAAACCCATAACAAACCTACCAAGTTCCATCAAAAAAATAATACTATATGGCGACCCAATTCTAAAAAAAATAACAAAAATTCCGTATGGCTGTCTGATCGTTGATAGATACAATCGTGAACTAAAAATTGAAAATGAAATGAAATGGATATAATACAATATACATAATATAACCCAATAATCATGAATAAACCATATTTTAAACCAAGACAGGCTTATAATCATGTATCAGACACAGAAATGATCGACAACAACACAACGATGAATAAACCATATTTTAAACCGCGTCCAGCCTATAATAATTATCATCACGCACCAGATACAGAAATAATGAATGACAGCAACACAACGATGAATAAACCATATTTTAAACCGCGTCCAGCCTTTAACAATCATCATCATAATCACCACCACGCACCAGACACAGAAATAATGGATGACAGCGTAATGAATAAACCATATTTTAAACCACGTCCGCACCACAACAATACATCAGATACAGAAATAATCGATGACAACATCAATCTAACTACAAAAAGCATAGTTCTAGATTATCTCTACAATAAAATTGAAATCAATGATCACAAGTACACGATAATAAAATCGATAGGAGACATCTATGAACTACAAAACAAAAAATATTACGTTTCCGGAAATACATGCGGCATCAATGCATTCATCATCTTCACCAAAAAAGACGATAGTTTTTACAGTTATCTAGTTGATAGACGAAGTATCAGTTATAACCGAAATTCACTCAAGCGAGAATCTGTACGTTTCACTGAAATTAAAATCAACGTTGATCAAAAATTATACGAAGGAACCATTTTTGACGGCATCATCATCGACACAGGCGAAACAAAATTTATCTCAAAAGGAGACACCAAATCACCTAACATACAATTTATGATAACCGACGTATTCAATCTATGCGGTAAGAGTTTGATCTCCCAAAATTACAAGAAAAAAATGTATATCGTCAAGAATTTCATAGATGAATACGTCACAGATCAAACAACATCTAACATCGATCTTCACATATCAAAACCCTATGAACTAAACGATATCCCTACACTATTCCAAGAATACATCAAACCAAATCAAAAAAAATTTAACATCAAAGGACTCACGTTCTATCCCGAATTTTCCCAATCCAAACTAATTTACATATTCGACAAGCAAGATGAGAAACTTAAATTAGAATTATTCTCCGGAATAATACCAGAAACATTCACTGACTCTGACGACAACTTACATTTACTAGAAACATCAGACATCACAAAAGTATTCAAGTTCGAATTAATGAATCCCGAATGTCATGATAACATAATCCTCAATTTTGAAATGACTAAAATTTCATCTGACGTCTACAAACTCTATAGCATATTCCATCACAAAGACAAGTTCCCAGAACAATACATCAAAAAAAGTATAGGCATTGCGTACATCCCAACATATGAACTATCACTTGAATGCAAGATGAAATTCACCAACATTAAATCTATAATCATGTCATGCATCTACAACGTCAACAAATCTAAATGGATTCCCATCAAGGAAGCCGACATCCAAAAAATAGATATCATCAACAACGAGAAGCGTCTAAAAATCTCCCAAGAAGAAGTAATCGATCAAGATATGTTACAAGATGACTCATAAAATTATTATATTATTTCTAATTATTATTTCTAACTATTATTCAGTATTATTATTTCTGATTATTATTCAGTATTATTATTTTTAATTATTATTCAGTATTATTATTTGAGATTATTATTCAGTATTATTATTTTTAATTATTATTCAGTATTATTATTTGAGATTATTATTCAGTATTATTATTTGAGATTATTATTCAGTATTATTATTTGAGATTATTATTCAGTATTATTATTTTTAATTATTATTTGAGATTATTATTATTATTCAGTATTATTATTATTATTATTCAGTATTATTATTATTATTATTCAGTATTATTATTATTATTATTCAGTATTATTATTATTATTATTCAGTATTATTATTTCTGATTATTATTATTTGAGATTATTATTCTATGGGTACCTATAAAACAATAATAATAACAACAATAATAATAATAATAAAATATTACTTGAATATTTCTGGGAAAATTTCAATGACGATGACTGAAACATTATCTGTTGAACCTTTGTTTAGAGCCTCCGTAGCTAGATATGCTGCATAATTCGTGCTACCGGTTTTTTTACATTGTTCTAATAAGTCATTAATATCATCATTAGGAATCACATCCCATAATCCATCACAAGCCATGACGATATATTTGGTTTCTTTACAGATTTTTTTATAGTATACGTCAGGCTTTTGTGATATATAGGGAGCATTATCTCCATCTCCAAATGCACGCGATAGAGATAAGTCACCAATACGGCATACACCTTCTGAATCGTTGTAGATGGTACCTCCCATATTTCGTATACGTTCTTTTTCTAACTCATCATCTGGTTTATGGTCTACGGTTACTTGTTTACATTGGTTATTATTATAAATTATTATTAAGCGCGAGTCTCCTAGGTTTACAATATTCATATGATATTCGTCCTTGTATTTATAGATTATGTTTACAAGACATGTAGAACCCGTTGACATTCCATATCTAGTTTGCATTATTTTTTTTTGGATACGTTCGAAGGTATTGTTGTGATATTCTTTGCTGAATGGTATTTGTAGGTCGGGATAACAATAATATATGGGAAGATTCTTTTCGAGATATTCAGATACAGAAGATCCTCCATGTCCGTCGTAAATGCTAAGTAGATTTATAGCACCAATTTTCGTGGAGGTCTTGTTTAAATTTAATATTATATTGTGTCTATCTTCGTTGGATTCTCTTCGTCCTTGTACAGATGTATAATGGATTATCATATTATATATATTATTGTTAGATAACAAAATTTTATAATTCGTTGGTGAAACAAATATCAGTTTCTTCAATTTCGGATGATTGTGTATTATTATTTTCTGGTTCAGAGTGAGTATTGATATTTTTCCATATATTTTTGTCATATTGGTATTCATCATCTAACCATAATTTTTTGGATGCGTATTTGGTGTCGTCTATTTCTGTATATTTGTTATCTTCTTCGGTTACGTTATTTTCGATATATAACTGTTCAGTCGGAATTATTTGTGAGTTGTCGAATAGAATATATATTGTGAGTTCGATTATTATTAATATTGTATCAGTGGCACGAATATCGGATTCTAATTCAGTGACAGTATTATTGATGTGTTTTATTTTGTTTTCTTTGATGTATTTGAATATGATTGGAATGAAGTTGATGTTGATGTTGCTAGAGTCGTGATCATATTCGAGAAATGGATTTTGATTTTGGTTTTGGTTTTGGGCTTGTGATTGTGATTCATATTTTTTGATATTTTTGTTGATGACTAATTTGTCGAGTAGTAGATATGTGATATCGTATTCGTCGTATGTTAGTGAATATAAAATTAGTGGGATGCGTTTGTTGATTGTTAGAGGATTGAGTGTTGGCGTTATTAATTTGAATAATATTATTTTGTTGGTTTGTGTGATGGTGGAGTCTAGAATTTGAAATCCAATATGAAGGTTGTTATTGTCAGAGTAATTTATGTTGTACTCGGTGATAGTGAATAGTTTCATGAGAAATCTCATTAGGACATCTTCGTCGATGATTTGGGTTTGGGTCAGTAAATATGTTGCTATGGTAGTATTGTTATGTTGTTCGTTAGAGAGTTTTGGATTTTGAAGCAGGATTTCATGGAAGATTATGTGATTCTTGTTATCGATACAGTGGTATATAAGATTCTTATTTTCATGAGTTACATTAGTGTTGATGCCGTTGGTGATTAGTATTTTGGCTGATGCAGTTAGTTTTCGTTTTATACATAAGATTAATAGATTATGTTTTGTGATTTTATTATTGTCAGTTATTTCTATATGTTCGTTCATATCGTAGGTGTAGTTGGTTATTGTCGTTAGTAGATTTGTGTATTCATATTCTGTTTTGTGGGTTAGGACGTGTGAGAAGTAGTGAATATATGGATTTATTAGGTTACGTGTTTTATTTATGGTTTTGATGGTGTTGTTAAGATGGTGTAGTATGTAGTTGAGAATGTGTGGTTTTTTGTGTGTGATACATTTTTTAATAGTAGAATTAATGTGGTTGTGATTATTATAGATTTCTAGGGTTAGTAGATTGTTGATGGTATCTTCTTTTGCAAATTCTTGGATTACATTGTCGCCAGTGTCCAAATCGATTAGTTTGTTTATGAAATCGTATTGGATGATATTAATTTTATTTTTATTGATGAGTTTTATGTATGATATTTTTAGTTGTATGTTGATAAGATTGTTTTCGAGGATTGTGTCGAAGATGTATTTTATGAGATGAGGTTCAAGTTCTAGGGGTTTTAGATGTTTGAGAAATTCTAGTCCGGTTGGATAGTGATTGCATGTAAAACATTGGATTATATATTGGATGAGGTAGATGTTTATTTCTATTGGATTAGTTCTGATGATCAGTTGTTGAATGAATGTTTGTATCATTAGTGTTATGTCGTGGTTTGTAGAAAGTATTGATTGTAAGAGATTTTGTTTGTTTGATGTGTAGTTTAGATTTAGTAAGTTGTTATGTTTGCCATATATTTTGTAGAATGTATCGGCGTTTGTATTTTTGTATTTGTGTGGTATGAGTTTAAACATTTCGAGACTTTGTTGATTGAGTAGAGTTATGGTTATGTTTGTGTTTTGGGAGATGCATTTGTCGATTAGTTCTACGTTGCATATTATTTCTTGTAATTTTTTTAGGTCTGGGCTTAGATGATATTGTTTGTGGATACAGTAAACGATGTTTGTGAATTTGATATCTTCGTGGATACAACGCGATTCTTTGATTAATGTTAGATCTTCATGGTTTTCAGTTATGTTATAGAATTTCTTTAGGAGATTGAGTAAATGTGGGATTGTGTTTTTGTAGATGTGAACTGTTTTTCTGAAATTCATAAAGTTGTCAGGATAGAATTCGATATGTTTATTTATGTATTTGCATTGACATGGGAGCATTGCGATTGATGATATGAATTTGTTAATAGTATGACTTATTTGTAGTTCTATGTTTATAGAGCCGTCAGTTGGATCGTGTTCTAGTTTCGTGATATCTTTTTTGGTTTCGGTTGTGATACAGCATTTACATTTGTTACGGAATTCTGGTTGTATGGTGATGAGACGAATGAGGAGATTGAATATTGTTTTGATGCATCTGGTGTTGGTTGTGATAGCGTAGTATAGTGCGTTTTTGTAACAGTTCTTGTTACATTTTTGGTTAATAGTGCATATTGGATTAGAACATATTTTATTGGGTTTGTATAGAGTGTGTCCTTTGTCTAGGAGATTTTTAATGTTTGGGAGATTATTTTTGATGGTGTTGATTTCAAGTTCTCTTAAAACTGATGTGTCTTGATCAAGATTGAGTTCAAGTTCATTCATTTCTTCATAAAATGTTTTATTGTTTAGTTGGAGTGGTGATGAATATTTTTTGAGGATTATTTCGTCAACGGTTGTATTATTTTCAGAATTATTACTTGCGTCATCGGTGTCAGTAGATGTGTCGGAATTAGTGAATATATTTGATATGTTGTTATACATAATAAACTACCATAATATTTTTATATCATAGTTTGGACTTAGAAAAATAGTTATTGGATTGTATCTTATTGTAGAAAAATTGGTATTAGTATGATTATTTTTAAGCGGTGATTAGATATACGAATAGTATGCCTCCGCGTAATCGTAGAACTAGATGGACGGTTGATTCGGCTTGAACGCCATAATCGGCAATGGTTTTGCCATCTTCTAATTGTTTGCCATTGTAGACTAGACGCTGTTGATCTGCTGGTATGCCTTCCTTATCTTGAATTTTCTGTTTAACAGATTCAATGGGGTCGCTTGCCTCAACATCCATTGTAATGGTCTTTCCTTGAAGAGTCTTGACAAAGATTTGCATACCGCCGCGTAGTCGAAGGACTAGATGGAGTGTACTCTCCTTTTGAATATTGTAATCAGATAGAGTTCGTCCATCTTCCAACTGCTTTCCGGCAAAGATTAGACGCTGTTGATCGGGTGGAATACCTTCCTTATCCTGAATCTTGGTCTTCACATTTTCAATAGTATCAGATGGTTCAACATCCAATGTAATGGTCTTTCCTGTTAGAGTCTTGACGAATACTTGCATTTTGTTATTGTCTCTATAATAGTATTAATATATTTATAATCTTATCAATAGATATTTTTTTCAACTTTTTCTTATATAATATATGATTTTTGGGGTCTTATTATAGTACATTTGGAGGCTGTTATAGTATGTTTTGAGGCTGTTATAGTATGTTTTGAGGCCATTATAGTACATTTGGAGGCTATTATAGTACATTATAATGATCTATTCTATAAGTACATAAACGCCGGACGATGCGCACCATGATTTAAGGTCGTATATGTCATTTATAGATATTGATGATTTTTTAAGTGACAATGCACCGGCCCCCATTCGGGCGCATTATAATTTAAGGTCGTATACGTCATTTATAGATATTGATGATTTTTTAAGTGACAACGCACCGGCCCCCATTCGGGCGCATTATAATTTAAGGTCGTATACGTCATTTATAGATATTGATGATTTTTTAAGTGATAATGTGCCGTGACATAGTTTGGCGCAAGAGTTAATACGCGCCAGTTAACTCTGTATAACATTCATCATGCAACGTTCACCATATAACATTCATCATATTACGTTCATCATATTACGTTCATCATATTACGTTCATCATATTACGTTCAT
>Ga0207027_1085_pt1 | contig 17711 bp, 17 predicted proteins | sample Alteio_BWMinCont_43_FD_153280 | JGI IMG/M metagenome (GOLD analysis project Ga0207027, IMG submission 153280) | Enriched cells from forest soil in Barre Woods Harvard Forest LTER site, Petersham, Massachusetts, United States -... | ecosystem: Environmental > Terrestrial > Soil > Temperate forest >... | reverse complement strand
TTAATTCGTAATTAATTGAAATTACCCGATCATCTTTTCCTTGGCCCAGCGCAATACTTTAGCAAGTTGCTCCTCGTGGGTAAGGTTGGTATTATCGAGCACAACAGCATCAGGCGCCTGCTTTAAAGGACTCTCTTCCCTATTCATATCTTCCTGGTCGCGCTTAAGTAAATTACGTTCTACTTCCTGTTCTTTAGCTTTTATGCCACGTTCCTTTAATTCAAGCATGCGGCGTTGGGTACGCACTTTTATGTCGGCGGTCATAAATATTTTCAGGTCAGCATGTGGTAACACAGTGGTGCCAATATCGCGCCCATCCATAACAACACCTGGGTTAGCGCCCATTTTGCGTTGCAGGTAAACCATTACTTTACGCACTTCATGTATAGCACTTACAGGGCTCACCAGCTCATTTACAGCCATGCTTCGTATATCATTCTCCACATTCTTTCCGTTCAGGTATGTTTCTGTTTTTCCTGTTTCTATAGAGTGCTTAAAATCAATATGAATGTTGAGCAACTCGCGTATCACTTTCCCTGCATCAACTGCACGGCCCTCTTGTATAATTCCTTTTTCGAGGCAATATAACGTTACTGCCCTGTACATAGCACCGGTATCGACATACACATACCCCAATGCATTAGCAAGATCGCGGGTAATAGTGCTTTTACCACATGATGAATATCCGTCTATTGCAATGATAATGTCTTTCATCAGGTTTTTCGGGTATAAAATTCGTCAAGGTTCAGGCCCATAGAAAATGTACTGGTTCCGGCACCCAAGTAATAACTCGTTAGTGCATAATTTAAGTGGAACTTATATATTTTGATTCCAAAACCGCCGGAAAAGCCTACCAGGCCCTGGCGTCCCTCCAACTCAAGTTCCTTACGCATTTCGTAATTATATGCAAAACGAAGCATAAAATTTTTACTCAGCACCACTTCAAGATTCGGTGTAAGGTGGCGCATTGCTTTATCAGCAAAACTAGCCAGCCAGCTTTGGGTTACCGCCTGCCCTGTCAACTGGTTTACGGTTTGTGTGTCGGTCGGATCAAGATATGTCAGGTCCCATACCTGCAGATGGTCTGCTGTAACGCCAATGCGAAACGGAGCATGTGCTAATTTTATTGAAAAACCCAACTGCACATTAAATGGTAATGGTTCTGCATCGCCCGCTGTATATTCTTTAAACTGAGTACCTACGTTTTGCACTACCATGCCTAAAAAGAACCGCCTGTTTGGGCTGATGTAAGAACCAGCCAGGTCAAGCGCCATACCCCACGAAGTATATTGCGCCTCGTGAGAGTTTATCACCTTCAGGTTAGCACCTACGTCAATTGTAGAATCTTTTATTGGCTGGCCATAGCCAACGTTATACATATATTCAGCGGCTGTAAACTGCCCTGTTATATTGCCGGCAAAATCAGCCTGGGTAAATGTTCCGTAGTTAATGTATTTTACACCTGCATCAAAGGTTCCGCTTTGCCCTAAAAAACCAAAGCCTTTAATGGTATGCGATATGGAAAAATAATCGTAATCAATTCCATCGAAGAAAGGTATGTACCCTACAATGGCATGGTTATTAAGTGTACTGTCGAGAAAAGCAGGGTTTGTTGCTGCAAGGCTAAGGTCGCCATCGCGCACACTTACAAAATTACCGCCCAATGCCGCAGCCCTTGCTGAAACAGGTAGTTCAAGGAAATCGTATGTGCTTGTACCGCCAATTTGTGCAAATGCACCGGTAGCAGAAGAAATAAAAAGAATGAATAACGTAAAGTACCTAAGCCGCATGTGTTTATAGTTTCTCAATAAACGTGTGTTGAGCAATTTTATTTTACTGCGGCTCCGCTGAGCTTATACAGCTTTTACCTTTGCCTTTACCAATGCTGCAATCGTTTTGCCAATTACCGCAGGTGAATCAACAACGGTAATACCACAGTCGCGCATAATTTTCATTTTAGCAGCAGCCGTATCTTCAGCACCGCCTACAATAGCACCCGCGTGACCCATAGTACGGCCTGCAGGAGCTGTTTGGCCGGCAATAAAGCCTACAACCGGCTTGGTGCCATTTGCCTTTATCCAGTTAGCTGCATCGGCTTCCATGGTTCCGCCAATTTCACCTATCATTATAATACCTTCAGTACCCGGATCTTTCATTAGCAATTCAACTGCATCTTTAGTGGTTGTACCAATAATAGGGTCGCCACCAATACCAATACAGGTTGACTGGCCAAGGCCCGCTTTGGTAACCTGGTCAACAGCTTCGTATGTTAATGTGCCGGAACGTGAAACAATGCCTATAGTGCCCGGGTTATGTATAAAGCCCGGCATAATGCCCACCTTAGCCTCACCCGGAGTAATAACACCAGGGCAGTTAGGGCCTACTAAACGTGTATTCTTATCACTTAAATATGCTTTCACTGCAACCATATCCTTTACCGGAATGCCTTCGGTAATACATACCACCAGCTTAATACCGGCTTCAGCAGCTTCCATAATAGCGTCGGCAGCAAATGCAGGTGGTACAAAAATGATAGATACATCTGCACCTGCTTGCTTTACAGCATCAGCAACTGTATTGAATACAGGCTTGTCTAAGTGCTTGGTTCCACCTTTGCCAGGTGTTACACCACCTACTACATTGGTACCATACTCTATCATTTGTTGTGCGTGAAAGGTACCTTCAGTACCTGTAAAGCCCTGCACTATTACTTTCGATTTTTTATTTACTAAAACGCTCATAGGTATATATTGGATTATCTGCGAGCAAATTTAGAAAAATTTGGCAAACAAATATTTCCACCGGAGTTGGGGCTGCCCTCACCCTATCCTCTCCCACGAGGGAGAGGGTAATTGCCCGTAGAATTAACACAAATTTCATTTGGCCAAGTGGATGAGATTCCTCACTGCGTTCGGAATGACAGATATTTTGACGGAATCAACAGGAGGGAAGGGTGCGGGCTTCGCCCGCACCCTTCCCTCCAAAGCCCTCCTACTATGATTGTCATTCCGAACGCAGTGAGGAATCCTGCAATTCAGGGCACATGCGTCTTAAATAAAAACACGAAATTTTAAACAGTTCCTAATTTTTCATTGATTAAACCTACCTTTGCATTCGCCCCAAACCCCTAAAGGGGCTTTGACTGTAAGAAAATGAAGAACATTGTAACCGACGATACCATTGTTGCCCTATCAACCCCATCGGGTGTGGGTGCCATTGGCGTAATACGCCTATCGGGGCCGCAGTCTGTTACTATATGTGAAAAAATGTTTCCTGCACTTAAATTAAAGGAAGCTGCCAGCCATACCCTGCACTTTGGTGTTGTTATGGATGGCAAAGAAGTGGTTGATGAAGCTGTGGTTGGTTTATTTAAGGCACCTAAGTCGTACACCTGCCAGGATGTGGTAGAAATATCGTGCCATGGTTCACCTTATATAATACAAAAGGTATTACAATTACTTATAAAACAGGGTGCACGCCCTGCCAGGCCGGGTGAGTTTACCATGCGGGCATTCCTTAACGGACGTTTTGACCTGTCGCAGGCTGAAGCGGTGAGCGACCTTATTGCATCGGAATCACAAGCGGCACACCACATAGCCATGAACCAGATGCGTGGCGGTTTTTCGAATGAATTGAAAGAACTGCGGCAGAAGCTTATGGACTTTGCATCGTTAGTGGAACTTGAACTTGATTTTAGTGAGGAAGATGTAGAGTTTGCAAATCGTGCACAATTAGTAAACCTGCTTACCGAAATGATAAGTAAGATAGAAAAGCTCTCCGAATCATTCCGCTTAGGCAATGTGCTGAAAAATGGCGTAGTAACCGTTATTGCAGGCAGGCCCAATGCAGGAAAATCGACCTTACTGAATGCATTACTGAATGAAGAACGTGCCATTGTAAGTGATATACCCGGCACCACGCGCGATACTATTGAAGAGATAATAACCATAGAAGGTATTGCTTTCCGCCTGACCGATACAGCAGGAATACGCCATGCGGCAGATATAATAGAGCGTGAAGGTGTGGCCAGAACCATGCAGAAGATAAAGCAGGCTTCTATTGTGGTGTATCTGTTCGATGCTAATGAAATGAGCGCTACCGATGTATTGGCTGATATTAAAAAACTTGGTGGCGAAGATAACATAGCTGTTCTGCCGGTGGCAAATAAGGTTGATAAGGTTGAGGGTAAGATTAAGGCTGAGGTTAAGTTTGAGGGAATTGGTAGCCTGCTTTTTATTTCGGCCAAAAATGGACAAGGAATTGAAGAACTGAAAAAGCAATTATGCAATGCTGCTTTGCAGGGTGCCGATATGCAACATGATATTGTACTGACCAATGCCCGCCACTACGAATCGTTACAAAGCACCATGCAAAACCTCAGTAATGCAAAAAAAGGAATTGAAACCAAGCTATCGGGTGAGCTGGTAGCATCGGATATTCGAAGCGCACTTACTCACCTGGGTGAAATTACCGGCGAGGTTACAACCGATGATCTGCTCGGGAATATCTTCGGCAGGTTTTGTATTGGAAAGTAACCACCATAAACAAACAAATAACATTTCGATACGAAACTACATATATCCTATGTATATGTAGTATTTTAGGCATATAACCATTAATACCTATTTACTTCCAATACTTGTCTATTTAGTATTTATTTGTACCTTTGTTGTACCTCAATACGGGTTGATAGGTATTTTTGTACCTCAACCCGTTTTCAAGGTGAATTTTTGGCACTTATTTATACTAATATACATTTAATGTTATCTAATGAGTTCTAACATCAAGGTACAAAGGATTTGCCAACATTGCGGCAAAGAGTTCACAGCCCGAACAACCGTTACCCGATATTGCGGCGACAACTGCGCTAAACAGGCTTATAAAGCAAGAATACGGGTTGCAAAGGTTGAAATAAGCAATATTGAAACCCAGCGTATAATTATCAAGCCTATTGAAGAACTAAAGGCAAAAGAGTTCCTCACGGTCCGAGACGTTGCTACATTATTAAGTTGTTCCCGGCGAACAGCTTATCGCTTAATAGAGCAGGGAAATATCAAGGCCGTTAACCTTGCACAAAGGAAAACACTTGTCAAACGTTCGGATATTGACAAACTATTTATAAATTAATATACCAATTTACAATGGCAACAAAAGTTAAGCTTAGACAAAAAGAAATTTCAGGGAACAGGCAAAGTTTGTATTTAGACTTCTACCCACCTATACCCCACCTTGAAACAGGCGCGCCAACTCGCAGGGAATTTTTAGGGCTGTATGTATATGAAAAAGCTAAAACAGCTATTGATAAACAGCATAACAAAGAAACATTGCAGATTGCGGAACAGATAAGACAGAAAAGGGAAAACCATATTAACAAACCCGAAGTTTATACCGGGTACGAAAGGGAACAGTTGAAAATTAAAGAACAGGGTGAACAAAATTTCGTAGAGTATTTTAAAGCACTTACCGACAAACGCAAAGCAAGCAACCATGATAACTGGGTTTCAGCTTACAATTATCTTGTAGCATTCACAAATGGTAATTTGAAGTTTGCCGACCTCACGGAAAAATTCTGTAATGAGTTTAAAGAATATTTACTTACTACTCAAAGCAATAAGAGTAGCAAAGTAACCCTTTCCCAAAATTCTGCTGTTTCATACTTCAATAAATTAAAGGCTGCATTAAAACAGGCATACAAGGACGGATATTTACAAACCGACCTTAACGCAAAGGTTGAAACTATAAAACACGCGGAAACCCAAAGGAACTTTTTAACTATTGAGGAACTGAATAGCCTTGTAAGAACAGACTGCCATAATCCTCTAATGAAACGCGCGGCCTTATTTTCAGCACTTACAGGGCTGAGATTTTCCGATATTCAAAAGCTGGTTTGGGCTGAATTGGAATACATTGAAGGGAATGGGTATTTTATCCAATTCAAACAACAAAAAACTAAAGGGGTTGAAATGATGCCTATTTCTGAACAGGCTTATAGCTTACTGGGTGAACGCAAAGAACCCGCCGCCAAAGTCTTTGAAGGGCTTGAATATTCAGCTTACCAAAACAAACACTTATTTCAATGGATCGGTGCAGCCGGGATAACAAAAGATATAACCTTTCATTGTTTCAGGCATACATACGCCACATTACAGTTAAGTGCAGGGACCGACATTTATACTGTTTCAAAAATGCTGGGACACAGGGAACTCAAAACAACACAGATATACGCAAAAATTGTAGATAAAACGAAACGGGATGCAGCTACCAAAATAAAACTGGATATGTAATACTTAAAAGCATAAGCAATGAAAAAGGGAGTAAAAAAGATTTCAGCGAGTAACAGTTTGGCCTTTTACTTAGATACAAATAATATTGCCAACCAAGAACTTGTAAGAAGCGTAATTAACCATATTAAGACAACACGAAAGGATATTTTCACCCCCTTAGTTTTTCTTAATTTAATATGGAAACAAAAGGAATTTGTATTGGAAAATTCAAACAATCCTATTGAAGTAAAAAAAGCATTACTTGCCTTACCATTAAATGAAAAAGAGAAACACATTTTATACTTTTTCATTATTTGTTGGTATGGTGGAATTAATGCTCAATTAAATCCAAAGTTTGCTCATACTTTGCTACTAATTGAAAACGAGTTTAAAAAGCATAAAAACAACACTCCTGAAAAAGACATTTATTTTTCCAATAAACATCAGTATGAAAAATTAACCTTTCAGCAAATTGCGAAAATCAAATCATCTTTTGATAAACTACCTTACTCTGAGAAACTGGTATTTTGGGATAAATTTTTCAATGATGTACATTATATGTTTTCATCAGTGGGGATTTACCGTGAAAATGAAATAGAAGAAAACTGGGGAACACGAACACCTGTACCACCTGCAAGCAGGATTTCCGTTTTCCCTAACTCGAAAGCGGAAACGGAACTATATAATTATTGGCTACTCAACCATATCCAAGCAAATAGCGCAAATAAGCATTGTAACATTGAAAAATTAAAAGAAAAGTATTTTGAAACCATAAAAGGCAACCCGCGTGTAAAAGAATTTATTCAGCAAGAAATTGAAACAATAAATAACAGACGGGATAAGGAAAAGCGGTTAATGGAAGGTAAATCTGATATGGCCTTTTGGGGGTACTACTCCGGGTATCAAAGTGTGGTTAAAAACGAAAATACTTACTTGAATTTAAGCGCAGAGGATTTTAAAAGAATCGTTGAAAATTATGCGAAGGGTATTGCTGATGCCTATTATTTAGGTTTTTTGGAGGAACAACTTGAACAGTCGGGTAAAACAAATACGGGGCAACCAATAGAAACTAAAGCTGATAAATTAAAACTCGTACTGGGGAAATATGGATTCTTTGATTTACCTTCGGTTACTCCTCTTGTGAGTGAAAGCAAAGAAAAGTTGATTGAAATGATAAGCTCAAAGGGGCTGCCATACACTATTGCGATGTTTGATTATTTGGGCTTTATAACCCATTTAGAGAAAAAATACTTTACCCGTTCCAAGTACAGCCTAAACAAAGAAATATCTAATTGGCTTAATTCAGATAGAGAAGGCCGTGCAGTAAAAGGCAATATTAGTTCATTGCTAAAGAAGACTAATGAAAACAAAGACCGCTATACGGCCTACCAACATAAAGAAACAGTACAAAAAGATTATCAAAGCTTAAAATAGGGAGTACGCCCCTATTGCTGCCCCTAAAAGCCCCTCATACTGTTGCACTATCAAACCAAAACCTGATAGTACAATGGAAATTACATTTGAAAATTTACCCAAAGCCGTTACGCAGCTAACAAATGACGTATGCGAAATTAAGCGGCTACTACTTGAAAAAAGTAACGAAGCCCAGCCCGAAGCCGACCAGTTGCTAACTATTAAACAGGCAGCAGATTTTTTAAACCTGAAAGTAACTACTCTTTATACAAAGGTGCATAATGCTGAATTACCTGTTTGTAAGCGTTCCCACCGCCTCTATTTTTCAAAACATGATTTAATGGAGTATGTAAAAGCCGGGCGAAAAAAGACTGTTACTGAATTGGCAGCCGAAGCGGATAAGTATTTAACCGATAAGAAAAAAGATTAAGTCATGCTACTGAACCCGGTATTTGATGACCTTAATAATTCTGAACCAATAATAAACCATGTTCAGGAATTAATTAAAAAAGGTGAACCCACCCCGCACGGTGAAATACTTAATCAGCTAATTGAGCAGTTTGAACCGTTGGACTTTGCAGCGTTGGCATTTCCACAGGTCGCACAATTAAGAGAGCAACTAAAAGACCTTAATCCTGAAAGTGAACAGGCCAAAGAAATATTGTTGCAATTAGCTAAACTGAAACTGAATAATAAACACTATTTGGTTTTATCTATTGAACAGGTACTTAAAATAGCCGAACAGAACCATTGGGGACTTTGCAAGAACCAAGAGTTTGTTTATCTATATAATGGCGCGTACTGGACCTATATTGATAGTGAGGCATTTCAAAAATTCTTAGGTGAGGCCGCCGAGAAAATGGGGGTCCCTGAATACACGGCAAAATTTTACCAATTCCGGGAACAGCTACTTAAACAATTCCTTGCAACCGGGTACTTACCCACACCTGAACCACCTAAAGAAGCCGTTTATATTAATCTCAAAAATGGTACTTTTAAGATAACAGCCAAAAGCACAGCGTTAAGCGTTTTTGATCGTACAGATTTTCTTACCTATCAGTTGCCGTTTGATTATAACCCCGAAGCCAAAGCCCCCATATTTCAAGAATACTTAAACAAGGTATTACCCGATATAGAGCGTCAAAGGGTATTAGCTGAATTCTTAGGGTTTGTATTCATAAAGCAGGGCAGTAATACCTTGAAGGAGGAAAAAGCCCTCATACTTTACGGCACGGGTGCAAATGGTAAATCCGTGTTCTTTGAGGTTGTAAACGCATTACTTGGAAATGAAAATGTAAGTAGTTATTCCTTACAAAGTCTTACCGATACAACCGGGTACTACCGTGCAATGATAGCAAATAAGTTGGTAAACTATGCAAGTGAAATAAACGGCAACCTTGAAACGTCCATTTTTAAACAGTTGGTTTCAGGAGAACCCGTTGAAGCTCGTTTACCTTATGGCAAACCAATGCAGATAAAGCATTATTCAAAATTAATATTCAACTGCAATGAATTACCCAAAGAGGTCGAACATACAACCGCTTATTTCAGACGGTTTATGATTATACCTTTTGATGTTACTATACCTGAACATGAACAAGATAAACAGCTACATATTAAAATTATAGAGGCCGAACTTTCAGGCGTTTTTAACTGGGTACTGGAAGGATTAAACAGGTTATTGGAACAAAAGCGTTTTTCAAACTGTGAAGCGGCAAAACAGGCTGTTGACCAATATAAAACGCAATCAGATAGTGTAAAACTATTCATTGAAGAAAATGGCTACCTACCCAGCCCAACCGTACACAAAGTAATAAAAGAGCTTTATACTTATTACAGAGCTTTTTGCAATGAAGATGGGTTTACACCCGTGAACAAAACAAACTTTATCAAAAGGTTGAAAAGCGCAGGGATAATTGTAGAGAAAAAAAATATTGGCAATGTAGCTTACCTATCAAATAAAGACTAACTAAAAAAAGATGCTTTTATACGTTCACCTTTTTCACTCTTTTCACAAATGACAACCGAACATAGATATACATTAGAACCGTACAAAGGAATGAATACCCGCTACAATTGCCCCGGCTGTGGCAAGCTTAAATTATTCTCCCGTTACATTGACAACGAAACAGGCGAACATTTGCATCCCAGCGTTGGCAGATGCAACCGTGAAGTAAATTGTGGATACCATTATACACCAAAACAATACTTTGAGAATAACGGAATAAAAAATGAGTTTTTACACCAATACGCGCACGCGCGCGCGAAACGTTCAGGGACAGGAACACCCCAAAAGCCAATTTCATCTATTCCTGTTCATGTATTGAAACAAACATTAATTCCTGAAGGGTACGAACACAATATATTTATACAGAACCTATTTAGCAGGGTATCATTCCCGTTTGAAGTTCAAGACGTGGAAAAGGTTATTTCTCAATACTATTTAGGTACGGTTTGCAATGGGTACAGAGCTGGGGCAATTACATTTCCATTTATAGACAAAGGTGGTAACGTGCGGGCAATTCAAGTAAAGCAATTTGACGAAACAAATCATACCACAGGCACAGATTTTCTACATTCAATAATTGAGAAACACCATATAAATAGTAATGAGGTATTGCCGGAGTGGTTAGATGCCTACAAAAGGAATGAAATTAAGGTTTCCTGCTTGTTTGGGGAACACTTCTTGTCCAAATACACCCTAAACCCCATTGCGTTAGTTGAAGCCCCTAAAACAGCCATTTATGGAACATTGTATTTTGGTTTTCCTGAACGGCCTGAAAACTTACTTTGGTTGGCGGTATATAATCTTAGCAGCTTGAATTTTGATAAATGTAAAGCGTTGCAAGGGAGAGATGTCTTTTTGTTCCCTGACCTTTCAAAAGACGGTAAGGCTTTTCACTTATGGAGTAACAAAGCAAAGGAGCTTTCCCGCATCATGCCGGGTACACGATTTAAGGTTTCTGATTTACTGGAAACACTTGCATCAAACGAATTAAAAGAAAGCGGCGCAGATATTGCAGACATACTTATTAAAATGGATTGGCGAAAATTCAGGCAGGAACAAAAAAACAGCAAACAGGGTGAACAACCAAAACCCGAAACGGTAACACGTGTTGAAAGTGAAAAAGGTGAAAAAAGTGACGCTCCAAAACAAACTTATTTTTCGCAATCAGAAAATGTGAATTACTGGGAAAAAATTGCGAACGAACCACCGAAACGCGAAACCTGGGAACAGGCTATTAAAGAACTGGAAATATATTTTGAAACCGCAACATTGCCAGCCGGTCCCGTGCATCTGAATATTTATAGTAAGATAACAGATGTTCCCTTTTTCATTCATTCACATCTTACAATATTGAAAGCAAACAATGGTAAACGGCCTTTTATACCTGACCTCGAAAGGTTACAGGAACTAAAACAATACTTAACCAATAATTCAAAACAACATGAAAACAGACAAGCAAGAACCTGAAATATTGACGGCTGACCTTCGGAAAACACTAAAGGCATTGTTTCAAAAAGAGATTGAAGCTTTACCGGGAACATTGAGTAAGCTTGACGCTGAAAAACGGTTAGGCATTCTTTTAAAGCTTATGCCGTATGTTTTACCAAAAGTTGATAACGTTTCTCATAGACAAGGAGAATCAGATGAGTTTAAGATACAACGAATGGAATGGTAAAAGTTACTATTCCTTAATAATTTAGGTTTCATTTCTGCGAACAATGCCAAAGTTCCCGACATTTCCCACCCTTTACAATGAATGCAAACAGCTTAGTATTTCATCTTTGAAACGCTGGGGCTATCTTACACCCGGGCCATGTAAAAGTGGTACTATAACATGGAGCAGAGGCGAAGATGAACGCAAAGAAGTTATGGGGGAAATAGGTATTAAAACGAATATGAGTGCCGATAGTCCTTATATTGAATTGAATTACGCCTGTAACAGTAAGTCTATAAATTATCAGGTACAACTTATTTCAATCCCCTCAAACATAGGTAAGGGGAAAGTTTGGTTTTTTATTTGCCCCTCTACTGGTAAGCGTTGCCGGAAACTATATTTAGCAGATACATATTTTTACCACCGTTCAGCTTTCCGGGGTTGTATGTACGAAACACAAACGTATAGCCAAAAAAATCGAAGGCTTTTTAATCTATACGATACGGCGTTTGGAGCTGATAAAGCCTATGAACAGATTTACAGTAAACACTTCAAAAAGTATTACAAGGGTAAGCCCACAAAGCGATATTCTAAACTACTAAAAGCAACGGAACATAAAATATCCCAGCGTGAAATTGAAATGCTATTTATGATTTAGGCTAACAAAGGGCAACAAAAGCATAACAGATAATCCCCTCCCCTATCTAAAATAGAATGAAACAGATCGGTTTAGCTTCAGTTCGTATTAGTTCGGAACAGTTCGGGAATTACAAAAAGTACAAAATATTACAATCTGTACACTATAAAAAGTGAGTGTATAATAATGCTATCTTAGCCCAATAAAATTAATCGAATGTAATAACAACAAGGACATATAAAATTTGGCGTTTAGCTATAATTTGTAAGGTAGAAAATTAGGAATTTCAAGATACACAAAGTTATAAGCGAGACGCTCACGCAAAGCGTGGGCGTTGCTTATTTCGTGTATCGGGTATCCTAATACCTCTACCTCGTTTAAGCAATTAGCTCACGCTGTTTTTTTTGCACCTTAAAAAACAAAAACCCAATGAAAAAATTACTAAGTATTTTATTTGTTTGTATCCTTTTGACGGCTCAATACGGATGTGGAACGCTTTACGGCGGACAAATCAGTCAATGTCAAGCCCATAAGCCGCCGAAAGGGCAACCTACAAGGGCAATACGCCCAGCCGCTTTTACATGTGATATTGTTTTTGGCTTTATAATATTTGCACCAATTACATTGGGTATTGACTTCTTGGATGGTGCAATTTATAAACCATGTGAATATGTAACAACAAATAATGGCACGCCGAATGGCTCTTTAAAACCTGTAACTAATAGCACATCTATAATTGAAAACCAAAAAGATACATCTATAAAACAAACTCCTAATCAAATTACGCCAACCCAATCAGCCAATACCACAATGGTTTTCACACCATCTAAAGGTACTACATCATACCTTGATTATAAAAATGGGTTTCGTGATATGAAATTTGAAACTGAATTACCAAATGATGGAACAATGGTATTAATTGGTGACACAATAAGAAATAATCATGGAGCAGGAATGAAGTTTTATTCCCGAACTACTGATAATCTTACAATTGGAGATTATCAATTACAGAGTATTATATACGGCTATTATAAAGGGCAACTGGATTACATTCAAATAAACACAATGGGTTATACAAACAGTAGGGGAGTTCTTGCAATGCTTCAGGACTTATTTGGCAATGGATTTAAAGACAATGAATACATAGAAGAATATGCGTGGTTTGGTTCAAAAGTAACTTTGTTATATGACGAAAATTCTATAAGTAATAATGCCCATGTATATTTTTCGGATAAAAAATTAGATGCTATACAGGGGAACGATGAAAAGAAAATGCAGAAAAATGCAGAAAGCGGATTTTAAAACTTTCAACTATAATCAATATGGCAATACATAAAGTAACCTACAATCTACCTGATATAGAACTCGGAAAGGCTGACATAGTTTTTTCAGTTGACGGGAACGGGGAAAAAATTGGTACACTTACAATTTCGAAGGGTGCTATCGAATGGACACCAAAGAACTGGAAAGGGCGCAAAGGTTATAAAACCAAACATTCATGGGCAGACTTTGATAAACTTATGAAAGGGGCGTATAAAGGCCGGGTATAATCCGGGCGACATTATTATTATATTTGTCCTGCGGGGCAGCCCTTGAGTGGTGGGGTTAAGCATTGTATCTAATATGGTGTCATGCCCCGCATTTCTTTCTGCGAAAGTAGTTAGCCATACTTAGAGTAATTATGAGTTTTCAGTATGGTTTTGTACCTTATTTGTACCCCGGACCGCTGAACACCTTTAAAATAAGGCCAAGTTAGGTTTTGTATTGGGAAGTAGATTATTTCTGAATCACCATCTTCCCTGCAGAAATCAAATCTCCGTTTTCAGTAAGTACTCTATATAGGTATATACCATCCGCATTATTGCTCAGGTCAATTTGGGTTAATGTTGGATTTAGTTTTGCAGTGTATATTTTTTCACCAAGCATGTTATAAATTTCGACTATAGAATTTATTTCAACCTTATTGGATTGCATTGTAAATATGCTATTGCTTGGGTTTGGAAATATCTTTTCAATATTTAAATTAGATAATTCATTTATACCCGATACCATTCCCCATTTCGCAATATTATAGACGGTAGTGGGACCAGCGAATGAAAAAGCACCACCTGCATAAAGACTGCCTTTATATCCCATAAGCGCTCTTGTATATGTTAAACCGCCAAATCCTCCTCCTTCTGCCCAACCTCCACTCATCCCATTTTGTAATGAATCCCATTTTGTACCATTCCATTCAGCAATAGTATTTACAAGAATCCCCCCAACTGAATCAAAAGCACCTCCTGCATAAAGATTCCCATTGAAAACAGTTAAGGCTTCAACATCAGGTGGTACACAACAATTTCCGTTAATTATACTTCCTAAGCCATTCCAAACTGTACCATTCCATTCGGCAATATTTATAGCTGCTATCCCTCCAGCCGAATCAAATAATCCTCCTACATATAGGTTCCCGTTGAAAATTGACATAGCATCAACATAACCTCCTATCGACATTCCGCTACCCACTGGCATCCATTTACTACCATTCCATACAGCAATATTTTTTGCAGGAACTCCTCCAGCTGTATCAAAAGAACCTCCTGCATATAAGTCGCCATTGAAAACGATAAGGGCAAGTACATTATTATTCATCCCGCTCCCTACGGGTAACCATTTTGTTCCATTCCACCTGGCAATACAATTTGCAGGACTTCCTCCAGCTGAATCGAAATACCCTCCTGCATAAAGCTCGCCATTATAAACTGTTAGTGAGTTCACTATACTGCCTCTATTCAAGGCATTACCGAGTGGCATCCACTTTATACCATTCCATTCAGCAATTTGATTCGCTGGGCTTCCTCCAGCTGAATCAAATCCTCCACCGACATAAAGATTTCCATTATATACTGTCATTGTAAAAACACCATATCTATAACTACTAATAATGTTCAATCCACTTCCAAGGGGAGCCCAATTTGCGCCATTCCATTCTGCGATACAGTTAGCAGGCCCTCCCCCAGCTGAATCGAATGTTCCACCTACATAAAGGTTGCCGTCTAAAGTATCAAAAGCATAAACAGAGCCACTATAAATTTGATTTACATTCATTCCTTTGCCCACTGTTGACCAATTTTGAGCATTTACACCAGCAAAGGAGAACATAAAAACAAGTAGAATAAGTTTTCTCATAGTGGATTTAAACTATTTCAAATATAACGTATTTGTCTCGAAAAAAGTATTGCACTTATATTTGGATAGTTTTATTAATCAAACTAATGAAATAATTAATTACAATGACAAACCCAACATCCACAATTCAGGCCAACGAAACAAGACTGCTGAAAGCATTTGAAACCTGTTCTATTGAAATGCTTGATGAACTGATACATGAAAGTGCATTTTTTGTTATTCCTAACGGAGTGCTTTGCACTAAAAAAATGGTATTAGATAATTATCGTTCCGGGCATACGGCAATGAGTTCAATTACTGCAAGTGAGCAGGTAATAAATATACTGGATGACACTGCTGTAGTTTCTGTAGTACTCGAAATGCAAGGGAAATATAATGACCAGGTAATAAGCAGGAAGTTTCGTTACCTGCGGGTTTGGAAATTGTTCAACAACAATTGGAAGGTAATTGCAGTAAGCGGAGTGCAGCTATAAAAACCCTGAAATAAAGGCCTAAAATTATTCTTTTACCCATTTTTCAAGAGCGCCTGTTCCATTTAATTAATGTGCATGTATCTTAGTTTCGTTGTACCAATAATTTTTCTTTGTCAGCAGTCAAAAAGATTATGTTCATCGAATTAAAAAACATTCGGGCATATAGCGGCGTAAGTTTGTTTTCGAAAGATAGAGAATTAATAATTTTTAAAACAAAACAAAATGAACCCGAATCAAAAAACCGATTCCCAGAATACTAAGAGTACTGGAAATCAACAAGGCAATAGCCAAAACTCCAAACAAAATAATGGTAATCGTCAACAAGACCAGGATCCTAAGCAAGGAAATAAAAAGGGTCAGGGATTTCAGCAAGATCAGAAACAAAACGACAGGAAAAGAGAAGATTCTGATAATAAGATGAAAACCGGTGGGAATAAAAACCTGACAAAAAAGGCATCTACAGGAGAAGAAGATGATGATATGGAGGATGAAGAAACCCAAGACAAAACCCAGGGTTCTGTAAGCAAAAAAGAATATGATGACAAGGAGCATCAGCACGAATACAAAACTCCTACCGGTAAAGAAGATTCAGATTCAGAAGAAGATGAATTGCATGAAGAACATGTTGGTGATGAAGAACATGAGCCACCTCAAGGAAAAGGTAAAAAATAATTTAAGGTTTTAATTAAAGTGGATGAGAAGATTAAACCCCGTAAGGTTGTTCTTCTTATCCATTTTGTTTTTAAAGAAATGGATTCAAATATCCTATAACCACTTATTGGGTTGGCCCCTGCTCGAATTTAATTTTTACAATATCCGGGTCGTTAGCAATATAATCCGGAATATCTCCGCCAGGTAAAACGGCTATTTTTCTATTATTACTTTTAAGTAGTTCAATCGCATTTTTATCAGGAAAACCATCATAGGCAGTCATGCCTGAATAAAACATTAGTGATGGCGGGAAGAAGCAACAGCAATTAAAAATGAAATAATTATTCCCCGGAAGCTGTTTGTCTACCTTTTTAAATTGATCAGCCAAGAAAGTATATTGAAGAAAATCAAATCTTTTATCTCCCGGCGCATCTGTATGTTCTGACTGTATCTTGCCTAAATTAATATTGTAAAACCCTATTACCAGGAATAATGCCCATGCTATTATACTACCGGTATTTCGTTTCAATTTAAGCAAAATAAAGTCCATAATAGTCGACAATAAAACCCCTAATGCAATAAAAATAACCGGGCTGGTTATAAGAACCATTAAAGGCATTTTAGTTTTAGCTACTGCAAAAACAATATATGGAACCAATAGCCATGTTATTAAAACAATTTTGGCTGTATTGTTTCCCCTTAATTTTCTAAATAATAAGTAAAGGCCAAGTACAAGGATAAACGGAACTATCCATCCATACTGTTCTCCTATAAGGTTAACATGAAAAAAGGCCGTTCCACTATGGCCTTCCATTGCTTTAGAAAAATGCTGAGAAAAAGTGGAATTTGTAAAAGCAGCTTGTACAGGAAATTGTGTGAAAATATAAATTTGCCAGGGGATAAATATTATAAATGAAATAATACCGCTTATTGCAATTTCTTTGTAACAGGCTAACGACTTTCTTTTTTCCTTATTAAAAATAACAGCAAGTAACCAGGGAAGGTAAACCAATAAACCCACAAGCCATTTTACAAGTACAGCCATACCCGACAATATGCCAATAACATATATCCATTTTTTATTCCCTGAATAATTATATTCAAACCAGGCCCAAAAGGTTGCAGAAACAAAGAATATAAACGCAGCGTCGTTATGGTCTGTGTTTATATAGCCCGATGCCACTTCAAGAGAATAGCTGGAAAGAGCAAATATAAAAGCTGAATAATATCCCGTTTTTTCATTAACAGTTAATTTACCTATACGGTATATAATTGGTGCTATAAGAGCCGACATTACTATAGAGGGCATACGCACACCTAATTCATTTATTCCGAAAATTTTTAGCGATATGGCCATAAGCCAAAGAAAAAGAGGTGGCTTATGCAGCCAGATATGCGCCCCAATATATTGTGTATCGTGTGTAGGCAGGCTTGTGTCGGT
>Ga0207027_1084_pt1 | contig 17858 bp, 14 predicted proteins | sample Alteio_BWMinCont_43_FD_153280 | JGI IMG/M metagenome (GOLD analysis project Ga0207027, IMG submission 153280) | Enriched cells from forest soil in Barre Woods Harvard Forest LTER site, Petersham, Massachusetts, United States -... | ecosystem: Environmental > Terrestrial > Soil > Temperate forest >... | reverse complement strand
AAACAAATAAGGATTACGATTCACTAATTCGAACCCAGTTTTTTCATCGGTTTTGATGTAGGGCAAGATGGGGAACTTGACGGAAGTAAATGCTTCTGCAATTAATGAAGAACAAATGCCGCTATCCGGTTCGCCCGTGTGGGTCTTGAAAAGGACGGAGCCCCAGCGTCGTGGCAAAATAGACCAAGGCAAAATAAAACGGGCTAAATCCAGAAAGTGCCGCACATTATAGCTTTTGCCCAGTGATTTAATGGCATAGGCAATGACTAATTCGGTATCACTGGGGGTGAGGCCAATGGGACGACAAATACGGATATGGTTCTGACGATAAATACTTAAAGGCGACACCACGGTCCCTTGACCAAGCATGCCTTCAATGATTAAACGCACGTTCTCGCGTTTTTTCATGTGGACAGCAACAAGTTTACGTAGATGTGGCGATTCAACATCGTGTAAGCGGCCAATGTACAATGCTGCATGGGTCCACGGGCTTTGCGTAATGGCGCGAATGACAGTGCTAACGCGGCTACGCCCTTCAATCAGTAGCACATCACCGGGGCGAATACCGTATCTTAAACGGTTAAAATCAAACGGCAGTGGTTCGAGGGGAGGAGGTTCGCGTGTTAACCATGCAGTGAACTTTTTACTCATTTTATCGTAAAATGATCCTGCCATAACCTTCCCTTTTCTATAAAGACCGCTTTATTAAATCCGTTTTGCTAAATCACTAGCATACCCCAAATAATTACCGGGTGTCAGCTGGAAAAGTTGTTGTTTTACCTTATCATCCAAGGGAAGCTCCGTGATAAATTCGTGTAATAATTCTTTAGAAATCATGCGTCCTCGAGTGAAGCGTTTCAATTTTTCATAAGGTTGCTCAATACCTGCACGTCGCATGACTGTTTGCACTGCTTCAGCAAGGACTTCCCAATGCTGATTTAAATCATGGGCAATGGCAGTGTCATCCAGCGTGATTTTACTGAGACCAACGCAGATCGCTTGGTAGCCTAAGACTGCATGCGCCAGTGCGACGCCCACATTCCGTAAGACGGTGGAATCGGACAAATCGCGTTGCCAGCGAGAAATAGGTAATTTTAATGCCATGTGTTCGAGCAAGGCATTGGCAATCCCTAAGTTGCCTTCCGCATTTTCAAAATTGATAGGGTTGACTTTGTGCGGCATGGTGGACGATCCCACTTCGCGCTGTATCGTTTTTTGTTGAAAATAGTGGAGAGAAATATACCCCCACATATCGCGGGTAAAATCAATGAGGATAGTATTGATTCGAGCCATTATCGAAAATAATTCAGCCATGTAATCGTGTGGCTCAATTTGTGTGGTGTAAGGGTTCCAGAAAAGGCCTAATTGACACACAAATTGATTACTTAATTGTTGCCAATCTATTTCCGGGTAGGCAACGACAAAGGCATTATAATTGCCGGAAGCCCCGTTGAATTTGCCCAACAAAGGGGTTGTCACGAGTTGTTCACTTTGCCGTTTCAGGCGCGCAATCACATTGGCAAATTCTTTGCCGACGGTCGTGGGGGTCGCAGGTTGGCCATGGGTGCGGGAGAGCATGGGTTGGTCTGCATAGGTATGGGCCAACTCTTTTAAAAGAGTGAGAAGTTCGTCTAAGGCAGGCAAAACAAATTGGGCACGTGCTGCTTGCAACATTAAAGCATAGGCAAGATTATTAATGTCTTCCGATGTACAGCCAAAATGCAAAAATTCACTCAGTGCTGCTAATTCAGCATTACCGGCAATGCGTTCTTTTAAAAAATATTCCACGGCTTTGACATCGTGATTAATGCCATTTTCAATGTGTTTAATACGCTGAGCATCTTGTTCCGAAAAATTCTCAATCAAGTCATTTAAGATCGTTTGGGCATGGGGACTTAAGGGAGGAATTTCTGTAAAATGTCCAGTGGCGGCGAGCATTTGTAACCAGCGGACTTCCACAAGGACTCGAAATTTTATTAAACCATATTCGCTAAAAATAGGGCGTAACCCAGTGACTTTCTCGTGATAACGTCCCTCGAGGGGGGAGATCGCCGTCAGTGATGTAAGAGTCATGCAGTGTATTCCTTGATAATGCCGCCGCCCAGGCAGATTGTTCCTTGATAAAAAACAATGGATTGTCCCGGGGCCACGGCGCGTTGGGGTAATGCAAAATCAATTTTGTACTGGCCTTTTGTGCTAGGCGTGATGATACACGATTGGTCTGCTTGGCGGTAGCGGGTTTTGGCTTGGCATTCGAAGGGCAGTGTGGGTGGGGCGCCTTGGTTCCAATGCACTTCTTGAGCATACAGTGTTTGGCTAAATAATGCAGGATGGTCCGGCCCCTGAGCAACTAATAATATATTCCGTGAAAAATTTTTGCCAACGACATACCAGGGTGCATCGAGCGTATTTTTTAAGCCGCCAATTTTCAACCCTTGGCGTTGCCCATGCGTGTAAAACATGAGCCCATCATGTTGTCCGACAATGGTGCCTGCCAGTGTTTCAATATGACCGGGTTGGGCTGGTAGAAAATCTTGCAGAAAAGGTTTGAAACGTCGCTCACCAATAAAACAAATGCCCGTGCTGTCTTTTTTGGCATGGTTCTTAAAGCCCGCCTGCTTGGCTATATGGCGAATAGCAGGCTTGGTCAATTGCCCTAGGGGGAACATACTGTGCGCAAGTTGAGATTGGTCCAGCGCATAAAGGAAATAACTTTGGTCTTTTTGGGTGTCCAGGGCTTTTTCCAATTGCATCAAATCATTATTTTTTCGAGAAATAGCATAGTGGCCTGTTGCAATGCAATCCGCCCCGCGCTGTGTGGCAAAGTCTAAAAAAGCCTTAAATTTGATTTCTTTATTGCAAAGTATATCGGGATTGGGGGTGCGGCCTGCTTGGTATTCAGCCAAAAAATGGGTAAATACTCGTTGCCAATACTCTTCCGCAAAGTTAATACGAATGAGTTCAATACCCAATTGATCGCAGACCGCTTGCGCATCCGCCATGTCTTGGCTGGCGGGACAAAAAGTATCGGTATCGTCTTCCTCCCAGTTTTTCATGAAGACACCGGCCACTTGATGGCCTTGTTGCTTCAATAATAGGGCAGCGACAGAGGAGTCAACGCCTCCCGACATGCCAACCAGGATGTTTTTTGGGGATATGTGCATAAAACCAGTAAGGACGATAGCCCTGAATATATTTTGGGGGAGCAGTGTATCATTGATGTGGTTTGGTGTAAAATAACACATTCTAGCGCTGAGGGGAAACCGATGGGTACGAAAATAACCGGTGGCGTCCTTTTAATTGTTGGCACTTCGATTGGCGCAGGCATGTTAGCATTGCCAATTGTCACTGCGGCGAGTGGGTTTGTGGCTTCGTCATTGATGTTATTGGTTTGTTGGACCATCATGACATTCGGGGCTTTTTTGTTGCTGGAAGTGAACCTGTGGTTACCTCCGCGCAATAATATTATTACCATGGCGCGAACGACGCTGGGCAGGCCCGGCGAAATCATTGCTTGGGCCAGTTATCTTTTATTACTGTATTCATTACTGTCTGCCTACATTTCCAGCGGGTCTGATATTTTTCATGGATTCACCCGTATTCTGGGAATCCATTCTCCTGTGTGGTTGGATTCTCTGGTCTTTGTCTTCATTTTTGGGAGTATCGTTTTTCGCGGTATCCAACCCGTCGATTATGTGAATCGGGCCTTGATGATCACCAAATTTGGGTCACTGTTTATTTTGATTTTTTTTGCCATGCCGCACGTGCAAACGGGGCCCTTATTGCAAGGCCAGCCGGCCCTTCTGACGTCAACGATTACTGTGATGCTGACGTCTTTTGGTTTTGCCAATATTATTCCCAGTTTGCGCAGTTATTTTCATGACGATGTGAAGGTCCTGCGTAAAGCAGTATTGATCGGTAGTTTAATTCCATTGTGTTGCTATTTGCTTTGGGACTTGGTGATTTTGGGGACATTGCCCCATGCAACGCTGGTCGCTATTATGCAAGGCGGTGGGTCCGTTACGGAATTGACTCAAGCGCTGAGCCAAGCATTGCAAAATGCATCTATCACCGGCGTGGCGCGCATCTTTACGACGATTTGTATTTTGACTTCTTTTTTGTGTGTCGCCCTTAGCTTGTCAGATTTTTTAGCGGATGGTTTACGCATCGAAAAAATAGGCCTTGGCAATGCCCTGGTGAATGCCATGACTTTTTTTCCGCCCCTTGCCATTGTTATTTTCTACCCCAGTATTTTTGTGAAAGCATTGAATTACGCGGGTATTTGCTGCGTGGTTTTAATTGTGCTATTGCCAGCCTTGATGGCTTGGAGCGGCCGTTACCACAAAAAGCACTTGGCGTTAGGCCATTACCAAGTCATGGGTGGACGTTGGGCGGTCGTTTTATTAATGATCGTGTCCTTCGTGATTATTGCATTGGGTATTCAAGCGGCTTTATAAGTCTATGATTTCTATTAGTTAAGTTAGTCTTCTTGCGATTTATGTTTAATTCATTCAAAAATGTGCTAAAATTAAACAATATAGTGTTAGAGATGTTCATTACACGGATGTTCCTTTATCAATTGATGAGGGGAGTAATAATGAATGAACTTGATCTCATAGCGCGGCAGAATGAAAGCCTTGCCTCTTTCGCTAAGGATTTATTAAGTAGCGAAGCCCGGATTAAAAAGCAACAGCGCGATTATTTTCAATTTGGGTCCCGTTCTATCGAAGCTGAAAAAGTCGAGTACGCGAATTTTGAAATGCGTATGCTCGCAGCAGTTTGTGAAGAATTGCATCAGCGTGCTTTGCACATTTTACAATTAGAACAAATCGGTCGGGAATATATTGCAGCAGAAGCACAAAACCAGGCAGAAAAATCCCGCGAACAATTTTATGCTAGTTTATATGATAATTACCACAAACAAGATATTAAAAAATACGTGGGCGAACAATTGAAAGCCCTCGTCACGTTGCTGACCAACCAAATTACTAAAATAGACCGCATTATTAATGAAATATCCGCACAAATCAGTGCATTGCAGGCGTCAAAACAAACGATCATTGAAACCCAATTGTTACCTAATTTACAAGGACTGGGTGAGCAATTACAGCAAAGTCACGCTGGATTCATCACTGTCAGCATTGATTCGATTGATTCGCAACCGCCTCGTGATTCGCAACTGCCTTGGCAAGCATTGTTTACGGAGCTTGGGAAACAAATACAAAATGGCACATGCACTGTCAATGATTTTCTGAATATGGGTGCGCCGTATCATGCGATTGAACGTGCGTTGGCAGGGTCCGAAACACCGTTATCCGACAGTGATAAAATCAATGTTCGTGATCGTATGTGGCATGCCGTTCAACAACATCCCTTGTATGCAAAAATATTGCAGGATTTTTCCAAAGTGGAGGCGATTAATCAATCGGTGAATTATTTAGAATCCACCAAAGCGGCATTAGCCAACCAACAAGCCATTTTGAAAGAAGAATTGAGCGCAGCTTACACAGGGCTTTCGGCACTGCGCGGTGCAGCGGACAAAGAAGAAGTGCAAGCCATCCATCGTCAAGCCCAGGCAGGATTGGACTTGATGCCGCATCTTGAAAATCAAGTGAATGAATTAGTGGTTAATGGCCGTGACGCATTGGCGCACGTGGAGCAACAAGGGGTCAGCCGACAAATTGACGTGGATGTCAAACCAGTCAGTGAAGCAGGCCCTGTCATCGAAGCTGCCCCGGCCCCGGTCATCAAAGCAGAAGAAAAACCAGTCATTGAAGAAAAACCAGAAGAAAAGCCGGAAGAGCAGCAAGTGCGTAGTATTCGTCCAAAATAAATCGATATTAATTGACAATCCTTTGAAAAAAGATATTGTTTTACACACCTAAATTTTTTTATTTCAAAGGACACGATTATGTTAGATCACCAACTCGAGGGATTGGACAGAAAATTACTGTCACCGGATGAATTACATTATGTGGGTAAAATTAAGCCTTTACTCGATAAAGCAAATACATTGTCTCCGCAGTTTAGCACCCATATCCAAACATTTACCAATAAAGTAGAAGAGCGCAAGCAAAAAGCGGAAGATATTCTTGCTCAAAAACCGGGGGCTTTATATAAAGATTTATTAACCATTAAAGCTGCAGAAGACAAAGCCCAGGAGGTTGCTTGCAATACACATGCAGAGTTGCAACAAATACTGGTCAATTTACGTAAAGAAATTATGAAGCTCAACGTCCCAGCTAAATATACAAATGTTCTCTTGCATGAGGAGAAAGAAATCACAGCAGAGGCATTCTCAAAAAATCCAACCACAGTTTTTTTACGGGGGGGAGGCCCTCAATTAACTGCTTTTTGGATGGAGTATGGGAGAGTAAAAACCCATACCTTGAGCATCAATGACAGTGCTCACGTGAGGGAAAGTATATGGCCAGGGTCAGACTCTCCTTCATTCAAATCACTTCTTGCATTTTGTTATAAGCCATTACGGGCAGAATTATTGGCTCGGCAAAGTGAACATTTTTCCAGTTTGCAGCTTGCCGGGGATCTACTTGAGCTGCGCCAAGAATTCAAACTGGAAGTCGATAAAATAGTTAAGAAAATCACGCCGGAAATGCGTGAAATGAAGGAACCGTTGCGCCCCCGCCCCCCCACGCCAGTGCCTATGCCTAGCATACAGGCTTTATTAAAAGAGAATCCTGCCATGATACCGACCGTATCATCATCGTCGGCACGGTCTTCTGTTTCTTCACCGCCATCGTCAGTCCATAGTACCCCTCGGTCTTCTGTATCTGTGTCCGTGCTGCCTACTCATAAAAGAGATTCTTCCATCCTCGTTGTATCGCAGCCTCAAGTAAATCCTCAAGTGTTTCTTGCACCTCCACTACCTCAACTTCCCGTACAACCCGATCGAGAACAACAGAGGCTCTTGGAAGAAAGAAGAAGGCAGGAAGAAGATAAAAAGGGGTGCTGCTTAACAATGTAGTGGCTGCATAATAATAATTTATTTACGGAGTATTTGTCATGGGGTATCAACATATTCATGTCCCGACTGTCGGGCAAAAAATCACTGTTCAAGGGCTGCAATTGCAGGTGCCTGACCAGCCCATTATTCCTTATATTGAAGGCGATGGTATTGGGGTGGATATCACACCCGTCATGAAAAAAGTGGTCGATGCTGCGGTTGCCAATGCGTATGTGGGGCAGCGTCAAATTCAGTGGATGGAAATCTATGCCGGTGAAAAAGCCACGCAAGTGTACGGTCAAGACCAATGGTTACCTGCGGAAACGTTGCAGGCGATTAAAGAATTTATTGTTTCTATTAAAGGCCCTTTGACGACACCGATTGGTGGCGGGATACGTTCTCTGAATGTGACCTTGCGGCAAGAATTGGATTTGTATGTGTGCTTACGGCCAGTGCGTTATTTTCAAGGGGTGCCCAGTCCGTTAAAAGAACCCTGGCATACTAATATGGTTATTTTCAGGGAAAATTCAGAAGATATTTATGCGGGCATTGAATGGCCGGCAGACAGTCCGGAGGCCAATAAAGTCATTCATTTTTTACAACACGATCTGCACGTCAAAAAAATCCGTTTTCCAGAGCATTGCGGGATTGGTATCAAGCCCGTTTCCCAGGAAGGAACAGAACGATTAGTCCGACGGGCATTGCAGTATGCCATTGATAATCATTGTCCTTCCGTGACGTTGGTGCATAAGGGCAACATTATGAAATTCACGGAAGGCGCATTTCGTGATTGGGGCTATGCGGTTGCACGCAATGAATTTGGTGCAGTCCTTCTCGACAAAGGGCCTTGGTGTGTTTTCCCCAATCCAAAAACGGGCAATGATATCATTGTCAAAGATGTGATTGCCGATGCATTTTTACAGCAAATATTAATTAGGCCGGCGGAATACAGCGTGATTGCGACGTTAAATCTCAATGGCGATTATATCTCGGATGCATTGGCGGCCCAAGTGGGTGGTATTGGCATTGCACCCGGGGCCAATCTCAGTGATACAGTCGGTATGTTTGAAGCGACCCATGGGACTGCACCAAAGTATGCAGGCCAAGATAAAGTGAACCCAGGGTCCTTGATTTTATCGGCAGAAATGATGTTGCGGTATTTGGGTTGGCACGAAGCAGCGGATTGTATTGTGAGTGGGATGGAAGGGGCTATTCAAGCAAAAACGGTGACTTATGATTTTGCGCGCTTATTACCGGATGCACACGAAGTAAGCTGTTCTGCCTTTGGCTCTGCAGTCATTGACCACATGAAGTGATCAAAAATAGAGCAAATGTGGCCTGTTTTTGACAGGCCTCCAAATTTTCTTGGTTGGCTTGAGGCAACGTCTTGTTTGCAATAGATCTTTATTTGACCAAGCAATGCCAGTTGGTGCATAATAAGTGTACTTTTCCCTGTATATTAGTGATGATGCGAATAGATTTTTCTTTGAAATAGGGAAAAAATGGTAGTTATAGTCTATAAGTAAAGTAAGGGGCAAGCGTTGGAATGAGTAAAATTTACGTGGTTGATAATAAGACAGACTTACAAGTACAAGAAAGCAAGCCTGCGTTAAAGGAACCAGTACTGTATAAAGTGGTCTTGCACAATGACGATTTTACACCGATGGATTTTGTAGTGGCTGTGCTGGAAATGTTTTTTAACATGGAAAAAGCATTGGCCGTAGAAAGGATGCAGGAAATCCACCGAACGGGCAGGGCCATTTGTGGGACTTACAGTAAAGATGTTGCGGAGACGAAAGCATATTATGTCATGGAGTACGCGAGGAAGCATGACCATCCTCTATTGTGCAGCATAGAGGCGACTTGATTGAAGGCTTAGTAGGGGAGGTGTGCCATGCTAGACAAAGAGCTTGAGTACACTTTGAATTTGGCATTCAAAGAAGCCCGTGCAAAACGTCACGAATTTGTGACCGTTGAGCATTTGCTCATTGCTTTACTGGATAATACAGCAGCAGCCGAAGTACTGAAAGCCTGTGGCGCAAACATTAATCGCTTGCGCGGCAATTTAGTTGAATTTGTTGATCGCACCACACCCATTATTCCTGTCCATATTCATGACCGTGATACGCAACCTACCTTGGGTTTTCAACGCGTGTTGCAACGTGCGGTTTTTCATGTGCAATCGTCTGGAAAAACCGAAGTGACGGGCGCTAACGTATTAGCCGCTATTTTCAGTGAACAAGAAAGTCAGAGTGTTTATTTGATTCGTCAAGAGAATGTGAGCCGTTTAGATGTGATTAATTTCATTGCGCATGGTTCTGCAAAAGCCCGTCCCGCATCCCGTGAAGGCGATCAATTTGGTACGCATTACATGGAAGAAAGTGAAAGCGAGGGCGGTGAAGGCGGCGGTAGCCCGCTTGAACAATTTACTACAAATCTCAATGCGCGAGCAAAATTAGGGATTATTGATCCATTGGTTGGGCGCGAAGACGAAGTGGAGCGCACTATTCAAGTGTTGTGTCGGCGTCGTAAAAACAATCCATTGCTGGTTGGTGAAGCGGGTGTTGGAAAAACGGCTATCGCAGAAGGATTGGCACGGTTTATTATTGAGAAAAATGTTCCTGCTATTTTAGAGGATTGTGTTATTTATTCATTGGATTTAGGTAGTTTATTAGCGGGCACCAAATACCGCGGTGATTTTGAAAAACGATTAAAGAGTGTGTTACATCAATTAAAAGGCCAAAAAGGCGCAATTCTATTTATTGATGAAATCCATACGATCATTGGTGCTGGTGCTGCATCCGGTGGTTTAATGGATGTATCCAATTTAATTAAGCCCTTGCTTGCGTCGGGGGATTTGACTTGCATTGGCTCCACAACCTATAAAGAATACCGTGGTATTTTTGAAAAAGACCATGCCTTAGCGCGACGTTTTCAAAAAATTGATGTAAAAGAACCCACCGTCGAACAAACAATTGATATCCTGAAAGGATTACGCAGTCGTTTTGAAGCCCATCATCATGTGAAATACACGGACGAAGCATTGGAGGCGGCTGCAAAATTATCGGCCCGCTATATTTCAGATCGACGGTTGCCAGACAAAGCCATTGATTTAGTCGATGAAGTCGGTGCTTATCAATACTTGTTGGCAGAAGCCAATCGCAAAAAAGTGATTGAAGCCGTCGATATTGAAAAAGTAGTAGCTAAAATTGCACGGATTCCCGAACGAAATGTGTCTGTTTCTGACCGTGAACTGCTGAGGAACCTGCCCCGTGATTTGAAGATGATGATCTTTGGTCAAGACGATGCAATTGAAACGTTGGGTGCGGCCGTCCGTTTAGCACGTTCCGGATTACGCGATCCAAATAAACCCATCGGTTCTTTCTTGTTTATGGGGCCGACAGGGGTGGGCAAAACAGAAGTATGCAAACAACTTGCCAAATTACTTGGCATTGAATATATCCGTTTTGATATGTCGGAATACATGGAGCGACACACGGTATCGCGTTTGATTGGTGCTCCCCCTGGCTATGTGGGGTATGATGAAGGGGGTTTATTGACGGAAGCTGTCAATAAACATCCGCATTCCGTGGTATTATTAGATGAAATTGAAAAAGCCCATCCCGATGTGTATAACTTATTATTGCAAATTATGGACCACGGGACACTGACCGATACCAATGGGCGTAAAACAGATTTTCGCCATACGATTTTTATTATGACATCCAATGCGGGTGCGGACCTGCTCGATAGAGCAGTGATTGGTTTTTCACCCGATGAAAATAATACAACAGACGTAGTGTCAGCTGTCCAGAAAGTGTTTTCCCCCGAATTTCGCAATCGTTTGGATGCCATGATTCAATTTAGGGCCTTGGATTTAAAAGTCATTTTACACGTGGTGAATAAATTCTTGATGGAACTCGAAGTCCAGTTGGAACCCAAACACGTGGTGTTAGAAATTGATGAGGAAGCGCGCAAATGGTTGGCGCTGCATGGCTACGATAAGAAAATGGGTGCACGACCGATGGCGCGATTGATTCAAGAGCAAATTAAACGTCCTTTAGCGGAAGAGCTATTATTCGGTAAACTCAACAAAGGTGGGCATGTCATTGTGACAGTCGAAGGCGACAAGCTCAAATTTGCGATTGGTGAACTGGAAGGAAATAATGTTCATTAATGGTGGATTACGACGCAGAAATCGCGTCTAATCCACCCTACGTTTTAACTGGCATGACATTGGATAATTGCAAATTACTCACTTTTCTCTTTGTTCTCTGGCTGCCTGCCGGCGCCATCACGGCTACGAAAACTAATACGGCCTTTCGTCAAGTCATAAGGAGTCAATTGTACTGTCACTTTGTCTCCCTTCAAAATACGAATATAATTCTTGCGCATTTTCCCTGAAATATGCGCTATCACAATATGCCCATTTTCAAGTTGTACTCTAAACATCGTATTGGGAAGGGTGTCAATAACAGTCCCTTCCATCTCAATTTGGTCTTCTTTTGCCATATATCTCCTAAATTGCCTGACAGAAAGTGGAAAATGATGCCTGAAAATGCATCAAGAAGCAACAGGCTAGGTCTTTAAGCTATCCAGATACTTATCGGCATCCAAGGCGGCCATGCAACCTGAGCCTGCCGATGTGATCGCTTGGCGATAGATAGGGTCCGCTACATCGCCTGCCGCAAAGATGCCGGGCACGCTGGTGGACGTTGCATTGCCTTTGAGGCCATTTTTTACTAGGATATAACCGTTTTCCATCGCAAGCTGACCAGCAAAAATATCAGTGTTGGGTTTATGCCCAATCGCAATGAAGACACCGGTGGCCTCTAATAACTTACTTGCCCCAGTGTGAACATTTTTAATACGGATGCCGGTAACGCCCGTCGTGTTTCCAACAATTTCTTCTGTGACATGGTCCCATTCGATGTGGACACCGTCGTTTTCAGTTTTTTTGATGAGTTTATCCGAAAGGATTTTTTCTGCACGAAACTTGTCCCGACGGTGAATGACCGTGACATGGGAAGCAATATTGGATAAATACAATGCTTCTTCCACGGCCGTGTTGCCACCGCCGACGACGATGACTTTTTGATTACGATAAAAGAAACCATCGCAGGTGGCGCAAGCGGAGACGCCTTTGCCCATGAATTCTTTTTCAGAGGGAAGTCCCAGGTATTGGGCGCTGGCACCGGTGGCAATAATCAATGCATCGCAAGAATAAGTGGTTTCGCCCTGTAAAATAAATGGTCGTTGCTGACAATCCACCGAATTAATATGATCGGCAATAACGGTGGTGTTAAACCGTTCTGCGTGCCGTCGCATGCGCTCCATTAATACGGGGCCTTGTAGGCCTTCCACATCGCCTGGCCAATTATCAACATCCGTGGTTGTTGTTAATTGTCCGCCTGGTTCCATCCCAGTGATGATCACGGGTTTTAAATTTGCGCGTGCAGCATACACCGCCGCAGTCCAACCCGCAGGCCCTGAGCCGAGGATAATTAAACGATGGTGTTGGGGCGATGTCATAGTAGAAGCTCACTTTTGGTTATTTTCATGGGATGGTATAGTACGAGAAGTACGTGGCGGCGTAAAGATGCATGACGTTCAATGACAGGAACTTAGGAGTTGACTTTGAAACAGGCAAAGCAAAAAAAAATACTGCGAAGGCCCATTGCAATCCATATGGGATCACGCTTACGCGAAGGATTATTGCTAATTTCTGCAGCATTTGCTGTTTTTTTAATCGTCTCTTTTGCAACCTACCAAGGCAGTGACCCCAGTTGGTCGAGTACAGGCACGGGACACAAGGTCGCCAATTGGGGGGGGCGTGTCGGGGCTTTTCTCGCGGATATGTTTCTTTCATTGTTTGGTGTGCTTGCGTATTGGTTTCCTGTGATGGTTGTTTTTGCTGCTTGGATAGGCGTAAGCCAAAATGCCAAGCGGACATTTAAGTGGGGCGATTTTCTTTTTAAATTACTCGGTTTTATTTTGACGTTTATCTGTGGTTGCGCACTGGTGGCCATTTATTTTCAATTGGCCCTGCCTCATTTTCCCGCCCATGCCGGAGGCATGATTGGTGACATTACTGCACTTGGGATGACCCATATTTTAAATATCACTGGCAGCGCTTTGCTGCTGATCACGGGTTTGTTATGTGGAATGACTTTGTTTACTGGTATTTCTTGGTTAGGGTTGATTGATGCCATTGGTCGTGTGGCGTCACACGGTGGCATGGCTATTTTTATTTTAATACGCACCAAAAAAGCCAACGTGACCGACGTCGCATTGGGGCCTATTGAACCAGTGCTGAATAAAACTAAAAAAATGCTGACCATCCCGAGTTCAACGGCGCTTCCTGTGGCCGCTATTGTGCCGAGCAAGCCGCTTCCAGAGAAAAAAATAGCAGTGGATTGTGTTGTCGCCCCCGGAACGGTGCCGCCGCTGATATTATTGGACCCACCGTTGCAAACGGCAGAAAAACCCTTCGCAAACATCAATTTCGCTGATTTGTCTCTTTTAGTGGAACAACGCTTGGCTGATTTTGGCGTGGCAATCAAAGTGGTTGCAGTGCATCCAGGCCCAGTCGTGACCCGCTTTGAATTGGATTTAGCCCCAGGGATAAAAGTCAGCAAAATTACAGGCCTTGCCAAAGACATTGCCCGCTCGTTGTCTGTCAGCAGTGTGCGCATTGTTGAAGTGATTCCAGGCAAATCCTTTATTGGTTTAGAATTACCAAATGAACAACGTGAAGTGGTGGGTTTGCGGGAAATACTCGAATCACAGCGCTATATCCAATCGCGCTCCCCCGTGAGTTTAGCACTCGGCAAAGACATTGCCGGATTCCCCGTGGTCGTTGATTTAGCAAAAATGCCGCATTTATTGGTGGCGGGGACGACGGGCTCTGGTAAATCAGTGAGTTTGAATGCAATGTTGCTGAGCATGCTATTTAAAGCCACGCCCGAGCAATTGCGAATCATTATGATTGACCCAAAAATGTTAGAATTATCAATCTACGAAGGCATTCCGCATTTATTAACGCCAGTTATCACGGACATGAAAGACGCTGCCAATGCATTGCGTTGGTGTGTGGGTGAAATGGACCGTCGGTATAAAATAATGTCATCGCTGGGGGTGCGTAATTTAGCGGGATTCAATACAAAAGTGACGGAGGCTGCCAAGCAAGGCCATCCATTGTTAGCGCCGCCTTGGATGTTGACGGGTGCCCATCCAGCAGAATTACAGACGTTACCGATGATTGTCGTGGTCGCGGATGAATTAGCGGACATGATGATGGTGGTCGGCAAAAAAGTCGAAGATTTAGTGACCCGTATCGCCCAAAAAGCCCGTGCCGCAGGGATCCATTTGATTTTAGCGACCCAACGTCCTTCCGTGGATGTGATCACGGGTTTAATTAAAGCAAATATTCCAACGCGCATTGCTTTCCAAGTGTCATCGCGCATTGATTCACGGACTATCCTCGATCAACAGGGGGCGGAACAATTATTAGGGAATGGTGATATGCTGTATTTACCACCGGGCACCGGGTTGCCAGTCCGTGTCCATGGAGCGTATGTTGCGGATGATGAAGTGCATCGAGTCGTCGCAGCTTGGCAAACCTATGGCAAGCCGACTTATCTGGATGAAGTGACTGAAGGCGGCAGTGAGGGTAGCGACGGAGAAGCAGCGGGTGAAGCAGACCCCTTATACGATGAAGCGTTACGTATCGTTACGGAATCACGACGGGCTTCTATTTCATTAGTACAGCGTCGTTTACGGATAGGGTATAATCGTGCAGCACGGATGATGGAAGACATGGAAGCTGCGGGGGTGGTGACGCCAATGGATGGGAATGGTTCGCGTGATATATTGGTGCCTGCGCGAATTGACGACAGGCCCTAGCACCGCCACCACCGGCATGATTTTTTAATGTGAGGATTGTTATGAAAAAATATCGTCTGTTGCTTGCTCTGGGTATTGTCTTTTTTCACTTAACGGCATTGGCAACGCCAGCCAATACTTTAATTATGTTGCTTGCTACCTTGCGTACGATGACGGCGGATTTTACTCAAATTATTACTGACAGCAATTCTAAAACAATACAACGATCGACGGGAAACATGGCATTGTTTCGCCCCGGTAAATTTCGCTGGGAGCAAACCATACCAGTGAAACAATTAATTATTGTGAATGGTAATCGTTTGTGGATTTATGAACCGGATTTGGAGCAAGTGACGATACGGACTTTATCGAGTGAGCTTGGGAAAACCCCGGCCTTGCTCCTCAGTGATCCCAATCATACCTTAGAAAATGCATACAATGTAGAGCTGGTGAGTGGAAAGAAAGACCCTGTCCAATGGTTTTTATTAACACCTAAAAATCCAGATAATATGTTTGCATCAATAAAACTGGGGTTTGGTTATTTTCAAATACAAGGCATGGTGTTGCAAGACCATTTGGGCCATACCACAACCATTTCTTTTTCAAATATTGTGAGCGATGTGGTGATACCGACGTCCCTTTTTACTTTTAAACCGCCACGACACGTCGATGTGATTGATGAAAGCTAATGTATTTCAGCCGTTGGCTGCACGGTTACGGCCAACGTGTGTAGACGATTTTGTTGGCCAAGCCCATTTGTTGGGGCCGGATAAGCCCTTGCGTAAAATGATAGAACAAGGCGTGCTGCATTCGATGATTTTATGGGGACCGCCAGGGACTGGAAAAACAACCTTGGCACGTTTAATGGCAGAGCGTGTCCATGCTCGATTTGAAAAAATATCGGCTATTTTTACCGGTGTCAAAGATATCCGAGCGATTGTCGATCAAGCACTGGCCTTACGTCGCGAGCAGCATTGTAATACTATTTTATTTGTGGACGAAGTGCATCGTTTTAATAAATCCCAGCAAGATGCTTTTTTACCTTTTGTGGAAGATGGAACATTGATTTTCATTGGTGCTACCACTGAAAATCCCGCGTTTGAATTGAATAATGCGTTATTATCACGCGCCCGGGTCTATGTTTTAAAACGATTAGAAGAAAATGATTTATTGCGCGTCCTGGATCGTGCCTTACACGATAAAGAATGTGGCTTGGGGAACGATGCTTGGGATTTTCCTGTCGAATTACAGCGCTTATTGGTGCAAGCGGCCGATGGCGATGCCCGACAGTTATTAAATCGGTTAGAGATATTGGCAGGCCTGGCAGAACAGCAACAAAGTGGGACGTTCCATGTGGACCAAGCCCTCTTGGCGCTCGTGTTGCAAGAAGGGACGCGACGCTTTGATAAAGGGGGAGAGGTTTTTTACGACCAAATTTCAGCATTGCATAAAGCGGTCCGCGGTTCTGCACCCGATGCAGCATTGTATTGGTTGGCGCGCATGCTGGACGGGGGGTGCGATCCACTGTATATTGCGCGCCGCATGCTGCGTATGGCATCGGAAGATATTGGCAATGCTGACCCGCGTGCTTTGCAAATGGCTATCCATGCCTGTGAAATATACGAACGCCTAGGCCAACCCGAAGGCGAATTGGCACTGGCACAAGCCATTGTGTATTTAGCAGTGGCACCAAAAAGCAATGCTGTTTATAAAGCTTTTCAAGCAGCCATGCAAGATGCAAAAGAAGCCGGTTCACTCGATGTTCCCTTGCATTTGCGCAATGCGCCTACGGCACTTCAATCCCAGTTAGGCCATGGGAAGCAGTACCGCTATGCGCATGATGAACCTCATGCGTATGCGGCGGGCGAACAGTATTTTCCCGATGCACTGCGCTCACGACAATATTATTATCCTGCGCCGCGAGGCTTGGAAGTGAAAATCACTGAAAAATTAGCACAGTTGCGGGAGTGGGACAAGGCGTCCAAAAAATAAGGGTGCTAAGTAGGTTACATTCGTCGTCCCGCGGCTTGTCCGCGGGATCCAGAAAAGGCTATAAGAACCTGGATCCCGCGCATAAAGCGCGGGACGACAAGGTTTGTGATCTAAGCCATGTTACCTACTATACCCATTACACCTCAAGATGCGAACTTTAACGTTCAGATTGCAATAAGTTTAAGCGTTTCGATTGAAAAACGGTTAAAATTAGCAGCAAGATGAAATGTTAAAGTTCGCATCTTGAGGTGTAATGGGTATATACCCAGACGCTACGGGTATATAAGAAGGAATCGAACAGTGTTCACCAAGGTAAAGAAATTTTTTTCATATCGTACGCAAGAAGGCCCTGACAAAAAATACTATGATTATTTGCGTGATGCGTACCCCAGTAATCATACGTATGCATTGGTGCGCGGAAAAATAAAACCGACGTCGAAGTTGACGAAACGCTATCAACCATTGCACCGATTATTTCCGGATAATCTATTGAGCGTGGCGGATATTGGTTGTGCCAAGGGGTATTTTATTTTTTCTGCCAGTGATTATCCTCATTGTCAGCGTGCATTCGGTATCGATATTCATCAAGAAGACATTGATGTTTGCCAATGGGTACAGGCCAAATTAAATAATCCACGCGTTTCTTTCCAAAAAATGCAATTACACGAATTAGCGGAACAGATTGATCAGCTGGGTGGCCCTTTTCAAACAGTATTATTATTAAATACGTATCAATATTTGTATTTTGGGAGTGCAGGCCATCCGGAATGTTATTTAAACCACGATACAATTTTTAGTTTCCTTCGAAAAATATGCTCGCAACGGGTTATTTTTAATAATCGCATGCAGTGGCAGGATTGCCAACAACAAGTCAAACAATTGCCCGGTGCAGAATCCCACCGTGATTTATATTCACCGGAGGCGATTCTAAGTGCGGCAGCACGTTACTTTAACGTCAAAGAGCAAGGGAAAATTGGACGGTATCCATTGTTGACGCTGGATGTACCCGGGTAAAAGC
>Ga0207027_1083_pt1 | contig 17944 bp, 16 predicted proteins | sample Alteio_BWMinCont_43_FD_153280 | JGI IMG/M metagenome (GOLD analysis project Ga0207027, IMG submission 153280) | Enriched cells from forest soil in Barre Woods Harvard Forest LTER site, Petersham, Massachusetts, United States -... | ecosystem: Environmental > Terrestrial > Soil > Temperate forest >... | reverse complement strand
GCTATATGAGGAGTTAAATGATAAAGATGGCGCCGGGCTCTCGTATAAATTCATAGGCTCGGTTTATGCTCACCAGGGCGATACTTCAAAGGCGCTGGGGTATTACCATAAAGCCTTGAATATTTTCAGGGAAAAGAAAGACACGAACAATATAGCCGTTACCTTTCTGGCTTTTGGCCGTTTATACGACAAGGTAGGGTTGAATGAACTCGCCTTAAAAAATTACCGTAAGGCTTTCGATATGTTTCTAAAGCCTTTAAATAAAGAAGGCCTTGCCTCAGCATTGCTGTTTTCCGGTACTGCATATAAGAATGAAAAACTGTATGACAGTGCACATAGTTGTGCTTTAAGAAGTAAGGAGCTTTTTGAGGAGGTAAATGACAATGATGGTATTTCGGGTTCTCTGCATTTATTTGGTTTAGTATCTCTTGCAAATGGCAACTATACCGAAGCCTTGAGCTATGAAAACAAAAGCCTTGAAATTGCTGATAAAATTGCCGCAATTGATTGTATAATGGATGCTGAAGAAGCGCTGTATCTTATATACGAAAAAATGGGCGATGGTAAAAGATCACTGGCCCATTATAAGGCATTTACAATTGCACGCGATAGTATATTTAATCAGCAAAGCACATTAAAAATGATAAGCACTGAATTAAATTATGCAAATGAAAATAAAGAAGCTGTTGAAAAAGCAAAAGAAGAAAAAAAGTTAGCGCTACAGAATGAAGAAACAGAAAGGAATAAGGCAATTATATACTTCGCTTCTGCTATTTTGCTGGTGCTTATTGTGTTTATACTGGTTGCTTTCAGAACAAGCGTACGAAGGAAAAGAGACAACCGAATAATTGAGTCGAAGAATTTCAAGATAACCCAGAGCATTACCTATGCCGAAAGAATACAAAGGGCTATGTTGCCCGATATGGACGAAATACATGCGCTTTTGCCCTCATGTTTCGTCCTGTTCAAGCCTAAAGATATAGTAAGCGGCGATTTTTATTTTGTTCAGAAAAAAGATGGAAAAATAATACTTGCCGCAGCCGATTGTACCGGCCACGGTGTGCCCGGTGGTTTTATGAGTATGTTGTGTTCCGAAAAACTGAATGAGGCTATATACGAAACACAAAACTCAGGCGAAATACTGGGTAAGCTTAATCGTGGCATAAAAGCCTCACTGCATCAATCGGGCAGTGAAGATTCTATGTATGATGGCATGGATATTGCCTTATGTGTTATAAGCCCTGTTGTAAATGGCATGAAGCTCAGTTTTTCCGGCGCCTTACGTCCTTTATGGATAATGCGCGAAGGAAGTAATGAAATGGAGGAAATAACACCAACGTCAGGCACTATTGGCGGGTTTACACCTGTTGACCAGGAATACCCAACGTATATAATCCATTTAAAGAAAGGTGATGTTTTTTACCTTTTTACGGATGGTTATATTGACCAGTTTGGTGGCGAGCTCGACCGTAAGTTTGGCCTCAGGCGATTGAATGAAATACTTACCTCTGTACACAAAATGCCAATGGCCAAACAGCAAAAAGAACTGGAATTATGTATTGATAACTGGCGGGGAAATAACTTACAGTTGGATGATATGCTTATTATAGGGGTTAGGGTGTAGCTATACTTAAACCCTTACACCCATTACACAAATGTCGTCAACCTGGTCAAGGTTTCCTTTCCAGGACTCAAAACGGGCATCAAGGATCTCTTTCTGGTTTTCAAGCGACCTGGTGTGAATTTCAAGCAATAGTTGTTTGAAATTATTAACCATGAATTTTTTACCCTTGGGTCCTCCAAACTGATCGGCATATCCGTCAGATGATATGTATATGCAATCGCCTTTTTGAAGCTTTACGGTATGGTTTGTATAGGTCTTTTGTTCATCGCTGTATGAGTAACCAATAAATACCTTGTCTGCCTTTATTTCCTGTAGGTTTTTATTGCGGATTAAATACAGTGAGTTCATTGCTCCTGAATACTGAAGCTCCATTTTGTTATAATCGAGTATACATATTGCAATATCCATTCCATCCTTCGCCGACGATTTATTGTCGAACTGGTGGAGTGAATTTCTTACTCCTTCGCTAAGCTGGTCAAGTATTTTGGCCGGCTGTAAATGAGTGCCCATGTCAGTAATTTCTTTCAGCAGGTTATACCCTACAAGCGACATAAATGCACCAGGTACACCGTGGCCTGTACAATCAATAGCCGAAAATATTACCTTTCCTTCCTTCTCACTTACCCAGTAAAAATCGCCACTTACTATATCCTTAGGTTTAAACAACACAAATGAATCGGGAAGCATTTTTTTGATCATGCTTTCAGGTGGCAATATGGAATCCTGAATTCGCTTTGCATAGCGAATACTATCTGTTACGTGTTTATACAGAATTTCAAGTTCTTTATTCTTCACTTCAATTTCTACCTTTTGGCGCACTACCTCTTCAGTTCTTTCCACAACCTTTCGTTCGAGCACCTGCTCGTTCTCATAAAGGTCTGTTCTCATCTTTAACAAGGCTTGCCCTAAGGTATCCTCGTCACTTAATGGTTCATATACCGATGAAAAATTTCCACGCCCCACCTCGTTGGCAAACTCTGTAGTTCGTTTTAAGCCGAGCACCATATTGTTCATAGCGGCAGACATTTCGCCAATTTCGTCGGTGCTTGCTTTAGTAATAGAATTAGGCAATATACCCCGTGCCATAGATAAAAGCATATCGCGCAGTTGCCGGACAGGCGCAACAATGCTTCGGACTGTGAAAAAAGCAATTATAATACCTCCCACCAGCAATGTAAGACCAAGTATCTGAACTATATTATTAAGTATATTAAATGAACTTAACATTTGCGATGTTACCTGTGATGCATCATTTTGTTCCTCATCTATAACATCATCGAGCTTATGTTTAATGGAAATTGATTGCTGGGTTACATACCCATCTTCATCAACCAGGGGGCGCATGAAAAAGTTTACTGAAACATCTTCATAACTAATGAACGAGTTTAGCTTGTTCATTATAAACCTGTCTGTATCAAGCAATATGTCTATCTGCTTGAATAAGCTATCTACTGTAAACTTGGCGCTTGCATTGGTCCACTTTAATTCCTTTTGCTGAATCTTTGCTTTAAGGTCGGGGTAATCATCCTTAAGCAGCTTGCGCATATCAGGTTTTGGTGGCTCATCATCAGCACTCTGAAAATATACCCAGTTGGTAATATACATTCGGGCCTGTACAACAAGTAGATCTAACTCCTTTAGGTACGAAACAGAGGGTGTGTAAACAGCTGTAACCTCATTGGTCTTTTTTCGGCCATTACTAAGGGTAAGATTGGTTGCCACAAAGGCAGCCAGTGTAAGAACAATAAGAACACCAAAACCGGTTCCTATTCTTCTACCTATAGTAAAACGCAATTTCATATATGTCTGTAGCTGAAAGGGTACAGCTACAAAGATAATATTATTTCTTGGGGGCTTGTTGCTCGTTGAGCTTTTTCTCCATGTCCGAATACATCTTGTAGTTATCGGGTTCATGAAGCATAACCGCATCGCCCTGCAAGCCTTTTATAGGCTCTATTTTCAGGGGTTCCAGTAAATGCGCTTTTTGCATATATGGTAACGATAGCTTAGCCAGGTGAATGCAGGTGTCCTGCGCTTTATTTACATTATCAATACTGGCATCAAAAGGCAGGTTGTTTATAATGTTTACAGCCTGGTTGTAGTATAATCTTCCTATTCCATATACTGCGCTGTAATCATCAGGCGAAATAGCCAGAACAGCATCATACGCTTTACGTGCCGAATCGAGATAGTTTCTCTTTTTAGAGAAATCGTTCACACTAAAGAAGTAGCCTGAGTAAATATTTCCTATTATATCATAGAATCGTATATCAAAAACATTGAAGTTCTCTGAAGGGTTCATTTTCTTCATAATAAACTTATACTTATTATAACCATATATAGCCCAATGGAAGCCTACAGAATCCATAACCATTTCGGCATTGTTATAATAGGTTGCAGCCAGGAATTTCAGTGTGCCGAATGCACCTTCTTTATTCTCTTTGTTTGCAGGATCAAGGTTATATGAAATGAACAGGTCATTAACCGCGGTATCCCTGTAAGCTGACCTTAGGTTATTGGGTTCGTATTTCTTGAAAAGGTCCTTGTAAATATATCCTCTCAGGTACCATGCCTCAGGTACTTTACGCACATTAGCATCAGTCATAGCTTTATCAATGAAAATACGGGCGCTGTCAATACTGTGTCTACCCTCACAGTCTTGTGCTTTTTCAAGGAAGCTGCTCTGTGCATAGCCGTATACACTGCTTAACAGCAGAAGTATACCACAGAATATGTGCCGTATTTGTTTCATTTTATTCAATGTTTACTGCAGCCAATGACTTAAGGCTTGAACTCATGTTCAAGTGACTCTTATCGGCATTGGACTTGTTTAGTTCAAAAGCTTGTTTGTTATCTTTCCATATAAAATTTATAGCGGCGCCTTTTCTCGCATCGCCTTCAGCATCTGTGATCAGCAATGTGCTGGCTCCGTGTATTTTTTTTACGACCTCTGCCAGCAGATTGTTACTGCTTTCGGGTATATATAATATGTTGCATTTATCGATCTCTTCAACCGATTTATAGTTTTTTATTACAAACTTCTGATTTCCAGATGTTTTTTGTGATGCCAGCTTGTTTAATTCAGTAAGCATGGTAGGGCTGGCATTTATCACTCCTATCACAAAATCGCCCTGGCGGTAATCTTGCGGCCATTCAAAAAACTTTGAGAAGTTATAAATGAAAATGACTTTTGTATGCGCAACGGCTTGTTCAACCTGCCCAAAAGCATTGGCGCTTAGCAATAAAAGAAAAGAAAAAACTACATATAATTTTCTCACTGCTCGAAATGGGCGATTTTGGCACAAAGATATAAAATCTGTGAGAGGTGAAAAGCAGGCTGCTTTATATTAATACCTGAATGCTGTTAATAACGTTTTGCGGGAAAAAACACAAGAATTGGTGATCAGGAACACTTGCCCGGAAGGCTTCTCAATTAAGGGTGGATGATGGGTCTCGAACCCACGACCCTCAGAACCACAATCTGATGCTCTAACCAACTGAGCTACACCCACCGTATAATTTGAGGGCGCAAAGATAAAATTTTCTTTAACCCTTAACGCAACAACTTGCATATAAGTTTTTTTTTCTTTCTTTGCAGCGCCCAAATAACAGCTTACACTAATACTGATATGGCTAATCTTTTTAGTTTTTTAGTACCCCAGGAAAAAAAATTCTTCGACCTTTTTGAAAAGGCGTCAAGCAATCTTCTTGAGACTTCAATAGTACTAACCAAAATGGTGAACACTACCGATGGAGATAAAAGGAAGGAATTATTAAGGGAAATAGAAAGGCTGGAACATGTTGGTGATACTGTTACACACGATATTTTTACTGAGCTAAGTACTACATTTATTACGCCGTTTGACAGAGAAGATATTCACGCACTTACATCGGCGGTGGATGATGTGGTTGATTTTATACATGGTTCAGCAAAGCGCATAGAACTATACAAGATAAAGGTGCCCGATACCAACATAAGCAAGTTTGCTGAGCTTATTGAAAAAGGTAGCGAAGAACTACATAAAGCAATACTTGGCCTGCGCGACCTGAAGAATGTAGATTCTATACGTGCCGCATGTGTTCGCATTAATAGTATTGAAAATCATGCCGACGATATTTTTGATAATGCCATAGCTCGTCTTTTTGAAGAAAAGACCGACGCTATTGAGGTTATAAAGATCAAAGAAGTACTATCGGTACTTGAAACTGCCACAGACAAATGTGAAGATGCGGCGAATGTGCTTGAAACAATTATTGTAAAGAACGTTTAAAAAATCTGTGGTTCAATGTCATTGCTGGTAGTTATAGTAATATTAGCGCTTGGGTTCGATTTTTTGAACGGCTTTCACGATGCCGCTAATTCTATTGCAACTGTAGTTTCAACAAAAGTGCTCACGCCGGCTAAGGCAGTTGCCTGGGCCGCGTTATTTAATTTTCTTTCATTTTTAGTGTTTGGCCCTAAGGTGGCGGCAATGGTGGGTAAAGGCGTGGTCGATCCGCATTTTATGACACTTACAGCTGTTGCCTGTGCATTGGTGGGTGCTATAATAATAGATATTGTTACCTGGATATGGGGCTTGCCTACCAGTTCATCGCACGCGTTAGTAGGCGGCCTTTTAGGAGTTGCATTAGTGGCAGGTGGCCCTGCAGCTATAATATCATCGGGCATTTATAAAATATTAATATTCATTGTTGTATCTCCGGTAGTAGGCTTATTACTGGCATTCATCATCTCTTCACTGGTCGAAATAATTGTAAGGCGTAAGCATCCGTATAAAATTGATAAGTTGTTCAGGAAATTGCAGTTTGTTTCTTCAGCTGCATTCAGCTTGGGCCATGGCGGAAGCGATGCACAAAAAACCATGGGGATAATATGGATGGCTTTATTGGTGAGTAATACACTTCCGCAGGGGGCTTCATTGCCTTATTGGGTTGTTATTGCCTGCCAGATAGCTATGGGGCTCGGTACATTATTTGGCGGATGGAGAATTGTAAAAACCATGGGTCAACGCATTACAAAGTTGCGTCCTTTTGAAGGGTTTTGTGCTGAAACATCAGGCGCGCTTACATTATATGCAACTATACTATTTGGTATACCTGTAAGTACTACACACACAATCACCGGTGCAGTTATTGGCGTAGGTGCCCGTAAACGATTCTCTGCAGTGCGCTGGGGGGTTACCCTTAATATTGTGTGGGCATGGGTTCTTACCATTCCCATTTCAGCGCTTATTGCCGCTGCCTGTTTCTGGGTGGTGAAGATGTTTCAATAAATTTCTGTTTACACTTCTCAAATCTCTTTTATATCTTTACTCTGTTTAATCTACCCTTATGTTATCGGCAGAGTTACAGCTTGTTAAAAAAGACATCTTCCATCTTTGTGTTTTGGTACAGGCTCAAATGCATAAAGCCAAAGAAACATTATTAAAGTTCGATAAAGACCTTGGTTACGAGGTTGTAATGAATGAACAGAAAATTGAAAAATGGAACCGCCGCATAAAGCAGGACTGTGAAAGCATGCTTTCTTTATTCAGGCCATCGCCCAAAGACCTGCGTTTTGTACTGGCCGGTTTCAAAATGATACATTGCCTTAGCCGTTGTGCCGATTTTGCCGCCTGGGTATCGCTATATATATCAGAAACGGAAAGCTCGTTTGATAAAGCATTACTGAATAGCTGCAACATGGTGCAAATGTTTGAAGAAATTGATGCTATGATGTACGCTGTTTTGCAATCTATTGATAAGGACGATAGTTCATTTTTGAAGGTTGTTTTTGAAAAAGATGAACAGATAGGCCGTTATAGAATAATGGCAATGGATGCCATAGGTAAATACATTCGCAATAACCCGGAACAAAGCCAAGGTGGTTTGTATTTGTTCTCAGTGGTTATGAAACTCGAGAGGGTAGGTGATCAGTTAAAAAGTATGGCCAATGAGGTTATATTTTACCATGAGGCTGCTGATCATAGCCAGGAAAGAAGGAATCCGGCGAATTAACTAAAACTTATTGAGGCGGACTAAGTACCGGCGGCGTTGTAATTCGGTTACTCTTATGGCCTGCTCTGTCAATTATCCAGACAACATATTTGTAATTACGCTGAGGTTTACCGGGTGCCTGTAAGTACCATTGACCCGCACCTAAGGCTATTTGTATTTGCCCGCTAAGCTCTTTATCCTTGCCGGCAGGGGTAATATAAGGTATGTTATATGAATAGAATACTGTATCTCCCATTACTGCATCAGGTGTACCTGTAGAAATTATGAGCGGAATAAAAACACCTGTACCCGAAGTGTCTTCAAGGAATTCCATGTAAAAATTGGGTGGAATGTTACTGGTGCCCTCCTGGTAACCTATATCTCCGTCACCATCCGTAAAGTTTATTTGTAAATCGGCTGAATTATCAGCATTAACAATAAAATTTTGATAGGTAATGGCAGGAACAATAGGGTAGTTCTCCTTTTTCATACATGATGAAAGACAGGCTGCGACGCCAACAATAAAAACTATAACTGAAATTTTTTTCATGATAAGGTCTTCTATGCAAATATACGCATTATTTTTGAGGTGTTTATTTGCCAGCTATGCAAACATTACCTGTTAACGTAAATATTGATAGTATATTTTCCATTCAGTCAGAAAACGATTTTGACAGAGTGGCATTTGATATATTCCGTTACCAGTACGAACAAAATCTGGTGTACCATAATTATGTAAATGCATTGGGAGTAAAACCTGATTCTGTAAAGACTATCTCCAATATTCCATTCCTGCCTATATCGTTCTTTAAATCGCACGAAATTATTTGTGAGGATAGGGCTAAGTACGATAAAGTGTTCCTTAGCAGTACTACAACGTCCGGCAAGCCTTCAAGGCATTTTGTAAAGAACATTAACATATATGAAGAAAGCTTTCGAAAGGCTTTTGCTTATTTCTATGGAGATATAAAGGAGTACTGTGTTTTGGCCTTACTGCCATCATATCTTGAAAGAGATGGTTCTTCACTGGTATATATGGCCGAGGATATGATAAAGCAAAGCGGACATCCGCAAAGCGGTTTTTATATTCACGATTACGATAAGTTGATTACCACACTGAAAGAGCTTGAGAATAAAAAGCAAAAAATTGTACTGTTGGGCGTTACGTATGCACTACTTAAGCTGGCCGAAGAATATGCCATGCCATTGAAGCATACAATAATTATGGAAACTGGTGGCATGAAGGGCCAACGAAAGGAATTACCTAAACAAGAGGTACATGAAATATTGAAGAAGGCATTTCAGGTTAACGATATCCATTCTGAATATGGAATGACGGAACTATTGTCCCAGGGCTATTCGAAAGGTAGGGGCGTGTTTAATTGCCCTGCATGGATGAAAATAGGAGTAAGGGATTTGTATGATCCTATGAATGTAAATATGCAGGAAGGCAAAGGCGCAGTTAATATTATTGACCTGGCAAATATCAATTCCTGCTCCTTTATAGCTACCGATGATATGGGATTACTCCATAAGGATGGAGGTTTTGAGATATCAGGCCGTATTGATTACAGTGATATACGTGGTTGTAATCTAATGGCTGAAGAATTGTAGTTTGATGATGAAAGAGGATAAGCTCTTCCGCAATTGTGTAATAGCCTTACTGGTATTAATAGTTGCTGCCTATTCAAATCATTTTGGCAATAGTTTTCACTTCGATGATTCGCATTGCATAAATAACAATGCCTACATACGCAGTTTAAAAAACATACCTGAGTTTTTCAAAAGTGCTAAAACATTCAGCTCATTACCTTATAACCAAACCTACAGGCCTATGCTTACTACCCTGTATGCGTTAGATTATGCCGTAGGCGGTTTTTATACTTTCTTTTATCACCTGCCCATTTTTATTTTCTTTTTACTACAGGGCTTTTTTATGTATCTGCTAATTATTAAACTGTTCGATGCATCGTTTAAAAGCGATGTGAATAAATATTTTGCTCTGTTCACCACAGGCTGGTACATGCTTGCAACAGCCAATGCCGATACTATCAATTATATTTCCTCTTCCTCCGATTCTATTTCAACTTTTTGGGTGGTAACCGCCTTGGTAACATATATTTACAAACCGCAGTGGAATAAGTATTTTCTTTACCTGGTTCCTGTAATTATTGGCGTTTTATTCAAACAGAGTGCTGTTGTATTCCCTGCTTTACTTGCCGTGTATGTGTTTTTGTTTGAGAAGAAAAATGATAACAATTCAATTGTTAAGAGATTGGTTAATACCATCATTACTATTCTTCCTTCGTTACTGATTTGTGCGCTATTATATTTATTGCAGGCCAAATTAACTTCGTCAACCTATGTCTCCGGCGGTAAGGCTTATACTTACATTATTACACAACCTTTTGTAATTCTGCATTATTTCATAACCTTTTACTTTCCTTTTGGCCTCAGCGCTGATAGCGATTGGCTGCCATTAACATCAATGGCCGATGTACATTTTATTATTGGTTCAGGATTCATATTGTTGCTGCTTGTTACAGCAGTTGCCCTGCTAAAGTTCCGCAAATATGCACCCGTTATTTTTGGTATAGCGTGGTTTCTTATTGCTTTAATACCTACTACGGTTGTTCCACTTGCTGAGGTAATGAACGACCATAGAGCTTTTTTTTCCTATGTAGGCCTTGTAATTGCATCAGGCTGGTTATTGTTTTTATTGTGGCAAAGGTTTAGTGTTAAATACTTTAAAGTATTTCGGGCAGCCTTGCTTTTAATACTGGTGCTGAATGCAATTGGCACTTTTGCCCGTAATTTTGTTTGGTGGAATGAAGAAACATTGTGGCATGATGTAACAATTAAAAGCCCCGGTAACGGCCGCGGGCAAATGAACTATGGTCTTTCACTTATGAGTAGCGGTGACCTTGCCGATGCTGAAAAACAGTATAGAAAAGCTTTGCAATTAATACCACAGTATCCGTATGTTTATGAAAATATGGCCATACTGAAAGCGGTACAAAAACAAAACGACACAGCAGAAGCATACTTTAAAAAAGCCCTTGATTATGGCGAAGGTATACCGGTACTATACTATTATTATGCCAAATATTTGCACGAACAAAACCGTAATGCCGAGGCTGAGGTTTTATTAAAACAGGCAATTGCATTTTCTCCTGCCGATGCCGATTCAAGGTACTTGTTAATGGAGATATACCAGGATGAAGAAAACTGGCCAGCCCTTATTGCATTGGCTAATCGAACTCTTTTATTGCTGCCGGGTGATGCCGTTACCAAAACCTATTTGGCTAATTCAATTGGCAAGAAAACAAAGCTTGAACAAGCGATTGATCTTGTAAAAGATAAGCCAACGCCTGACAGCTATCTTTCATTAAGCCTTATATACTATAACTTAAAGCAATATGATAAGTGTATTGAGGCTTGCAATGAAGCACTGAAAATTAACCCTGATTATTACCTCGCTTATAATAACATTGGTTCAGCATATAACATGATGGGTGATTGGAAAAAGGCTACGGATGCGTTTACCAAAGCTTTGAGTATTAAACCTGATTTTGCATTGGCAAAAAACAATTACCTGTTTTCAATGAGGCAAATGGCCATAACAGATAGCATGCAGAATGTAGTTTTAAAAGCACCAATACCAGGTAATTATTTAAACTTAAGCCTTATGTATTACAAGCAGAGTTTATTTTTGAAATCAATAGATGCATGTAAAGCAGCCATAAAATTAGACCCGAAATTTGCACTGGCTTACAACAACATGTGCGCAGCTTATAATGAGCTGGGCATGTGGAATGATGCTGTTAATGCAGGTGAACGGGCTATGCGGTTAGAACCCAATAACCAGCTGATAAAGAACAACCTGGCTGAAGCAAGAAAAGGGAAAGCGAACAGTGTTCTTAATTAAAGTGTTGCATAACTTCTGCAACAGGCCGGGTTTCTCCGTAATAGGCAAGAATTTTCATCAGCACATCTTCAACCATAGCATCAGGGCACGATGCACCACTGGTAAGCACTATGGTTACCGGTGTTTTATCGGGCAGAAAGTTTAAGGTAGTTTTCGGTTTTTCGCTGTGTATATCAAAGTGGTGAATAATATCCCTCGACTCAATTTCCTTTGCTGATGAAATAAAATAGGTTTTGAATTTTTGCTCGCATAATTCAACCAGGTGTGAAGTGTTGGAGCTATTATAACCGCCCACTACAATTGCAAAATCGGCATGCTGTTTCAGTAGCTGATGTGTTGCATCCTGGTTTTCGTTGGTAGCATAGCAAAGTGTATCACGGGTATCGGCAAAGTGCTCTTTCAGCGTTTCTTCACCATACTTCTGTATCATAATATTTTTCAGGTAGTCCGCAATGCCCTGTGTTTCTTCTGCCAGCATAGTAGTCTGGTTTATCACACCAATCTTGCCAAGGCTGGCCTCAGGGTCAAATGTATCTGAAAAACGGTCCTTGAATATCTCATCGAATTCCTTACGTGGTAACTTACCCAATATGTAATCGCCTAACAGAACAGTTTCCTTCATATCTTTCACTATCAGCGAAGGGCTACCCGCAGCGCTGTGTGAAAAGGTGGCACGTGTTTCTTCATGAAATGGTTTGCCATGAATGATAACCGTATACTTATCCGATCCCAGCTTTTCGGCCTTGTTCCAAACGCGGTGTACAAAAGGGCAGGTAGTATCGTACGATTTTATTTCCAGGCCAAGATCTGACAGTTGTTTCTTTATATCTAACGTAGTACCAAATGCAGGTATAATAACCACATCATCAGGTGTAAGTTCACTGAAAGGTGTAATTGTATTGCCGTATGTATCCATTAAAAACTGTACTCCCTGTTCCTGCAGGTTAGCATTTACTTCAGGGTTGTGTATCATTTGGCTAAGCAAAAAAATGCGCTTGCCTGGGTTTTCCTTTACTGCCCTGAATGATAACTCTATAGCATTCTGAACACCGTAACAAAACCCGAAGTGACGTGCCATTAAAAAGCGCACCGAACCAAAGTCGAGCAGGGTAGGAGAGAAATCTTTTTTCTTTGGGTCCTGTTTCGAGCGGTGGTCCTTTACCTTAGCCAGTATGGGGCTATTGTAGAATTCCGGTATTTCAAATGTTTTCATGCCTTGCAAAGGTAGGTTTTTATCCGATTGTTATGCGCGTTTCTAATTGAGCATCTCAATACTTAATGCTAATACCTTAATACTGTTTTCTTGGGCGTTCCCCTGCGGGTCGGGCTATACATTCCAAGTCCTCGCCTCCTAAGGTCGGCTGCGGGCTTTCCATTACTATCCCTAACGCAAATACATGAACTAGGCGAATGGTGGGCGCGGGTTAGCTGCAAATGATGCGAGTATAGAAAACTCAGGCAAGCAGAGAGCTAAAGCCGCCCCAAAAACTACCCCACCTCATTTCCTCCCCTAAAAGGGAGGACGTTACTTTCTCTGTATGTCATACTTGCTCCTTGTAACTTATACCCTACTCCAAAATCCATTGATAAATACAATAAATAACAATGAGCCCAAATGCTAAAATACATAGCAGTAAATTTTATAACATGTTTATAATCAATATATTAACCATTTCTTTGTCCTGCTAAAATTCATTGGCGACAAATTGGCATACTTATTCCTTATTCCTTAACCCTTAGTCCGTATTTTAATAACATATACATATCATTATCCTTATATATTTGACGAATACAAATTAGTCGTATGAACAGATCAGCAATTAAAAGCATGCCCCAATACTTCGACAGGTATATAAACCTGGTTGAAGATATTGCAGTAGTTGACGCCTTGAAAAAAAGCGGAGTAAGTATTTTTGATAAAGAAAAACTGAAGCAATTGGGCGATAAGGTATATACACCCGGCAAGTGGACAGCCAAAGATATTATACAGCACCTGATAGATGCCGAACGGGTATTTGCCTACCGTGCCCTGCGTTTTGCCCGTAACGACCAAACAGCTTTGCCTGGCTTCGATGAAAATGCGTACACCCCCGCAGCGCAGGCTGGCAGAAGAGAGCTGGACAGTTTACTGAATGAATACGATTTGGTAAGGAAATCTACTATTTGCCTGTTCGAAAGTTTTTCGGATGAAATGATGCACTGTGCTGGTATTGCTGCACACAGTAGCATGTCGCCATTGGCGCTCGGCTTTACCATTGCAGGCCATGGCCTGCATCACCGCAATGTATTACAAGAACGTTATTTTACTTTACTGTAAAAGATGAAAAAAATAGTACTCTCTCTTTGTTTGTTTATTACTTCCATTCCTTCATTCAGCCAGTATTTCTATGATGCATCAGGTAGTACAGTCGGCCATAAGGATGGAAACTATTTCTACGACGGTTCAGGTTCTAACATAGGCCGTATAGATGGTAATTACGTGTACGATGGCTCGGGTAGTACCATTGCACGGATAGATGGTAATTACGTGTACGATGGTTCGGGCAGCAGTCTTGGCCGTATAGACGGCAACTATATTTATGATGCATCGGGCAGTAGCCTTGGTCGTATTGATGGTAATTATATTTACGATGCATCAGGCAGTAGCCTTGGTCGCATCGATAACATCGGTAAGCTCGATGCGATTCTCTTTTACTTTTTTTGCTTTCATAAAAAGTAGTTTTTTATTCTGAGTTTGTATTTGTGCGTTCCCCTGTGGGTCGGGCTATACGTTACAACTCCTCCCGAGTACTCGGGATTGCGGGGTTTTCACTATTATACCTAATGCAAACCTTATCACATAATTTGCAGCTAACCCGCGCCCATCTTTTGCCTATTTCAAATGCAATTTCCCTTTCCTATAGGTGAGGGTAGGGTGAGGTCGTGTATTTCATTCATTTGTAGCCTTGTGACCTCATCCTCAATCCTTCTCGTATAATGAGAAGGAAAAAATGCAAAAAGCCCAACCAATCGGTCGGGCTTTTTTATTAAGTGGCGCTAGGGATTATTTTTTATCCAGGCTGCCGAATACCTTTTTTAGTATATCGGTAACACGTGCAGCAGGGTTTTGGCGAATCTTCAATTCTTCCTGTGCCAGTAACACAAACAAACCTTTCAGGGCTTGTTGTGTAACATATTCGTTAAGGTCGGTATTCACTTTAGGCTTGCCGGTTAAAAAGCAGGTTTTGTTATAAGCTTCAGAAAGCGGGGTCCAGTATTTGGTAACATTAACAGTAGCGATAGCATCTTTTACAATAGGCAAAAATGCATCGTGCAATTGCTGGCTGGTTTTGCCCTTCATATATTGTGTGGCAGCATCATTTGGTCCTTGTAAAATTGAAAGCCCGTCGCTGATGGACATTGTAAGTATGGCATTAACAAAAATAGGCGCAGCTTTAACAGCGGCCTGTTCTGCAGCACGGTTCATACTTAATATGAAATCATCAACCTGTTTTTGCTGCCCGGTTTTCACAGCCAGGTTCTTCACCTCTTGTGCATCAGGTGGAAAAGGAATTTTTATTAAGCTGTCTTTATAAAAGCCATCGGTTTTTGAAGCCGAAGAACCTGCATTGTTCGAACCCACTTTCAATGCGTCTTTCAAACCATTCACAATATCATCGCTGCTTAATCCTGTTCCACCGGTAGAATCTTTTTTGCCTTCAACCTTATTCAGTTCTTTATTGGCATCACCCTTTATATTGTTTAAATTAAATTGGGCAACTGAAGTACTGTATACGCCTGCAAGCGCAGCGACAACGAGAATGATCTTTTTCATAATGGAGCTATTTTGATTAATTGTATGCAAAGCTATTTGTTGAAAATGAAGTAATGATGAACAAATATAGAAATGATATTATCTACAGCAATATATTTCTACCTTCTGCTCAACAAGAAAGTTAAACCTATCTCAGCGTTATAAGGAAAGCTAAGGCCTGCTTCGGCCTGTATTGCCACACTGTGTGAAACAAAATACGAAGCACCCACCAGTGCCTGTATACTTAATACCTGGAATTTTGGTTGAGTGAAAAATGGCCGGTAATAGTACGAGTGTGTAGCAGGGTTATTGTAAACATCATTCCAGAATGTAATGCCCACCGGGAACGCCAGGTAGAAATTTACCAAATAGGTTTTCGGAAGGTGAAATATAGGCCGTATCCTTACGTTCAAAGCGCTTAACTGATCGGTATATTGGTTGTAATAAGCTGAATTGGATGTTGTCTCTCCGCTAAAGCTTTCATACGAAATTCCTATTCCCAGGGCAAACCAGTTTGTAATTCCGTAATCAAAAGAGGCATTGTATACTAAAGGCCAGTTTGCGCTGAAGTTATATGTAGCATTAAAAGTTACGTAATTGGGATTAATATGGGGCGAAATATTGTTTGCAAACGTACTGCCGTATCTGTCACTCATGTCGAGCCCTATGCCAATATCCAAAAAAGAATCGCCTGAATGCTGTGCACTAACTTTCAATGAATTAAAGTACAATAAAACAATAGAAAAAAAAGTGATAAGTGAATTTTTCCTCATCCGAATTGCTTAGAGCCCTATGTACGTTTCGTTTTCTTTTTGGTTATAAAATACAACTGCAAAAATTAACGGCTTACCATATAAACACTATATCTTGCAGAATATCAGGGTGAATACTTTTTGCAACCGGGCAGGTACGGCCTGCATGTTCAAGAATACTTTTTTGCTTATCGCTATAATTATTCGGCGGCATAGTTAGTTTTAAATGTATTTCCGACACCCTTCTCGGTTCTGCTGCCATTACCTTGGTAACCTCTGCCAAGGCCCCATCCATATTAATTGAGTGTGTATTGGCTGCAATACCCATAACTGTCAGCATGCAATTGGCTAGCGATGTTGCCAAAAGGTCAGTCGGGGAAAAAGCTTGCCCCTTGCCATGATTGTCAACAGGGGCATCGGTAATTATTTTAGCGCCTGAGGCAATATGAGTGGCTTCTGTGCGTAATTCGCCGGTGTAAACTATTTTTGAAGTTGCCATATAGAAATGCTTGTTTTTTTATTAACTTTGTTCCTGCAAATATAGCATTGCGTAAATTGAAAAATTACATTGTAATAATAGTTTCTGTTTCGTTCCTGTTTTGCAGTTCTGCAAAGGGGCAGGATGTATTAACAAAAGTTGCCAACGGAGAAGATGTTAACGTGGTGTATAAGGATATTGCTATGGGCGGCGCTTTTATGCATTCTGAAGGCTGGGGATTGTTTTTCCGCAGGGCAAAAATTCAATCTATTTATAAAAAATGGTTCTGGGAAATTGAAACAGCAACCATGCATAGCGATAAGGAAGTAAGTACCCAAAACCAAAGCTATCCGGATGCATCAAGCTATTATTTTGGTAAGCTTAACGGCATGCAGGTGTTCAGATTTGGTAGTGGTTATTACAGAACCTTGTGGAGAAAAAATGACGAACATTGTGTTGAAATTGATGCTGTATATTCCGGCGGACTATCAATGGCAGTTCTTAAACCGGTTTACCTGGAAGTGCTTACGAATTCACCAAATCCTAACGATCCTTATTTAAACCTTACAACTCAAAAGTACGACCCGGCGCGTGACCTGCCCGATAGTATTTATGGTGCAGCTTCAGGCTTCGATGGACTGGGCGAAATAACTTTTCACCCCGGTTTATATGCAAGGTTCGGTTTTAATTTCGACTATGGTAACCGTCATGATGTGATAAAAGCCATTGAAGTAGGAGCTGAGCTGGATGCATATCCTGAAAAGATCCAGATAATGGCTCCTCAGTATGCCCAGAATAATCAGTTCTTTTTAAATTACTATTTGAGCATTAGCTTTGGTAAGCGCTGGTTTTAAACTAATATTTATTTGTGAATACAGAAACTGCAGAAAAAATAGCCCAGGAAGCCCCTCGTAAACCGCAATGGTTAAGAGTAAAATTACCTACCGGCGAAAATTATTTAAAGGTTCGTGAAGCTGTCGACGGCAATAAGTTGCATACCATTTGCCAAAGCGGAAACTGCCCTAATATGGGCGAATGCTGGGGAGCTGGCACTGCTACTTTTATGATATTGGGTAATATTTGCACCCGTTCGTGCCAGTTTTGTGCGGTGGCTACAGGCAGGCCATTACCGGCAGACCTTAAGGAACCTGAGAGGGTGGCAGATGCAGTGTCGCTTATGAAAGTCAAGCACTGTGTTATTACCTCGGTTGACAGGGACGACCTGAAGGATGGAGGAACCTCTATTTGGATGGAGACCATACGCGCTATACGTAGAAAAAGTCCCGGCACTACGCTCGAAACACTTATCCCTGATTTTAAAGGAGAACCGGAATTGGTTGCTAAAATTGTAGAAGTTCACCCTGAAGTGGTTTCTCATAACCTGGAAACGGTA
>Ga0207027_1082_pt1 | contig 17947 bp, 17 predicted proteins | sample Alteio_BWMinCont_43_FD_153280 | JGI IMG/M metagenome (GOLD analysis project Ga0207027, IMG submission 153280) | Enriched cells from forest soil in Barre Woods Harvard Forest LTER site, Petersham, Massachusetts, United States -... | ecosystem: Environmental > Terrestrial > Soil > Temperate forest >... | reverse complement strand
GGCTTTATCTCAATATGTCAAAAGACGCCCCGGATGTTTTTGCAGCTTATGTAAAATTATATTATTCCCATCCCGAAAAACTCTCCTACATGGCCGTGCAGGATTCTATGTATGATGGTTTAAGGAAGATAGCAAAGGGCATGAAAGATATGAACGTGGCTAATTAATCCGTATTGATATGATCGAAGTAAAAGGTTTAACCAAGTCGTTGCCCAATGGCCGCAAACTGCTCGACGATATTGGTTTTAAAGTGAAAAAAGGAGAATTTGTAGGCATATTAGGGCCAAGCGGTGCAGGAAAAACGCTTACGCTGCGATGTTTGAACGGGTTGCTTAAGCCTGATTCAGGGTCGGTTATTGTTCAGGATGAGCTTGGCAAAAAGCATGACATCTGCAAGATAGATAAAAAGGAATTGCGGCAGGTAAGGCAGCGGATAGGTGTTATCTTCCAGGGATACCATCTTGTAAAGCGGTTATCTGTACTGGAAAATGTAATGATAGGCCGTTTGGGGCAGATCAGCACTTTGCGAAGCATATTATATGGTTTTACCGATAAAGAAGCCGAAGAAGCGTTACTGGCGCTGGAAAAAGTAAAAATTGCCCACATGGCGCAAAGCCGTACCGGCAACTTAAGCGGGGGCGAAATGCAGCGGGTGGCCATAGCAAGGGCCATATTTCAATCGCCCACTTTGCTCATAGCGGATGAACCTATATCCAACCTTGATCCCAGCAATGCAAAAGTCATCATGAAGCTGATCCGGCCGCTATCTGAACATATTCCCGTTGTTGGCGTTTTTCATCAACCCGAAATGACTGCTAAATATTGTACAAGGGTTATTGCGATAAAGGATGGAAAAGTGATTTATGACGGCGATCCCAAATTATCCAACAAAAGGCTCGAAGAAATTTATGGGGAAGAACTTGGCCAGCTGGAACAATACGAATACAACGCCCCGGCGCTGGCAATTAACGAAGAAATAAGGTTATTATGACCCGTAGTGATTTTAGCTTTAAAAGGTACCGTAAATGGGTAATCCCGCTTGTGCTATTGGCGGCTGTTACCGAGGGCGCTGCGATTGTATGCGGCGCCACTTTCGGAAAACTGGAAGAAGGGCTTATAAAAGGCGCTGCATTTTTTCGTTTTATGTTCCCGCCGGATTGGGCTGCTTTTTCAGAAATGCTTGAGCCTGCTTTTCAATCCATAATGATCGCTTTTCTCGGAACGGTGTTTGGCACCTTGCTATCCATTGTTTTTGCAGTGTTGGCATCATCAAACCTGGCGCCGGGTTGGGTGCGCAACTCGGCGCGCTTTTTAATCGGCCTGGAACGTTCCATCCCCGAGATCGTGATATTACTTTTAATGATAGCAGCATTCGGCCTGGGGCCCATGCCTGGTATCATCGCGCTGTCATTGGGCTGCGTAGGTATGCTGGGCAAATTGCTGGCAGATATTATTGAAGACCTCGACCCCGTAATGATGGAATCAATGGAATCGGTAGGCGCTAATAAAATGCAGGTGATTGTATTTGGCGTACTGCCGCAAATTTTGCCTAACCTTATTTCCTATTCGCTATTCAGGCTCGAGATAAATATTCGCTTATCAGTACTATTGGGCGCTGTCGGCGCCGGTGGTATTGGCTACGAACTCGACTATTCATTTAATATGCTGCAATATCATCGCGCATTTACGGCGTTGCTGGTAGTTGTTGTAATGGTTTTCGGCACAGAGCGCTTGTCCTATATCTTACGAAAAAACATTAAAATGGAAGGGGCGCTAAAATGAAAATGATTGATATTGCATTGCCTTCACAACAATATAAGCGTAAAGTAACCATTTTCAGCATAGCCGCTGTGCTGGTGTCCCTTGCATGCGTTTATATGAATTTTAACCCCATCGGTTTCTTTACAGAATTCCATTATGTACGGGACCTGCTGGGCGAAATGTTCCCGCCCAACTATCATGTGTATACCGAAAACTCTTCCACCGGGTATGCCATATTACAAACGTTGTCCATGGCATTCCTGGGCACAGTGTACGGCGGCATAATTGCTATGGTGATGGCGTTTTTAGCCGCATCCAATACTATGCCCTATAAATTTATACGGTTGATTGTTCAGGCAGTGGTGTCATTGATAAGGGTGTTGCCAACGTTGGTTGTTGTATTGATATTTGTAATTGCCGTTGGCCCGGGCGCCTTTGCAGGTATGCTCACCCTGGTTTTTACAACCATCGGCACGTTCGGAAAACTGTTTGCCGATATCATTGAAAACGCTGAGAAACCACCCGGCGAAGCAATTTATTCAGTGGGGGCAAGCCATTTGCAGGTGATCAGGTATTCCATTATCCCGCAGGTGCTTCCCGCTTTTATTGCAAGCCTGTTATATGCATTTGATGTTAGCATGCGGGCGGCAATAGGCCTGGGAATATTTGGCGGCGGCGGTATTGGTTTCAGGTTACAGATGGCTAAAAGCGTATTGCATTATAAAGATGTTACCGCCTATGTGAGTATTATTATAGTTTTGGTAATATTGACCGAAAAACTATCCGATTACTTAAGAAGGAAGGTTTTGGGTGACGAAAAGTTGAACTAAATTCGCCTCACCTAAATCCTCTCCAAAGGAGAGGACTTTAACTTCTCTTTTTTTAAGAATCAAGGAACCCTCTCCTTTTGGAGAAGGCAGGGTGAGGCGAACGAAATGTTTGCTGACAAAAATATATCGAACACAGAATTAATTATGACCATCCGTTTTGCAGAAACAAGTGAACACCCTGAAATATTAAAACACTATCAAACGTGTAATTATGGCGGCGGCATACAGAACGGAGACCGGGCGGTAGTTGCCATTGATGGTGAGGTAATTGGCGCGGTGCGCATCTGTATGGAAAACGATGTAAAGGTTTTAAGAGGTATGCAGATAAAGCTGGCATGGCAGCGTAAAGGCTTAGGGTCATCGATGCTTAAGTTTTTGGCTAAGCATGTTGATATGCAGGGCTGTTATTGTTTGCCTTATAGGCATTTGAAGACGTTTTATGCCTTAATAGGTTTTGAAGAAATTTTACCGCAGAATGCCCCGAAATTCCTTACTGAAAGACTCGAAAAATATTTAAGTTCGGGAAATAATGAGGTGATCATCATGAGGATAAATAAAAACGTATAACGATATTGGGTTAACCAAAATATTAATGCATTATGATTGAAGTTGACCACGGCGAATTTTCTGACCCCTGGCGCGGGCCAAAACCAATGACCGAAGCCCCATGGATACACGAAACAGCTATTGTTAAAGATAGCCGCATGGGCGCCTGGACGATGGTTGGTCAGCGGTCGGAAGTTTTTTCAAGTGACTTATTGGATTATTCGTATCTCGTAAAGGATGTGGAGGTGTTTAACGCCGAAGTAGGCAAGTTTGCAAATATTGCATCGCATGTGCGCATTAACCCAACCAATCACCCTATGTGGCGGGCTACACTGCACCACTTTACCTACCGTTCGGTATCTCATTTTATGGCAGATGATGACGATGATGAGGTATTAAACTGGCGCAAACAATACCGTGTTGTTATTGGCCCGGATGTATGGATAGGCCATGGCGCCATATTGATGCCGGGCGTTTCAGTCGGCACGGGCGCTATTATCGGGTCAGGATCGGTAGTTACAAAAAATGTTGAAGATTATACTATTGTGGCTGGAAACCCGGCCCGTGTGATCAGGCGGCGGGTAACAGAAGAAGTTGAAGCGGCGTTAAAACGCATTGCCTGGTGGGATTGGGGCCGTGAAGCGCTGATAGCCGCGATACCCGATTTCCGGCATTTGGATGCGGCTGCATTTGCTGCCAAATATGATATAGCGGTCGGCTGAAGCCTAATCATTCAATCTTTATAATTTAAACCTATCCTTATTAACGCCTAATATTGTGCTAATAATTCGAGTATACTTTTACTCCTGTAAAATAATACTTCTGTTAAATGAACATGCACCTGCTCACAAATGCCCGCATAGTTACGCCAACTGAAAACTTTATCGGAACGGTTGAAATTGAAAATGGTATTATCGTATCAGTAATAAAAGATAAGATATATGCGGAAGGCATTGATGTTAAACAACAATGGCTCATCCCCGGTTGTATCGATATCCATACTGATTACCTTGAAAAGGAGTTATACCCGCGCGCCAGCGCTGCGTTTCCGCTGCCGTTTGCATTGCATTTTATGGATGCCCGCGCTGCGGCTTGCGGTATCACGACCGTTTTTACAGCGCTAAGTTTTTCGGACAATGAAGTTAAAAACCGCAGTATTGCCCAGGCGCTGGAGCTTTCGAAACAAATTGATGAAACGCGCCACTCCTTACTGGTGCGCCATTTTTTGCACGCGAGGATTGACCCCAACTCCAATGCTATACTCGAATATCTTGATGAGCTGCGCGCTTTGGAAAGCCTGTATCTTGTTGTTTATAATGACCAGATACCCGGCGAGCGCCAGTTTACTATAACGCAGCAAATTGAAATGCGCGTACAAGGGCATGGTATAACCGCCGAAGAAGCAGAAAAAATGCTGATGGAAAAGGCCGAACGGGTTAAAAATATAAACAACCGCAAACAGATTGAGGAAGCTTTTAAAGATAAATACATCATCGGCAGCCACGACGATACGACGATTGAACATGTAGAGGAAGGAAAATTTTATGGCGCCACACTGTCAGAAATGCCGACTACTATGGTTGCCGCCCGTAAAGCCAAAGAACTTGATCTGTGGGTTTGCCTGGGTGCGCCAAATTATTACAGGGGTGGCTCGCATTGCGGTAACCTTTCAAGCCTTGATGCGATGGAAGAGGACCTGGTGGATATTCTTTGCAGCGATTATCATTTCCCAACCATGCTGGGCAGCGTGGTGCGGATGATAGATAATGGCATCAGCCCGAGCAAGGCAGTAAATATGGTTTCATTGAACCCGGCGCGGCTCTTAAATTTCGACGGCGAGACAGGAAGTATTGAAACAGGTAAAAAAGCAGATATTGTAGTTTTCGACAGCAAAAAATCATTTGCGGCCGTATCCTATGCCTTTGTGGATGGCGTATGTAAATACAGTGCCGATTACACACGCGGAGTAACGCCCCTTAAAGCGGAGCAGAAAATGGAGTGGAACATAACAGATAGGGGCTTATAATCAGTTATGAAAATAGGCATAATCGGCGATATACATGAAGATATTGTAGCATTAAAAAATGCTTTTAATATGCTTAACAATGCAGGCTGCAATGAAGTGGTTTGCCTTGGCGATATAGTAGGGTATAAGGTAAACACCTACCATTACCTTGATACCCGCAGTGCGCATGAATGTATAGCAATGGTGCGCGACAATTGCAGTACGGTGGTAATTGGAAACAATGACCTGTACCAGGTAAAAAAAGTGCCTCAATACAATGGCGGTATCGATTTTCCTGAAAATTGGTACGAGCTTGATTTTTTTGAAAGAAAGAAATGGAGCGAAAACAAGGTTTTTTTATACGAGGACGTGCAATTGAATGCTTTGATGACGGCTGGGGACAGGGCCTGGCTTGAATCGGTACCCGAGTTTGCCGTAAGGGAATATAACGGACATAAAGTGTTTTTTTCGCATTTCGCATATCCCGATCTGCATGGCGTTAAAGCCTGTTTCCCCCAAATGGCAGAAGAATACCATGAGCATTTGGCTTTTATAGATCAGAATGGCTGTAGAACGGGCTTTTCGGGCCACATGCATTTTGAAGGTGTAAGTTTTTGCAACGAAGACCGTATTGAACGAAACCCGTTTGGTAAATATAAACTGCGCAATGAGTTACAATGGTTGTACGGCCCCTGCGTGGCCAGGTGCCAGTTTAATAATGGCTTTATGATATTCGACACACAGAAGTTTGAAATCGAGGCTATACCACTAATTTTTGTTTAACAATTATCAAATAATAAGCCATGAAATGGATTTATCTTATTGCATTTTTTTTATTGCAATTCACTTTTAGCTACGCGCAGCAAGCCGACCTTGTTTTAAAAAACGGGAACATCGTTACATTAAAGATCAAGGGCGACAGGGCGCAGGCTCTGGCAATCAAAGGCGATAAGATCATAGCTGTAGGCAGTAATGTAGCGATCAGTAAATTTATTGGCAAAGGCACTAAAATTATCAACTTACAGGGGAAAACAGTGTTGCCCGGTTTCAATGATGTTCACCAGCATCCTGCGCCGCTTTATACGTTTGAAAAACCTTATTCGGTTTTGAAACTGGATACAGTAACCTCGATGAAAAATCTGATAGCCCTGCTTAAGAAAAAGGCCGCCATTACACCAAAAGGAGTATTGATAAGGGGCGTTGGCTATAATGAAACCAAGCTGGGCGGCCAACCGATCCGCGATAGCCTCGACAAAGCCTCTACCGACCATCCTATAATTATCTCCCACGTTAGCGGCCACTTGTCGGCCGCAAATTCATACCTGATGGATTTGAATGGTATTGATGAAAATACAAAGGACCCAGCTGGCGGCGCTTTTGAGCGTTACCCGGGCAGTCGGCGGCCAGATGGTATTTGTAAGGAGGTAGCCGCTTCATACCTGCATAAATCTAAGAAAATACAATATCCGCCGCAGCCAACCGCCGAAGAGGAGATGGAAGGCTACCGTAAATACTTTAAAGCCGTACTGGCCAGCGGGATAACCAGCCTCGGTGATGCGTGGACCACCCCCGAACGGGTAAAAGTGTACAGAAAACTGGTAGCCGAAGGTTTCCCAATGCGTTTTAACTTATTGATGGGCACACCTTACGCTGATGACCTGATATCCGGGAAAATAGAAAGGACAAATACCGATCACCTGCGTATTGAGGGTGTGAAAGTTATCCACGGCAATTCCCTGAGCGGAAAAACATGCTGGCTATATGAGCCTTATGACATGATAAACCCGGTAACAGGAAAAAAAGATTATTATGGCATACCGCCTGCCCGCAGCCAGGCTTCACTGGATAGCTTGTTTTTAAGGATACATAAGGCCGGTTTGCAAATTGCATGTCATTCCAATGGCGACCGGGAAATTGATATGGTGATAGCCGCTATTGAATATGCGCAAAAGCAATACCCGCGGCCAGACGCCCGTCATCGTATTGAGCATTGCAGCATTACCAACCAGGGAATTTTGGATAAGATAAAAAAGGACAGTATCGTCCCCGTATTTCATTGTTATATGTATGAGCTTGGCGAAAAAATGTTGGTTTACGGTGAAAAGAGAATGGCTATGCTGCATCCCACCAAAACAGCGATGGATATGGGCATTATTTATGCGCTGCATTCAGATGCGCCAATATCGCCCTACCCGGCCATGATCAGGCTCGGCAGCGCTGTTAACCGGGCGACAAAAGATGGTGGCATAGTGATTGGCGCCAACCAGCGGATTGATGCCGAAGACGCCATAAAGGCCTACACCTTTGGCGGCGCTTACACAACTTTTGAAGAAAATAAAAAAGGACGGTTAATAACCGGCCAGTTGGCAGATATGATCGTTTTAGATAAAGATCCAACTACGATTAATCCCGCAAAAATTTATAACGTCCGGGTTTTAAAAACTATTTCGGGTGGTAAAATAGTTTTCAGCAAACCGGAATAGGATTCATATTCAACATTTATAAAAAAGATAAATGAACGCAGAACTATTTGAATCGGTGGATAATTATATCGGCGAGTTATTGGGCCATGAGGATGAAGTGCTAAAAAGCGCCGGGCGATCTGTAAAAGATACCACGATGCCGGGCGCTAATGTATCGGCCAACCAGGGTAAATTTTTACAGGTGTTGGCCCGCTCGTGCAATGCCAGGAAAATATTGGAAATAGGCACTTTGGGCGGTTACAGCACCATCTGGCTTGGGCGGGTGCTTCCTCTCGACGGGCACCTTATAACCCTGGAGCTGGAACAATCAAACGCCGAAATTGCACACAGGAATATTATAAAAGCTGGTTTAGACCCTATTGTGGATATACGAATAGGAAAAGCCCTTGAGCTGCTACCGGCTATCGAAGCAGAAGAAATCGGCCCGTTTGATATGATATTTATTGATGCCGATAAACCGCCCTATACTGAATATTTTGAATGGGCTTTAAAACTATCGAGGCCGGGGACCATAATTGTTGCCGATAACGTTATACGGGAAGGCAAAGTTTTGGACACAAAGGCAACCGATGAAAAAGTTAAAGGTGTGCAAAGACTCAACAAAATGCTTGCTGAAAACAAGCAGGTAACCGCCACCATTATACAAACCGTTGGCAGTAAATACCATGATGGTATGGTGATAGCAGTAGTAAATTAATACTACTGCCCGGTCGCTTTTAAACCAACATACCCCCCATTAGCGGATCACTGTACGAAGGATTTCCGGTTTCAACACGCCCTGCATAACGCTTTTCATAATTCTGATTACCGCTTACTTTAACGCTGAAATCGTACCATCCATGGCTGTTTGCCAAATTTAACACCATGTTTAATTTACTTCCCGCTTCAAGCAATCGTTTATGGTTGTTTGTTTTATAGGCGTGGTCAATAATTTCAATGGTATGGGTATTGCTGCTTAAGTTATGCAGTTTAAGGTCCAGGTTGCCAGTTAGTTTTTTATTTTCGTTTGCGCTTCGCTGGTATTCAAGCGCGATCTCTAAATCCGGGTCTGCTGCGTTGCCCTTAAACTCGCGGAAAAATCCGTTGGGGCCATATACCCGCAGGTGATAATTGCTGCCGCCTTCAAACTCCTTGAGCGGCCAGGCATCGGTCAGCGTATCGCCGGCGATGGCAGTATAAGCCCAGGTGCGTACATTTTCCTGCAAATATTTTCCGGGGGCATAAACACTGAATGGCGCTCCGGATGCATTTTTGCCAAAAATCTCATTACCGGCGGTGAAGCTTAGTTCAAATGATCCTTTATCCCGGTTTAATTTACCGTCTGCATAAAGCTGGTAGGGCAGGGCGCACGATGGTTTTATGCCACTTTCCTGCTTTGGCATATAGTGCGAAAGGTGCGGCGCTTTATTGATCTCAACTATCTCATCGGCTGTAAGTACCTTAAAATCATCGGGCAATTTTTTAAACTTGGCCTTGTGTATGCCTTCCACAAATTTGTCTTTAGATAAAAATGCAGGATTGGGAATTTCTTCACCGTTATACGGCCTGAAAACTGATGTCAGGTCGCCGCAAACTGTTCTTCGCCAATCGCTGATGTTTGTTTCCTTGATGCTCTTACCTGTTTTTTTATTTAGAAAAGTTTCGAGGAATTGCAGGGTTGATGTATGATCAAAAACTTCGGAGTTTACCCATCCGCCCTTGCTCCACGGCGAAGCGATTACCATGGGTACCCGGTATCCCAACCCTATGGAGCTTTCGCGGTCATATTTTTCGGGGAAATCCTTTCTTTCCAGTTCCTGTTCCAGGGTAACAAACTCAACCCGGGTATCAATCCCGTTTGACACTTTGCCGGTACCTGTTTTATGCGAATGGGGTGCAACAAATGGCGGCACATGGTCAAAATAGCCATCGTTTTCATCATAAGTCAAAATAAAAATGGTTTTCTTCCATACTTCGGGGTTTTGGGTAAGGATGTCCATTACTTCTGAGACATACCATGCCCCATACCAGGCTGCACTCGGATGGTCCGAGAAATTTGTGGGGGCCGTAACCCACGATACTGTCGGCAGGTTGCCGGATTTAACGTCATCCCTGAACTGGTGCAGCACATCGCCCATAGGTACCTGCATTTCGCGTTCGGTACCATCGTCGTTATATTTCAGGCTAACCAACTGGCGGTGGTGCGGATCGTTTTTATTAGTGTCAAATGCTTTATTGTGGATGCTTTTTTCCCGGTCGCTAAGCTTTTCGAACATACCCAATTTCCAGGTTTCACGCTCTTTGGTAACCGCATCCAGGTTCGACTGTGTTTCCCGTAATTGTTGTTTTAACTTTTTAAGGCTTTTATCCCCGGCAGGTAACGCGGCTATCTGCTTTTTTAGCTCATCGATCTTTACAGGAAGTTCGACATATTTTTTTTGCATGGCCAAAATGTGCGGCTCGTGCAGATGAATGTTGTATTGCGCGAAAAACTCCAGCGGGTTATCCTGGAAATTTCCCAGCCAATCATCTTCTTCTCCTTCAAAACCGGTATCTATAGCTACCTCGTTCTGGTAGCATTTCCATGATATGCCGTTATCTTCCAATCGTTCAGGAAACGTGCCCCAGTTTAATGTGCCGTAATCCATATCATCATTCCACACATGGGCCCGCGAGTTTTCATTTTGCTCGGGACGAACGGTCCCGGTCCAGAAAAAAAGACGATTGGGGTTAGTGCCGGTTAACGCAGAACAAAAATTCTGGTCGCAAACGGTAAAAGCATCGGCAAGCGAATAATAAAACGGAATATCTTCGCGGGTATGATAACCTAAAGTTAAGGGCATATCGGCATACTCGGGGATGCTGTTGCGCTTATTTTCAAGCCACTGATCAAATTTGCCGTCATTGCGGGCGTTTACCTGGTTTCGCCATGAATGGGGAAGGGATTCCATCCAGGTGGCTTTGGTATTTTTTATATCAAGACGGAAAGGTGCATAAGTTTCACCTTTTTTGTTGGATTGCAGCCATACTTTATTTTTATTTGGCAGATCAATAGCGCGTGGATCATTATAACCACGTACGCCTTTTAACGTGCCAAAACAATGATCGAAAGAGCGGTTTTCCTGCATAAGGATAACAATATGTTCTGCATCCATAAAGGTGCTGCCCGGCGCCGGGTTAATAGCCATAGCCTTTTGAATTGAAAGCGGCAAAAAGTTTGCTACTCCCGCTGCACCAGCTAAAAATGCCGCCTTTTTTATAAAATCTCTCCTGGTTTCCATTGTTTGTTTATTAGGGTTCATAGTTCATGGACCATAGCTCATGGCAAGAATAACAAATTATCTATAAACGCCTGAAGCTACTATGAACTATGGTCCATGAACTATGATCTTATTTTTCCAATATATTCCTCGCAAAGCCCGAATGATAATGTCATTCCGTTACCACCGAGGCCGTTGATAATGGTTACACCGGGGGCCGCTTCAATAATTAACTCGGTCGCGCCATTAGTCATTTTGGAGTATATGCCATGCCATGATTGCAACAGCTTCCACTCCTTAAATTTCGCAAAAGTTTGTAAGTAGCCGGTTATTAAATCATTAATAAATTGCTTATCGAAAGGATCATGAACCAGGCCGTATTCGTGCGAGTCGCCGATTGTTAGTTCCCCGCTGCCATTTTGTGAAACCATTACATGAACGCCCCATTCCAGGTGGCCTGCATACTGTTCTTCATAACGTTTGCGCAAGGCTGGTAATGACGCAGCCGATTGAAATCCGGGATAATGTATCATTGATAAGCCCCCGCACAATGCTGGCCCTATGCGCCATTCATCGGGCTGGCTAACAAGGCGCATCATTTGCAGCTTGCACTTTGTTATTGATGATTGTGAAAACAATTCGGGGTAAAGCGTTTCAAAATCAGCCCCGCTGCATACAAATATTTCATCAGCTTCCCAGCTTTGATTACCCGATTTAACCGTTGGGTGATCTACCCGGCTGATCGCTGTGTTCCAGTAAAATTCAACAGCATATTTCTCAGCAAGGTATGCTGCAACCTGGCCAACGGCAACCCTTGATTCAACGATCATTTCTTCGCTGCTCCATAATGCGCCTTTTAAACCGTCGGCGTTTACTGCCGGGGATTTTTGCAGGGCCTGTTTGGCTGTAAGCAGCGCACAATCACGATATTGCCGGTTGGCTTCAACATATTCAGTAATTGCCTGCAATTCATCCTGCTGATACGCAAGATGGAGCGAGCCAACTTCATCATGCCATATCCGTGCTTCGGTACAAATTTCTTTCCAGATGCTGCGGGATAGCAAAGCTCTTTCATACAGGGGGCCGGTAGCTTGCCCGATGGGCCAAACCATGCCAAAATTACGAATGGATGCACCAACAGCGCGCTCGTTCCGCTCAAATACCGTTACTTTATAGCCCCTTATCGCCAATGCCCGTGCTGTGGCAAGCCCAACGATTCCGGCGCCAATAATTATTGCACTGTTTTTTGATGAGGATTGTTTCATGCGGGTTGTATTATTAGTTCACCCTGTGGTTCTTCGCTTTTATTTCCTTTTTTTGCACTTTGAAGAAAATACAGCAGTGAAAGCGTGGCACAAACAGCCCCAACGCCGCCCACAATCAAAACGCCATCTTTAAAAAATGCTGCCCAGCTAATTGAAGGTCTACCCAATTCTTTTACCAGTAAAACCGTTACGCTACCCAGGTAACCAATAGAATCGGAAACGTAGATGATAAAACCGATATTGCTTTTGTAATGAAACGATGCGATCATCCGTTCAAAGAAAATTGCATTGTAAGGTACGTAAGCTAAATACAAACCCATACCAGCCATTGTCATCCATACCATAGGGCCTACTATGCCGAGGTTGAAAAGAATAGTCCCCGCACAAATAAGCAAACAACCGCCAATGATCATTAAATGGATGATGCTGAACGCCCTCAGGTTGCGTTTAACCAGTATCAGCGAACTCATAGCTATCAGTACTACAATGGAAATAATGGTATCTATTTTGGCATAGATGGTATTGTCCTTATTGCCAAGCCCCGACCATATTTCAACTTCAAAATTATCACGCACATCGCGCATTACGGTAAGCAATATATAAATTACAAGTGTTAAAATAACCCCCGGCAAAAAACGCTGTAAAAAATGCCGGCGTTCAGCAGCATTCATCGGGGATCTTTTGGTGCGTAATTTCACGTCTTCCGGGGTAGGCTCAGGCATCAGTTCCAGGAAGAAAACAAAAAGTAAAAGCGGGATAACGAACAATGCGCCCGTCAGAAAAGGCATTATAAATTCGCTTATATGAAGCGAATCCCTAAGTGTACGGGCAACTGTTTTTACAAACCCGGATGCAAATATCAGGCTGATGGATAAAACAGCCGCCATAAATTCCGTTGATTTGCGCCCCTCCAGGTAACTAAAAACTAAACCCCATATCATACCAAGCGGAAAACCATTCAGAAAAAGGCAAATTATATTGTAGGGGGCAGGTATTATCGCAAAAAGCAGCAAGGCGAACCACGAAAAGCCTATCAGGCCTAAAATGCTTTTTGAACGTTGGTTATGTTTTAATTCGGCAATAAATTTAATGCCATAAAATTTACTTAATGTGTAACCTATTACCTGTGCTATTACCAGCCAGACTTTATAATCCACGTGAAAATACTGCTGGCCGGTAAAAGTTCCGGCTGCAAACGCCTTACGAAAAGCATACATGGAAGTATAAGCCCCAAATGCGGAAATCGCTGCCATTACAGACAGCACCGGGTAAGGCCATTTGGCAACTTTTAAACGCAGGCGGTCTATAGTTTTCATCGCTATTGCTTTATAATGTCAATTACCTCTGCAATGTCATCAATAATATGGGTCGGGTTATAGGGCTCCAGTTCCTGGCGCGAAAATGTACCGGTGGTAATGCCTATTACGTACCGGCAGCCTGCATTCTGGCCTTCGCGTATGTCGACTTCAGTGTCTCCTATTTTGGCAACTTCTTTTGGCCGTTCAATGCCGCCGTCAAGCATCATTTTTTCTATCATAAAAGGGTAGGGCCGACCAAGCTCTACTTCATCTGAGCCTACTACGTGGTCAACAAGTCCCTTTTGTAACCATTGCAGCCGCTTAACTATGGTATCGGCAATATCACGCGAAAAGCCGGTATTAACGCCTACCTGTATGCCTTGTTCGTGCAGTTTTGCAAAGGTTTCCTCCACATTGGGCAAAGGCTCAATGCCGTCATCTTCCCGGTAATGGTCTATCATTAACTGTACAAAGTCCTTATGTATTTTGTTTACCAGTGTTGCCGTAATTTTAGCATCATTATGTTCATGAAGCCGGAGTATTTGTTTTATGGCAAGGTTTTTTTCGTAACCCATCAGGGGATCTATAAGTTCGATGGGTACTTCATAGTTTGATTTTTTTAGTGCAGTTTGGAAGGCTTTACTTACATCATGATCATCTTTGACCGTTGTGCCGGCCATGTCAAATACTACTAACTTTATGGACATATTATAGAGAGGTGATTGTTCAGCAATACTAAACTTAGTTTATTACTAACAAACGAAGTTATCGTTAATTTTGGGTTAATGATTTGAAGATTTGTTAATTTGAATATTTGAAAATAATAAAAATTATTCTTATCAATTTTAAAAACATTACATTTTCAAATTACTTTTTTTCCTCAAAAAAATAGATCACCAGCATACTTGCTTCAGTTGTACCCAGGTTTTTTGGCGTATGGGGAATACGGCCGTCAAAAAGCATCGAATCGCCATGGTTCAAAATTATTTTATCCCCATTAAACTGGTATTCTATTTCGCCGTACAAAACATATTTATACTCAAAAGCATCTGTTTCAACCAGCGGCCGTGCTGCATTAGGCTCAAGCACAAGGATAACAATATCAATGGTTGACTGATTGATAGATTGGGTGAAAATACGCTCATAATGAAAGCCCAGCGCATGCTCTTTTTCAAAGTGTTCGTATTCGTTTTTACGTTTAACTATTACGGGCAGTTCAGCTGTGCGGGAGCGGATATCCTTAAAAAACTCATTCAGGTCTATCTCCAGCGCTTTAATAATTTCAATAAGCACCAGCAATGAGGGGATGGTACGGCTATTTTCTATTTGCGATATAAGGCCTTTACTTACATTGGCCCTTGTAGCCAATTCTTGTACGGTGATATTTTTTTCTCTGCGCTTGTCTTTTATAGTTTTGCTTATCTGGATAAGGATGTCTTCTTCCATTGGGGTTTGACTGGTTAACGGCGCAAAATAACTAAATTAGTAAATGGCACAATGCAATGTTTCTGTTAATAAAAGTTAAATAAATCTATTTTTATAATCCCCGATTTAGTAATATGCAGTTAGTGATTTGGTAATGTTTATTCAGTTAATTTGTAGCATAATTGCCGTGAAATGCCTTTGAATGATCCCGAAGCGATAGTTAATCAAGTTTTTTCCCTGTATGAAAAGTACGGTGATGAGGACTATATCGGCGAGCCCGTTTCGCAACTGGAACACATGTCGCAGGCTGCGGCATTAGCTGAGGAGGAGGGCTTTGATGACGAAGTAATATTAGCAGCTTTTTTTCATGACATAGGCCACTTATGCGCAGATGAAGGGGAAGCTGAAAGTATGGATGGTATGGGCAATGTTGATCACGAAATATTGGGCGCTAATTACCTGCTTAGCCGTGGATTTTCTGAAAGGCTTGCGTTATTGGTGCAAAGCCATGTAATTGCTAAGCGGTATCTTACTTATAAGCATCCTGATTATTATAACCAGCTTTCAGAGGCCAGTAAAGTTACCCTTGAATTCCAGGGTGGCCGTATGACCGCTGAAGAAGCCACCGAATTTGAATTGAAACCTGATGCCGAGTTATTTATCCGTTTTCGTTATTGGGATGATAAAGCGAAAGAAGTAAACATTCCGGTACAAAATATTACCCATTTAAAAGCAATTGCTTTACGCCATCTACTGAAAAACATATAGTTTCCCTCCCGGAATTGGATACCGGCGCCCATTGCAACAGACTGGCGATGGAATACAATCAGTCCTGGGGCGCTTATAAATAACCCTGCTTTTTCAAATAATCTACCCAAATAACATATGCAGGCGGTTTTAAATGGAGACCTTCGTAAGTGTACTCACTGTTAAGACGGCCGTCTGCATCAACAAACAGGTGGAAAATATCAACAAACGTATAGTTCCCCTCTTTAGCATTAGCTTGTAATAACCTATTCAACGCAAGTACATGTTCTTCTTTGTCATAATGCTGCGGAAAATGGGCCACTGTGGGGTTTACAGGGAGCACACTCTGCGCATAAATAATAGTTTGAGGGCATTTTTTATGAATTTCCCTTACTATTTTCAGGTAATTATCGGCTATTACAGCGTCTGGAATATCTTTCCCGATATCATTTATTCCAACCAGGATAAAAACTTTCGATGGGTTGCGGTCGGTAATGTCCTTAAGGCGTTTTAATATCCCATAGGTAATATCGCCGCCAATCCCGCGGTTAATAACCGTGGTATCGTTCAATACTTTCTGCCAGTTGCCCATTTCGGTAATGCTATTACCCAGGAAAATTATCCTGCCCGGCACTATCGGCTCCTTTGCAAACTGGGCCAGCCGCTGCGGCGTATGCTCCGGGATAAAAGGAATGGTATCAAAAACATTTTGATTGGTTATACTTTGTGCTCGCACTGCAAAAGGAAAAAGGAGAAGGAGGAAAAGATATCTCATAGCTACCTGGTTTTTTAGTCTCGTGTTGCTGCTCATCTAAAATTAGTCTCCCGAAAGGTCATTCACGATGCCTTTTTTCATATCGGGGTCATCTACAATTATAATCATTTTTGCTTTATTTGTTTAGCAGCTTCTACTAAGGAGCTATTATTTGGTTTTGCAATATCGTGATTAACAAGCCTTTTTAACCCTTTAATTATAAATATGGGTATTGGAATGGTGTACCACGTAATATTCCAGGTTAAAACCTCATATATTAGTACCAAAACATAAAAATTGTTTTTACCAGTTATATGCAAATAGAAGTCGTGCTTCCTCATCGCTGCCTTTTAGGCGAGGGTCCTGTTTGGGATGCCAACCGCAGTGTAATTTGCTGGGTTGATATTTTAAACGGCGAGATCCATGAATATTCACCTCAATCAAAAAGCCATAAAACGATTGCGGTAAACCAGATGGTAGGTGCTGCGGTTATTTGCACCGATGGCAATTTCCTGGCGGCTTTACGAAACGGCTTTGCATTTGTGAACAGGGAAACGGGCGAAGTTACTATGATAAACGACCCGGAAAGCGATATGCCCGGTAACCGCTTTAACGATGGCAAAGTTGGCCCCGATGGCAGGTTTTGGGCAGGGACCATGTCGCATACGGATGAGCTGGAAAAAGGCAGTTTTTATGTTTTTGATATTGATCAATCGGTCACTAAAAAGATCAGTAATGTATCCATCTCCAATGGCCTGGCCTGGAGCGCTGATCACAAAACGTTTTATTATATTGATACACCCACCTACACAGTTGTGGCTTACGATTTTGATAAAGACCGTGGGGAAATAAGCAGGAAACGGCTTGTGATAACTATTGCACAGGAGGATGGTTCTCCCGATGGTATGACGATAGATAGCGAAGGTATGTTATGGATAGCGCATTGGGATGGCTGGCAGATAACGCGCCACAACCCAAACACCGGAGAAAAATTATTGAGTATCCCGTTCCCGGTAGCAAGGATAACTTCATGCACATTTGGCGGTGATTATTTTGAGGATTTGTATGTTACCTCGGCCAGCACAGGCTTAACCAGTGAGCAGTTGGCAGACCAGCCATTGGCGGGGGCGTTATTTGTGATAAAAAATATTGGTTATAAGGGCTTGCCGGCGTTTGAGTTTGGTGGCTAAAATTGGTAAATATTATACTTGTTTTCCCAGCGAATATGCCGTCTCATGTTTCGCTTCCGACATCACAAAAAAGCTCTGCATGGTACCTACATCCGGCAGTTTAGATAACTTATTTATCAGCAGGTCATTATATTCTTCCATGTCCCGGATGGCTATCCGCAGCAGGAAATCAAAAATGCCCGTCAAATGATAACACTCCATCACTTCCTTTAATTTGACCACCTCGGCCTGGAACCCTTTTAGTTTTTCCTGCGAATGTTCTTTAAGCTGCACCTGGGTATAAGCTATCAGGTTTATCCCAACCTTTTTTGGGTTTACTATCGCGGTATAATGCCTTATATAGCCCTCTTCCTGCAACCGCCTTACACGAACGTGGATAGGGGTAACGCTCCTGTTTAATTTGT
>Ga0207027_1080_pt1 | contig 18319 bp, 3 predicted proteins | sample Alteio_BWMinCont_43_FD_153280 | JGI IMG/M metagenome (GOLD analysis project Ga0207027, IMG submission 153280) | Enriched cells from forest soil in Barre Woods Harvard Forest LTER site, Petersham, Massachusetts, United States -... | ecosystem: Environmental > Terrestrial > Soil > Temperate forest >... | reverse complement strand
AAACAAGATGCTTACTTGCTTCACGTAAATCAATTGCTTTGGAAAAAGAAATTGATTATAGATGCGTCTATTAAAAAGAATGATTTTAATAGTCCACTTACAGCTCCGGGGTATTCTAATACAGCTGTTTTTAAATCATTACAGGTATCACTTGCTATACCTCGTTATCCTTTTGTTTCTATCGGGTATTATCCAACGTCGCAATTATTTGTAGGTAGTGGTAACGTTCTTTACCAAAGCTGGTATAATACGCTCAACACAATTGTAAGTTATAGTTATAAGATGGCTAAGCTAAATATGAGTACGAATGCGGTGTACACAAAATTTTATAATAATCAAACCGATACATCATTTGATTATTTTGATGCAAAAACTTTTAAATTAACACATAATGTGTATTGGGAGCCTTTTGTATTTCAGGGCAACCTTACTGTTACAGATCAACAAAATATTCATTTGGTAACTGTTGGGCCACTTGTCACGTATAAGTATAAAAACATACTAACACTTACGGGTGGGATAACCTGGTCAAGATTAAATAGTGTAAAAACATTATGGGGTGGTACTGCAGGTGCAGGCATATTATTAAAGAATATAGGAACAATTCAATTGAATTATGAGAAAGTGCATTTGCCTGCATATAATGGAACGCTAATGCCTGTTGATATGGGAAGAATAACATTTAATAAAGTGTTTTAAAAATATTGTATGAAAAAATTAATTGTTTTTATTGCATTGTTCTTCATTAGTTATTTGAGTATTGCTCAGATAACTTTAGAACCATTGTTGCCGCAAGTGGGCTTATTTCAAAAAAGTCAGTTATGGAATATTGTAGCTATTAACAGTTCTCAATATCCACAACAATGTTATGTAGTATTAAGCTTGCAGGACAGACAGAGCGGAGCTGAAGTTATATCTGCTACCTCTGCTACTTTTACTTTAGAGAAAGGGAGTAAACAATTAAACGTTGCTAATCTAACACCTATACAGTACACTTATTTTTCTTTTGCAGGAGATAAGACAAATGATTTTTTATCGGTAGGTAGTTATATGGCCTGCTTTAAATTGATAGGAGTAGGACATTCCACTTCGGAAATTACTGAAGCCTGTGTACCATTTGATGTAGCCCCGCTAAGTCCGCCAATATTAATATTACCTGCAGATAGTTCGCTTTTAAAAGCGTCCCCGGCTTTATTTAGCTGGCAGCCACCGGTGCCGCTTACTATGTTTCAGCAATTGCATTACGAATTATTAATTGCAGAAGTTTATCCGGGGCAAAGACCAGAAGAAGCTGTCGAATTAAATGCTCCGTTCTTTATGAATTTAAATGTAACAGGTAATGTGATGAATTACACAGGAGCTTATCCCGCATTTCAAGAAGGTAAATGGTATGCGTGGCAGGTAGTAGCACAAGATGGACAAAGTTACGCGGCTAAAACACAGGTTTGGGATTTTAAAATAGATTCGGCATTAGCATTGGCTGCAAGTATTGTTGATCAGACTCCTTTTCTAAAAATGGGAAAAGGAGATGGCAGCGTTATTGAAACAGGAGTAATGCCCGGCAGCATACTTAAATTTTCCTACTTCAACGAAACTACAGATAAATCAATAATGGTTCAGGTAGTAGATATGAATACGCAGGCTACGTATCAGTTTAAGGCACATATTAAATCGGGAGAAAACCTTATCAAATATGATTTGAGCAAAATAATGACGGTACAGGCAGGGAAAGTATACCAGGCACAAATCATCAATTCAAGACAAGAAAAATGGCTGACACAGTTTGAAATATATGCAGCTGATAGTACCAAAAGCACAACGAATTAATACCAATATCCTTTAAGAAAAAATTGAATAAATTATCTATATGCTTAATAAACTCTCTGCTAAATACCAACGTGAAATAGCGCTTAGTTTTATATCCTTATTTTTTATAACGGGGCTTGCTTCTGCTAAATCGCAGCTGTATCTTATTGCGCCGCCGAAAGAATATCATTCCTATATTCAGCAGCATCAATTTAGTTATCCTGATAATTATGCTCATAGCGGAAATAATAATTCAATACAAATAGATAAACGGAATAGTTTTTTGAACATCGGTAAAAAAGATCCGAATAATAAATGGCATATAGGTCTTGCAGATTTTAGGAATAAGCCGGCCTATGATCTATTGTATAATAAAAACCGTAAAATAGTACACTTACAGGTTAATAAAACCAGTTCTCCCAATATAGGAGGTCCGTCTCAACCAGAAATGGGAAGGTTCAAATCAGTGGGCTCGGATAATATGGTAACGCCTTTTACAGGTGACTTTTCTTACAATATACCATTACTTGATGTAGGCGGTTATCCTATCAATATGTTTTATAACAGCGGTATAACAATGGATCAGGATGCGAGCTGGGTTGGTCTTGGATGGAATATTAACCCCGGAACCATTACACGTAATATGCGTGGTATTCCCGATGATTTTGATGGAACAGATGTAATCACGAAAACACAAAGTGTGCGTACTGATAAAACATGGGGCGTTTCAGTAGGAGGAGGAGTCAAACTTGCAGGTTATCCGTTTAGTGTTGGAGTAGATGTGAGTACAGGACTTTCTATGAATAATAAACTGGGGCTGGCATTAGATGCAAGTATTTCTCCTTCTCTGGGTATAAGTAAAAGCTCAGGAGATTCAAAAACAGCATCACTTTCTTTTGCTGCAAGTCTAAATGTAAGTTCCAGAAATGGAGCTTCAATTACGCCTTCAGTTTCTGTTTCCGCAGAGGATGATAATGATGATGAAGGAGAGAAAACAACGGCCTCATTGGGTGCAAGTTATACATATAGTTCTCGTATGGGAATAGAAGGAATGCATTTAGATGCCTCAGCATCAAAATCTAAGGCAAATGACGATTCTAAATTTCAATCTATTAATGATGCTAGTCAGGGAACATTAAGTTCAGGCATGTCTTTTCTTTATCCAACAATATGTCCATCGGTACAGGAAACCTTTACACGTCGTAGTTATAATCTTTCTTTTGATATAGGCGGAGAGGTTGATGCGTTGAATCTGCATGGAACATTAGCCGGTTATTATACAGAAAATGGAATAGATCCGTCTGATCAAACTACAACTCATCCTGCTTACGGAATGTTATATTATCAAAATGGGAACAATGATTCAAGGGCATTACTTGATTTTAATCGCGCTAATGATGGATGTTATACGCCTGCAGCTCCTACAGTCGCCATGCCTGTATATACGTATGATATATTTTCTATCACCGGTGAAGGTACAGGCGGATCTTTCAGAGCTACGCGAAGTGATCTAGGTTATATGCGTGATCCGTACGTAAAAACAAAAGATAATTCATATAGTTTAGGTGTCGATCTAGGGTTCGGTGACGCAGTTCATGGGGGAGCTACTCTAACTTACGTATATACACCAACAACAGCGGGTTCGTGGGAAAAGAGCAATGTTGCAGCCAGTGTACTTAAATTTCAGGGTAGCTCAAAAGATTACCAATCTGTTTATTTTAGAAATCCGGGCGAAAAAACGATCCCTAATACAGCCTATCAAAATTTAGTTTTAGGAGGAGAAAATTTAGTACGTTTTAGAATGACTGATATAGGCTCTGGTACACCAACACTGTCATCTAACTTAATTCAGTATGATCAAAACAGAAATAATATAGGCGACATAACATTGACTGCTAATTCGGTTATAGATCCAATCAGAAGCAAGCGTACGCAGGTTATCAGTTTTTTAAATGCAGCAGATGCAGAAAAAGTAGCACTTGATAAAAAAATTCTTTCTTATAATACTGATAATAGTGATCCTTCAGACAATGTAATCTTGGGTGGATGTAATAATGGAGAAATAGAACAGATAGATCGTGTAAGTGATTATAGATTAGGGCATCATATTTCAGAAATAAATGTATTAGGTACGGATGGTCGAAAATATGTATATGGATTACCAGTGTATAATATTTGTCAAACGGATGTTAGCTTTAGTATAGATAATGGAACAGGCAATACAGCTACAGGTAAAACTACTTACCAATCGGGAGTTGATGATAAAGTTGGAAGTAATGGACAGGGAAGAGATTGGCATCAACAATCTGAAAGTATTCCGGCTTACACCCATTCATTTTTATTAACGGCATTGGTATCTCCTAATTATGTAGATGTAACTGGTGATGGTATTAGTGACGATGACATAGGAGATGCGATCAAATTTAACTACACAAGGTTTACTCAAAATTATAAATGGCGTACGCCCGTTGGGGCGCAGCCTATAGTTAATGGCAGTAATATCACAGGCGAGGCGGCCTATAGTGAAAACCTTAAGACAGATGATAAAGATGATAAGGGCCATTATGTGTATGGAAAAAGAGAATTGTGGCACTTGTATTCTATTGAATCAAAAAGTATGGTCGCTCGTTTTTACATAAAAAATGACCGAAAAGATTGTAAACAAGCATTAGGAAAAAGCGGAGGTATTGATAAGGATTGGGGTATGCAACGGCTTGATAGAATTTGTCTTTATTCAAAATCTGATGTGCTTAAATTAGGAACAAACGCAAAGCCCATAAAAACAATTCAATTCTTTCAGAGTTATAAGCTTTGTGGAAATGTAGACAACAATAACGGAGAGTGTATTGATATAAATGGAAATGTTAATTGTGATCCCACAAAAAACATAAATGCAAATAAAGGCAAGCTTACTTTAGATAGTATTTTAATTACTTACAACGGTAATGTAAAAAAAGCAAAAAGTAAGTATGTATTTTATTATCCAACAAGTGCACAACAAAATCCTAATTACGATTATACGAGCAATGATAGATGGGGGAATTATAAACCGTCAGATAATACTCTCAATAATAATCTAGGCAATCTTACCAATGCCGATTATCCATACGCTATTCAGAATAAAGCAAAAGCAGATGCTTATGCGGCTGCATGGACAATGGATTCTGTATTATTACCTTCAGGAGGAACAATACATGTAGATTACGAAGCGGATGATTATGCTTATGTGCAGGATAAAAAAGCCGCAAATATGTGCCCGGTACTTGGTTTTGGCACATCTCAAAGTTCAACACCTTCTCCATTGCTGTATGCATCACATAATGGCACACAGAATGATTATGTATTTATTGATATTTCTGCACACCCTATTAATACTTCTGAAAGTATAAGCCAGCAACAACAGGATCTGGTGGCAAGATATCTGCAGAATACTACAAGTTTATATATGAAGCTTGCTGTAATAATGCCGTCATCACCAGGGTTAGCGGGTAGTGAATTATTGCCGATCTATGCTCCAATTAAAAATTATGGGGTGGTGCCGGGTGGTAAAATGGCCTGGGTACAAGTACAGCCGGCAGCAGATGGAAGCACACCGATGGTGCACATGTCAATACAATTTATTAAACAACAAATCCCGGGTAAAGCTTATCCCGGGTATGATCTAAGTGAAAATGCAGGTACAAAAGCTATAGTGTTAGCATTAGGAAATATGATCACGTCTATTGGCTCATTATTGGGCGGGGATGATAATGAGATCAGAAAACAAAATATTTGTCAGCAAGTAGATATTAGTAAATCTTTCGCAAGATTAACCAATCCTACTTTCTGTAAACGTGGTGGTGGATTGCGTGTAAAAAGAATTGTTATCAATGATAACTGGAACGCAATGACCAAACAATATGATGCAACATACGGACAGGAATATAAGTATACAACAACAGAGCTTATAAATAATAAATTAACAACTATCAGCAGTGGTGTAGCAGCCTGGGAGCCTTCTATAGGTGAAGATGAGAATCCACACAAAGACATTCTTAGTTATGTAGATCACAATAAAGGAGGTCCTTACAATTACGGTGGTGTAGGATTACCTCTTGGAGAAGTTTATTATCCATCTCCATCGGTTGGTTATAGTAGAGTAGAGGTATTATCTATACATAGAGATACGGTAAAAAATGCACCTACAAGACAGGTTTCAGAATTTTATACGAATAAGGATTTTCCATTTAAATCTTCGTGTACTGATTTAAATGGTGATCCGGAGGCCAACGTTTCATTTGCACCTAATCCGATCTTGCAATTATTGAATATCAACCGTGAAAAAGCTATCACACAGTCCCAAGGATTTTTGATAGACATGAATGATATGAATGGTAAAATGATAACACAATCCACTTATGCTGCAGACGATTCAATAAATCCTATAAGCTATACAAAGAATTTTTATAATGTTAGTAAAACAACAGATAGTACCTATTCGTTCGATCATAATTTTCCAACACTCGATCAACCCAATGGTGTTATCACCAATAGTGTAATAGGTAGAGATGTTGAATTAATGGAAGATTTTAGGGAACATACAAGTCAGACGATCACAACATCTATGGACTTGAATTTTGATTTCTTCTTCATTGGCTGGTTTCCTGTGATCATACCAACAATGTTAAAACCGCCAATAGTTGAAGGCACGGGTTACCGATCGGCAGCCGTATTAAAAATAGTAAACCATTATGGCGTAATAGATAGCGTAGAAACGGTTGACAGAGGTAGTATGGTAAGTACACATGATCTTGTGTATGATGCACAAACAGGCAACCCGTTACTAACGCGAACTAATAACGAACATAACACGCCAATTTATAATTTTAGTTATCCTGCACGCTGGGCTTATAGTGGTATGGGATCGGCCTATAAAAATATTGATTATACATATTCAGGACTTACGTTCCGTAATGGATTAATAGAAAATCCGCCGGCAGATCTGGACATGAGCATTTTCGAAAGCGGAGATGAGTTATATGTTAACTCAACAACAGGTAAAGCGCCTGCTTCAACTTCTTGTGATCGATCGCCACTCGTTTTTGATCCGGCAAATAAAGTGTGGGCAGTATATACAGGAAAGGTAGAGGCTTCTCCGGCAGAAATGGTATTTATGGATAGCATCGGAACACCTTATACTGCAGATAATGTAAACATACGAATAATACGAAGTGGGCATAGAAATATGCTTGACCAAATGGTAGGAAGTATTACAAGTTTAAACAATCCTATTGATCCAAACACAAATACACTTTCATTTAATGATGGAACCAATGTAATACAAACAAGTGCAGCAACTTTTAAAGATCATTGGAGAGTGGATGATGCATGGTATGGTGTAAATACATTGGTGCCGATAACTACTTCACACCAAATTCAATTGTATGTTGCTAATCCCATTGCAAATATGAATTTAACGGACGCTAGTTGTAAAGAGTCTCAATCGGGGCATCATTATTTTCAAAGTTTTAATCAACAATATTTCACTACATCATATACTTCTGATGGCCCTGACAAGGATCATTGTGCTCCTCTTATCGGTTGTATTACATCACACCATAGCAGAGCTTACACACAAGCTTGGGCAATGTTTGATTTCAGCTCTATCCCAACAGGTGCAACTATTGCTAATGCCAGGCTATCATTCGAACCTCATGATTTTGGAGGGAAAAATCCTAGTGCATATATTCATGAAGAAGAATTTTTATGTGGCTATAGCAATGATCACTATGCTTCCAATCCTCACAATGATGTTAGCGAAAATGATTTTTATATAGCTAGAGCTTTAAATAGCTTTGGTCCAACTGGTGATGGTAATATTTTGCATGATTATTACTATAATCAAAATTATATTGATCAGAATTATATAATTCATGCACCTGCAACAAATAGTCCTACAAAATCGTATTACCATTGGGACCAATGTTCAGGTAATCCTGATAATAGTTTTGATATAACCGCGATGGCTCAAAAAATGTTGACCGATAACAGAGATCCGACAAAAGGAACACCTGTAGTGATAAGATTGTCTCATAAATTAACCATATCAGATAATCTGAAAGATGGTAACAGTTGGGGAGCAAATACAAATTATCCAAGGGTATGTTTTGAACCTCCACAGATGTATATTTATTATTTCAATTGTAATGATAATGGGGCTGCCAGTAACGTTAATAGTTGTGATGTGAACTTCGGTCATACCCAGAACTGCACTTCTTTACAATACCGTATTATATGCCATTCTGTTTTTACTCAACCAACAATCAATCCATATGTGAGAGGTATTTTAGGAGATTGGAGAGTTGATACTACGTACGCTTATTATGCAGGCAGAAAAGAAACGCTACCCGGCACTCCGGTGGATACCCGTACAGGTGGTGCCATTGCGGGCTATCAGCCTTTCTGGAATTTTAATAATACATCATATTTAACGCGTAATACAAGTGCTACAGGATGGACATGGAACAGTACCATTACCCAATACAACCGTAAAGGATATGAAATAGAAAACAAAGATCCGTTAGGCAGGTACAATTCAGGTTTGTATGGATATGATGAACAGCTTCCAACAGCGGTAGCAAACAATGCACGAGAAGAAGAAGTAATGTTTGATGGCTTTGAAGATTACAATTATTCAACACCTGCAGATTGTGCAGCATGTAAACCGCATCGTCATGGTAGTTTTGATAACATTAGTTTTCCTACAGATTTTTCACCCACAATTCATCATACCGGTTTATATAGTCTTATAGTAAATCCGGGGGCAAGTATTACTTTAGAAACTCCACTAGTTGATAGTAGTGTTAAGGATGCTGCCGGGTATGGATTAAATGTGCCTATTATTCCTCCAAAAGGAGGGGCTGCTTGTATTAATGCAGTTAATTTAGGTAATACTCAAATAACAGGTACCGCACTGAATGATTCACTCATATTATTGAAAGGTAAAAAAATGTTATTGAGTGCATGGGTGAATGAAAATAATGCCAATTGCAAATGTTCTACTTATGTTAATAACAGTATTACAGTGTTATTCTCCTCCGGTGTGATGGGTAGCTCGGCCACGCTTACCTTATATCCAACTGGTAATATAATTGAAGGATGGCAGCGATATGAATCTATCATAAATGTGCCGGCAACAGCAACGGCTCTACAGTTATCTCTTAATAACCTTACTACATCGCCTTCGCATGGTCCGGATTTGCCGGTTTATTTTGATGATATAAGGATAGAGCCTTTTAATGCTAATTTAAAAAGTTTTGTGTACAATTCGTCGAACCTCCGTTTAATGGCCGAATTAGATGAAAATAATTACGCCACTTTTTATGAGTATGATGATGATGGTACGCTTACCCGTGTTAAGAAGGAAACAGAACGGGGTATACAAACAATTACCGAAACAAGAAGTGCTATGCAAAAATTAATTGTTCAATAAGCATAAAATAATTACATGAATAGTGTAAGGACAAATAAGATCTGTATGATGGAAAAAAAAATGAGAATTATTTTGACAATACTTGCGGTGTTTTTTTTCTCTAAGGGAAACAAAGCAGTGGCTCAAAGTACTGATCCTCAAAAGGTGATGGCTGATATTTACACAGCATATAACAATGTGACTGACTTAACATTCGATGTAAAATATATTTACACAAGCGATACGTTAAATGGTAAATTTTTGAATGAATCATTGAATGGATCATATAGAATGGTTGGCAATAAAGCATTGTATGAGTTAGGGGCTATTCAGTATATGCAAAATGATTCTTTTTTAATTGCAGTGTATAACGATGAGAAATTTATTTTGATCAGTAATCCACGTACACAAAATAATATTGGTTCAAATTTGCCACTGCGTTCTCTACTGGATAGTGTTCTTCATTCGTATGGGGAGCATTATACTATTTCAACTACAAAAGTAAGCGACACTACCAGTGCGCTCAATTTTATCAGAAAAGATAGTCTTGCTCAATTTGATAAATTTAGTGTTACGTATTATACCAAAGGCCGGGCATTGTTATCATCTATCGCCTATGATTTTAAAGAAGCTACTTATACAGAAGCTCCTGATAGTGTTGCAACACAATTGGGAAATCGCGCACCGCTGCCAATTATATACCGCCGCAAAACATTAGCGTTGAATTTTTTTAATTATCGCTATAATAAGGTGCCTGAAAAATTGTTCAACGAATCAAATTATATCCGGCTAGAAAATGGAAAGTGGGTTACTGCGGATAAATATAAAGATTTTCAAATTTATAATTATCGTACTAATGATGGCCCGGTAAACGCCGGTCAGCATACAAAATAATAATCCGAACTAATTAAACATAGAAAATGATTATGCAATTGAGTCGCAAAAAAAATATCCGTATCACTTTTATACTATTACTGTTGTTACAGTGTATTGGGTGTTTGCCAGTCTTTGCCGGGGATGGTCCAACAATGCCTTTATTAGGTAGTAAGGGAGCCGTTGTTTTAAATGCAACATCAACTGTAGCCGTACCTGCATCTACAGTCGCAGTAGAACAAACATATGCCATACAAAATATGGTTTCTGTTGGTATTGAAGAAGGTACTACTAATTATATTCAATCTGATCATTTCGATGTTACTGTAACCTTGGATATAACAACATATGATGCACAAGGTGATATTACGTCAAAACTTACAAAAGATTTCCCTGTCAGTTATTCAAAAGCTGATGGAGCTAAATATAATGCAACTGTATATTATCCATTCAAAAATGCGTATAAGGTTACGGTTAAAATTGCAGCGATTAGTCCAGATCCAAAAACTGCTACATGGGATTTTTCTAAAGTTTTAAGAGTAGATAATTCTATCAATGTTATCAGGGATTATACTTTTGCCTGCACGCAAAGAGTAACCGGTTTAACAACGAGTTTGGATGGTACTAATCAGGAGTTAACAGCAAAATGGGACCCTACTAAATTTGGTCAAACACAATACGATCTTGAATGGGCATGGGTTGATGCAAGCGCAATGCAACAATATGGTACACTTTCGGATATTGATAGTAATTTAATTTTTGAAAATAATGCATCGAGAGTTACTGTTAGCGCCGATAAAAATACTTACAATATTCCCCTGTTATACGATGGAGATGGATTCATTTTCGTAAGGGTTCGTCCTTCACAATTAAAACATAACGGTCAGCTTGTAGAAGGGATATGGACCTGGCAAACATTAACTCCGGGAGAGCAGAGGCCCACAACATCCCCTAGTGCGCCGATGGTTTCTTATAGTTATGCAGGTCATCAGAATAATTTAAACTGGCAGGCAAGTACTTCTTTTGCAGAAGAGGGTAAACGTAAATCGGTAGTACAATACTTTGATGGGTCATTACGGAGCCGTCAAACAGTTACAAAAGATAATACAACTAACACAACTATTGTAGCAGAATCTTTTTATGATTATCAGGGCCGGCCAGTTATACAGGTATTACCTTCACCTACGCTAAGTAATATAATACAGTATTCTCAAAATTTTAATCAGTCGATTGATTATATAACTACTCCTGGTTATCCTAAATCAGAATATGATAAGTTAGCACCTAATACAAGTACATGTGGTAACCCTGCTGCACCTCTTAGTACCGTTTCCGGTGCTTCTAATTATTATTCACCAAATAATCCATTTGTACAAAATCCGCCTCCGGGATACAACCCTAGTAATTTTGTACCTACATCCGAAGGTCCAACCAGCGGACAAGCATTTCCTTTTACGGAAACTCGTTTTGCGCAGGATGGAAGACTTGCAGCACAGAGCGGAGTAGGATATATGCACCAGATAGGTAGTGATCATGAAACAAAATACTATTATGAATCGGCACCACAGGAAGAATTAGATGCACTTTTTGGAACTGATGCAGGTCAGGCATCACATTATTTTAAAAATATTGTAAGAGACGCCAACGGCCAGTATAGCGTGAGTTATACGGATATGCACGGAAGAACCATTGCAACAGCCTTAGCAGGCGAGGCCCCAACGCAGCTAGATCAACTGGCAAGTTATAAACCCGTAAACTTTACGCAAGGGTTACTTGATAACGAAACAAATAATGTTGATGGTACATCTATCATATCTACTAAATCAATAATGGTAGAGAAGGCAGAGCCATATAATTTCAATTATACCTTAAATCCACAACAGTTAAGCTTGCTAACTTGTAATGGCACTGTTTGTTTTGATTGTTTATACAATTTAAAAATTACCGTTACTTCAGATTGTAATGAAACACAGGGTTTTCCTGTTGTATTAACAGATAGTAATTTTACTCTTGGTCAAAATCTTAATGCACCGGCAAACTGTAATAATGGATTTACGACGGGAACTTTTAATAGAAGTTTTACCGTAAATTTTCCTACGGAAGGTTTATATACCGTTACTAAAGTCCTGTCATTGAGCGATAGTGCTAAAAGTGCTTACAGAAATGTATTTATCCAAGATGATACCTGCAAAACATTTCAGAATTTTTATGATAGCGCACTCAATCTGCTTACTACAGAAAGCAATTGTAATATTACATGTGCTACTTGTATAGCAGCGATCGGTAATTCTGTTACGGATTTTATAAATAATTATATCAACCAAACCAAAACGCCGCTTCCTTCGGGGTGGACAACTCCTTTAACTTTTTTGCAGGAGAACCAATTATTCCCTGCCACAACAATAACAACATTAACAGCATCATATAATGAGGCACTAACAAATTGTAATGCGCTTTGCAATGGCAATAATGACGATGGGTTAGATGAAGTAAGGAGTATTGAGCAGGCAATGTTATTGGATATGACACCTCCTAACGGCCAGTATGCAAATCCGGATTCAAGTACCAAGTTTTTTAATATTTTTAATACTAACCCTCCATTTCCGAATTATAATCTTTTATACCCGGCATTATCTAAAAGAGCGTCTTATCTATACCCCATAGAATATGTTCAAGGTGCAACAACATATCCAACAGGTCATTACTATGATGACAATGGATTTATAGATGATCCAATACCATTGCCGGCAAATAGTCCGGTATCACCCCAGAAAGGGTTTAGTGATCAGTTTGTATCATCATGGGCGATGGAACTATTACCCTATCATCCGGAGTTTTGTAAATTAAAAACTTCTTTAGAAATATTGCCGGCTACCTATAAGTATGAAGCTACGCTGACAAATGACACTACTTTTTCACAAGCTATGCCGTATTTGAGTGTAACTAACGGAGCTATAGACATACTTAATAAAGATCCGTTTTTTCAAACTGTAGGAGTAGGTTTCAGAGACTCTATGCTTACGAAAATGACAATTTATGCTCCGGCAACTAGTTTTCCACCAGATGAAAGCTCATGCGGTATAGCGCCATTCAATGCTTCAATGTGGCAGATTGCGCAGTCTAGTGTTATGACACAAAATGAAGTTGGGGATCCTTGCGCCCAGTTAACAACAATGTTTCATACACCTGCAAATCCGCCAACCGATACAGTAGATTGCACACCAGATTGGAATATGGCATGGATGATGTTCAAGTCAATGTATCTGTCACAACGTAGAAGGTATATTTCGGAATATTTAAATGCAACTTGTGTACCAGAACTCAAAGTTGTACCCATAGATCCTCAGCACCCTAATATTACTACTCATGTTCATGATTATTCTGATGAAATAATCCTGACTCCTTCATATTATTATCAGCAGCGGTTTACAGATTTTTCAAATCCATCACTTTCAAATCTTGGTGTTGCCACAGATGAATCATCTTTTCTTCAATCATTTACAAGTAATCCTCTGGGAACAGCTGCATCTATAACAGCAGCAGCGCAGGCACTTGAATCTGGTCAGGCTGATAGTACCTGTGCCGGTTATATACCTACATGGATCGCAGAATTAGAACAATGTCCTGGTATAGGAACTATTAATTCTACAGATTCTACATGGATAGTAAATAACCTGATGAGTATTTGTACAAAAGGATCAGATGCCAATCATATTTTTGGTTCTTCAACTTTGCCTCCGGGTGCAACTGGACCATATTCGTCATTCTCAGCTGTTATTGCCGCATATTTGCAGCAAAAACAAATTCCAATTTCTGCGCTTTGTTATCCGCAACTTATCACACAGCCATCACCTTATGGTGCGCAACAGGCGTTGATTAATGAACCAATAGTAACAAGGCCGGATACTTGCGAGTGTAAAAGAATAAATTCTTTATTATCAAAGTTTCAGCAATCAAAAGATACAGGTACTTTTGTCGAGTATCTTGCTAATAAATACGGTACCATAATATCAGAAGGTGCAATAGATTCTTTAATGGATCTGTGTAACAAGCCTAAAACCTGTAACTTTTTATCGGTACCTATTTTATTGCCACCCGTATTGCAATGTGATGGAACTGACACTACCACTAAAGTATGTTTGGCCTGCATAGATATGCAGAACCTGGAGGATAGTTTTTATACAGAGTTTAAGCAACATGCGCCTATAATAAATCCTGCAACAGCAAACGATACGATATTAAATAATGCATTTCAACGATATGCGAATAACAAAACAGGATTCACTAAAAACTGGAGTGACTATACAGCGTTTTTAGATACCTGTAATAAAACTCCAGGTGCGTATGGTGTAACAACTGGAGGCACTGGCACAAGCGCAACAACAGGTACAGGAGGAACAGTGGGAAGTGGGGGAACTACTGGATCTGGTGGAACAACAACAGGTACAGGTGGAACATCAGGAACAGTTACACCACCTTCACCTGTATCTACTTTTGCAGCAGACACGATTAGTGCTTGCGGATGCTTGAAAACATTAACGGATTATCTTTTATCATCGCATAATTTATTTATTACCCAAAGTCAAAATATAACTGTTGCGCAATTGGTATCAATGGCTAACAGTGCCGGTTATACGCTATCTGTAACTGATTGCTCAATATTATCCGATAATCGGAATGGGTTATTCTATACTTTAAATACCGGTACATCAGGAAGTGCATATAGGGCCAAAGTTGGTAATTGCACCATCGCTTTAAACAGATCGGATGCTGATACCAGTTCATTCTATAATTTAGCGTCACAAACTTGTTCTGGCAATTCTTCTGTTAGCTTTTATGATAATACTCCTACGGCAACAATCTCTACTAAAACAGATACTATCAGTAAAACTTTTTATGCAACAAGTTCTTTAATTAATAACTTTTATAGCGGACCATCTGGTTTATATGAAGTTCCGGATACCACATCGGACAGAATTGTAACATTAAGTAATCCTCCCGGGGAACCATATAGTAGCCGTTCACTCGTTAAATTTGATGGGCTTTCTATTCCAACAGGCGCTACTCTTTTATCTGCAACAATGAATTTATTTGCAGATCCAAACGGGTATAATTCACCATCACTTCCGAATGCACATAGCGGACTTCTTAATGGTGGTGCCGATACAACTATACTTGAATTAGGTATACCAAATTTTAACTGGACTACAAGTAGCTCTGCAGCGGATATAACAACAGGATTTAGTCAGGGTTTCTCATCAGGTACTTATTTTAATATAACTTCTCCTTTTCAAGATCTTACAGGGATCAATTGTATGGGTTATGTTAGTACCTGGTTAAGTCCTGCCGGGAATGACGGATTTGTTACATACACATATTCTACTAATCATGTGGCTCCTCCTAATCCTGCTTACACAACTTTCTGTTCTAATAAATATCCGGATGCATCAAAACGTCCAACATTAAATATTAGCTATAGTTTACCTCCTGGTGCGGATACTACTTATGCACTAAATTCTTCAACTATAGCAACCCTATCGGTTGTATCATGTGATGTTGACGGCAGTGTAAATGCCATAGATACCTGCAATTGTAAACGGTATGCTCAGGTGTATAACAGTGCAATAGCAGCAGGTTATAATGGTAATTCATTGAGTTCATTAAACCAGTATTTCAAAGCTACTTATGGTGATACGTTAACGCAAGTATTATATAATGGGTTGCAGCATTGTAGTGGGTTGGTGCAAATAACGCCGCCTTCTATTGTACATGATACGGTTACTAAAGTATATACTACTAGTACTTCAGTAATTATATATGGGGCATCTACCGGGTCTCTTAATCCTTATATTTCTTTGGATACAACGTCTGATAAACTAACTGGTAGTGGAGATCAATTTTACAATAGTTTATCTTATTCATCGGATATTAAATTTGATAGTGTTTCAACAATACCTGTAAGCGCTTCGATATTATCAGCTACAATGAATTTATATGCTGATCCTCAGGGATTTGATCCTCCTAGAGTTACAAATGCTCAAGGGATTAATAAATGGTATCAGGGCAGCACTTATGTGGGCAGTGATACGGAGACCGTTAGTCTATTAGTTCCTTTTAATCAATGGAGTATAGATTCAAGTTTGTCATTTTGGTCTAGCAATCATTTGTCTGGAAGTTATTTTTCATCGTATTTATTAACTAGCCCTTTTGATAGTTTATCTACAAACGTATTAGGTGCTGTAAATCAATGGTTAACTAATCCTACTGGAAATACAGGTTTTATCTTGCGTACGGGTCTACTTAATACTGCGTCTGATCCATTTTCTGGAGGAGATACAGCTTATTTTACGTTTGCTTCTAACAAATATCCCGATGTTACAAAACGGCCAACATTGACTGTAACATATACTTATAATGTAAATGTTCCGGGTGATACCACTTATACGTACCCGTTAGGACAACCGGCTTTATTACCTTCATTTTTAGAATGTAGTTATCAACAACCTCCTTTTAATTGTACTCAGGCAAATCAAATATTAACTAACTACAAAAACGCATTCATAAATCCGGCTAGCGGCTATGTAGATTTAAGTATGCGCACCTTTGCAGGAAATAAAACTCCTGACGAAGGTCCTAAAGGTGTATTCGATGCAAATAAAATTTTGATTGGCAATACAGCAGATGGAACACTAACACAAATAGATACTTCTTATGCAAGAATATGGAACAGCAGTCCTGTCGATCAGGCTATTGGTACACTTTCTTATCCTTCGCCTGCTGGTAGTGGGCTCTTCAGGCTTACGCTAAAACCAAGACAGACAGCTCCTTGCAATGGCATTATTGGTATGCGTTATTATCAGTTTGATACTAAAGCTACAGCCGGCGAATTTTATATTGGACCTAGTTGCTACATTGATTTTGGTGATAGTAATAGAGTTAATATCGACTCCGCTTACAATACTAATAATAACCCATATATATTAAAATCTGGAACATACATAGATGGTAGCGCTTTCCCTCTTGGAGCTAGCGATTATAGTATAGGGCAGATTGATTCGTCAATAAATAAAGGGTTTATAATTGATCATAGTTATACAAGCGATCCTAAAACTGTAACTGTTTATCATCCTGATGAACAAGGTATATTCGAGTTTAACGATATTTATAGTCAGAGTAATAATACACCGGGGCTAAGTAATCTTAGAGGTTATATGCCACAACAAACATTAATATTTAGTTTATATGCTACGTTTGATAGTGTATTTAATATAATTAATATTGCAAATTTTAATGAGGTTAATAGTATAATCAATGCGGGTTTTTCTTCTAAGCCTAGTTATACCGAACTAAATGATTTACCGAATAATTACTTTTCTGCATTTTCTAATAATCATAATCTTAAAGGTATAACTATTGGAAATACTTATAACAATTGTTCAACTTGTTCAGGTGCATATTGGTTCAACAATTTATTTCCAGATCTAAAAGATAATTTTCCAAATTTAGTTCAGTCTAATATTGACTTATCTAATAGTTCAATAAATTATATTGGAAGTAATAATTGGGCAAATATTAATTTTTATACGCCAAATTTGGCAGACATGGTTATAACGGGACAACTATCTTCTATCGAAATAGATAGCCTAGTTATACAAGCTGCGCGCTCTAATAAAGATTCAGGAATATTAAATATTACTAGTTCTTATAATCCCATAGTTACACGAACAACCGCAAGTGATGCAGCATATAACTCACTTGTAAATAGAAATTGGTATATACAAATTAATGGAACAGCGACAGCAACTAATAATCCATATAGTTCTAGTAATCGCTATATAACAGAACCATTTAGAGATTCTGGAACATTAACCAACGCTTTCACCGATTATTATAACCAACAACAAAGTACTAATTATAGTTTCCATCAATTACAATCAACCTATCAAAAAAATTGTGGTGCGTTAGATATTTGCACGTCATTACCACCACAACCTTTTGATTGTACTTCGGCGGGCCAAATATTAAACAATTATGATAGCTTATATGTAACGCCCAAAGCCGGTTATGTAGATCTAAGCATGCGCACTTTTGCAGGCAACAAAACTCCTGATGAAGGACCTAAAGGCGTGTTTGATGCTAATAAAAATTTAATTGGTAATACAGCAGATGGTACATTAACGCAAGTGGATA
>Ga0207027_1079_pt1 | contig 18526 bp, 14 predicted proteins | sample Alteio_BWMinCont_43_FD_153280 | JGI IMG/M metagenome (GOLD analysis project Ga0207027, IMG submission 153280) | Enriched cells from forest soil in Barre Woods Harvard Forest LTER site, Petersham, Massachusetts, United States -... | ecosystem: Environmental > Terrestrial > Soil > Temperate forest >... | reverse complement strand
TGTTGCGCGTAACATAATAATACGCGATTAAAATTAACAAGACGCGCTTGGCCGTGCGGGCCTTGAGCCCCTCAGGATATAATCATAAAATAATAATTATGAACAACAAATAATAATTATGAACAACAAATAATAATTATGAACAATAATAATAATAATAATAATTTTATTGGATTTTTGATTTTAGGATTTCAATTTCTAAAACCAGTTTCTTATTTTCGTTATGTAGATCTTGTAGTGCTTTGATGATGATAGGTAGTAGGTTGCCGGCAGTAGCTTCTAATTTGTCAGGATTGACATCATAAACTAATTTCAGATATGATGCATTGTGACCTTCTTGAATTTCTTTTAGATCTTGTGCAATAAAGCCTGCAGTCCAACAATCACTCATTTTAGAACCATCCTTGACACCATCATACCATTCGCGCTTGTCCCATTTGAATTTGCTTGGTTTAAGTTCATCAATAAAATCGATACCTAAATCTAAATCTTGAATATCAGCCTTGTCGCGGCTATCTGATAAAGTAGTTATCGTAGTTTGTTCACATCTAAGAGCGGCAATAGATCCATTCCCTAACGTAATTTCATTTGTAACGATATTTGAGCTAGGCGTTGCATTTGCACCTAAACAAGTAACATTCGAACATGTACCAATCGGCCCCGTACAACCAGTATTATAACCAATATATGTATTCGAAGAACCAGTTTCAAAATATCCTGAATTATAACCAAAACATGCATTATTAGCGCCGGCTACATTATTATTTAGTACATTACTTCCTACACCAACATTGAGCACACCAGAAACCATACTTACCATAGAATGAACTCCAAAAGCAGTATTATCGTGGCCAGTATTTCCAACATTTAAAGCAAAGTATCCAGCAGCGGTATTACTAAATCCAGTTGTATTACTTGCAAGAGTCCCAGCACCCAATGCAGTATTACTATCACCATTTATATTTAGGTTCAAAGATCGATGTCCAATGGCAGTATTATTACTTCCTCCAGTACTACCAGCCATTGAAATTGATCCTATCGCGGTATTTTGCGTTCCTACCGTATTCTCAGCCAAAGCTTGACTACCAAATCCAGTATTATTTCCAGAGCTAATATCATCAAGTAATACGTTACTTCCATATGCAGTATTGTTAGATCTAGGATTAGTTATATTGTTGTTGGTTATGTAAGCCGACGTAGTACTTGGATTATAATTTTCGTATAGGCCGTTGATTGATCCTAAGATGGTTTCATTGCCAGTGATTCCTATTCCGCCGTCAATTTGGACGCTACCTGATATACCTAATCCTCCTAAAATATTCATATCATTATTAACAACTATATTAGCAGCAGTAAGTAATTTAGTAACTTTTAGATTATCACATCCTATATTGTTAAGAGTTGCATTATAGCCTTGAAGATAATTTGTTCTTATTACTTGGCCAAGTATTGTATGGGCTTTTATGTTTGAATTTGGATTTGAATTTGAATTTGACATATATATAATACATTTATATAAATTTCATAGAAAAAATATTGGTTAGTCAGTATGTATTAGTTTTAGAATTTCTGTTAGAAGGGATCTTTTTTTTAAATTGTCTAGGAAGGCCGTGATTTCTTGGTATATGTTATATGATATGTTATTTGAGATGAATGTATAAAAGTCTATGATTTTGTTTATGTAGGTAGAGTCAATGTCATTTTGCGGGATACCGGCTTGAGTGTATATGGCGTTTGTGAGTTCTTCTTTGTAGTGTACGATGTCAGGATACTTTTTTTCAGGATTTTTTAGTTGTAGTTTTTCAATTATATTTTGTTTGAGTAGTTTTTTGATTGTGTTAAATATGACGGTACCTTCTGAGGTTTCATGATTGTCGATAATTTTTTTTATTATTTTTTGATCGATGTATCTGTTATGTATGTATCGTATGATGCCAGAGAACATTTCGATTGCAAGTATATTGATTACGTTTAGATATATGATATTGAGTATTGTGCGGTTTGTGTAGTTGTATTCGCTATCTTCGTATTTGTCTAAGTCGTAAAAGTCTCCGTAGATATCGTTGATGATGCTTGTGTTGTATTTCGTTAGAATGTTTATTTGTTCTTTGGATGCTGTTGTTAGGTTTAGTGTGAGCAGTTTGAGGTTGAAATTGGAAATATATGAATCGGTATCGTTTTTAGAGTTTGTGAATGCTATTGTCCGTAGATAGTTATTCCATAATTTTTCAGCTATGTCGTTGTAGATTTTAAAGTTGATACTTGTTTCGGTGATTAGATTTATTGAGTGTATGCATGAGATGATTAAGTCGTTGGGTGCGGCGGTTGAGGAGAGTGATTCTAGGAGGTGTTGGAATTGTATTATTTCTGATTGTTTGTTGTTGATTGTATTTTGAACTTTATCAACCATTATATCAAGTTGTGAATCTGTTATTAGTTTTGTTTTATTTTGTTTTTCTTTAGCGTATTGTTTTTTTGAGTTTGTGAGTTCGGATATTTCGGTGTTTAATTTGTTGATGGATTCGGATAGTTTTGTTTTGATTATATTTGCGTTGGTGAGTTCGTTGATAGTAGAATAGTCGGATGGTGTTATACTTTGGATCAGTAGTGTTTCTTTTACATTGGGGGATACTATGTTTATGAGTTCATCTTTGTCGGAGAATGTCCATCCATTTGGGCAACCAAGCATTTTGAGCCAGATGAATTCATTGAAGATATATAGTGAATTTCTGATTATATTTTGGACGATGCCTTTCTGTTCGTCAAGTTCGATATCTTCTAATCCAGCAGATTTTAGTTCTTCTTGTAGATTTATTGCATAACTATTATATCTTTTGGTGATAGTTTCGTTAGAGTAGTAGTCAGCTATAGTCTTCATAACATCAATGAGATATTTTTGAGAATTTTGTCCACGATTATTTTCGTAGGAACTAATGCTGGGATCTAATTTCAGAACCTTTTCGATAGCATATATATTGAATTGATCGATGAGTCTGTTTATGATTGTGTTACCATTTCTATCTAGAACTCTGAAATTAAAGTGAAGATTGCGTAGTGAATCTATTTTAGAGTCATTAGAACATTTGTTGATTAGCAGTTTCTTATTTGAATTTGAGTTTAAAGATGTTGTTTCTAGGGTTTGGACGTTTATGAGAGTGTCGTTTATTTTTCCAAATATTGAATCGCCGGTCGTTCCCAGCATATCTAATAATAATTTGTCTAGTGATTCAGATTTTGGATTAAGTTGGTATATACTTTTTAGATTAGCCAACTCGGATCTGTCGTATATGCTATTGTCTAACTTATCTATGAGTAATTTTTGTGTTACATGGTTCACATGTTTTGTTATTTCTAATTTTATGTATGTGTTTATGAGTGATATTAGTTTGTCTTTGATTACCATTTCAAGTATATTTTCGTTGTCTTTGATATAGTTAAATGTTTCAAGGAATGTATCTTGAGTTTCTTTTGGGATGCTAAGTTTATTTATGTCGTCGATAACAGATTCAATGATCGGTTTGAGTAAATTATTATCTTTCATAACATTACAAATTTTTGAGATTATGAGTGTTAGCAGTTCTTTTGAATGAGACAATGCTATTATTGGTATGCCGTCGTCGGTGATATTATAAGGTCTGTTCACATAAGCCCACATCATATTTATGCCATCTGTAATTATATTCGTTGGAGCCATGATACTTTTATCAGTTCGTATATCAAGTCCATTATCGTTATATTGAATTACATTAAATCCGGTATGATAGACGCCACCAATGTTTACGGTATACTGTGTATCTTCTAATCTAAAATCATCATCAAACTTGACACGTTTATATGTTATTGTAATTGGTACAGTAGTGTTGTAGTAAAGTGTATTATGCTTATCACCATTATAATATACGAGATGTTTATTCTTCAGTGCTATAATATTTTCGGGTGTCATAACATTACTGGCATATTTTATGAAAGAACTAGGATATTGACTGTCGATAGTGAACAACATATTATTTATAAAGCCAGTAAGATCTGACGGTTTCGAATTTATAAAATTATTATATGTTTTTAGGAATTCGAGTGAGTAGTATGAATTAATGAATTCGATATATTCGTTGGACATTGCAGTGAGTTCAATTAATGTCTTGTATACAGTTTGCAGTGTATCCAATTGATTTTTGTCATAGTTTTTTTTAATTTCATCAGTATTAATTTGTGAGAATAAAAAATTGTATGCAGTAATTTTATGGAGTTTTAATATATCAGTGAATTGATTATAATCAGAAATAATTTGATTAATTGGTCGTTGTAAGTAATTTAATTCTGTTTGCAGTATGGTAAGATTATTTATGACATTCAATACAGTTTCATTGACAAAATTATTTTGAAACGTAACGTAGTAATGATCAAAATTACCTGCCTCAAAATAGTTTTTTATCGATACACAACTTTCGCGCATATATAAAATCAATTTACATGCTTGAGTGAATCTACAATAGTGATTTGCATCTATTTGAAAGTGTGCACTTATATCGGATACATTAAACGGTTTATAGATCATGCCGCCGGTAATACCTTGAGCATACAAAATCATATCATTATTGTCGTTGAAGATATCTATAACATAAGGGTGCCCGACATTATTTTTCATGTCGATTGTTAAATCCATTTGTTCATTGAGGGCGCTTTTTGTTTTATGTCTAATGAATTTTGCTGCAAGCCTTTTTGGATTTATTAATGGTGTATTATTTAAAATTTTATCATATGCGATATAGATGGATGGCTTATATTCAGCAAAAAAAATGGTTGAACATATTTTAGCACCGTCATTTGTGTCGGTATATGTTTTACCAATGTAATAATATAAATGTAATATTTTTAGAACATCGGTCACATATTTTTCATATATTCCGTCGAGATCTTTAATGATGTCATTTATTTTGTTAAGTGATTTTGTTTTGTGAACGTCTGGCGTGGGCGTGGCCTGTAATAGTGCAGCTATGTCGTTTATTTTTTGTTCGGATAGATCTTCTGGTTTTATGATGAATTCTTTGTATAGGCGTGTTATGTCGGTATTAGCTTGAGCGATTATTGTTTGAGTGTCTGATTTGATTGTCTGACTTTCATGATCACGATATAGATCGTTTATTTTTAGTTTATGTATATTTATGAGTTTTGTTAGTTCTGTTAGGTTGTATGGTATAAATAATTCGGTGATTTGGTTGATGTGTTTCATTAATAATGTTGAGACGGGGATGGTTTCAAGTTGGTTTATAAGAGATAGAATTAGTAATTTTTCAGTAATTTTTTCATATTTGGATAGTTTGGATGCGGCGTTGTATTTTATTTTCTTGTTGGAAGTTTTGTAATATTGGTTTTCTTTGCAGTCGGTTATGAAGTTATCGATTAGGTAGTGAAGAGGTGCGTTGCCGTAATTGTCGATTTTGTTGAAGTCACAGTGGAGAGATATTAGATATTGGATTACGTCATAGAAGCCGCGTTGAGCAGCGAGATGGATACTTGTTTGATTGTATTCATTCATAGCGTTTATGGATACATTTTTGTGGACTAGTTGTTCGATGATTGTTTTAATTTGTTGTTCGGTGAGCGTAGTTGATGGATTTCGTAGGATTGCGTGAATAAGTGTCTCTCCTTTTTCGGTTCTGAAGTTTAAAATCATATCAGATTGAAGTATGGTTGCTATTTCCGGGTATTCAGATGTGCTAAATTCAGAATATATTTTATCGATTCGGAAGTAGTCTGTCTTTTGTTCAGTTATATAGTTGCGATTTACATTTCGTGTATTTGGATTATTAAATTTAGGTTTAGTATCCATTGATATATTTTACATTAGATTATTTTATTTATATATTTGTTATTGTTTTGGTTATAAAATTCATGTGAATTGTACATTTGTTGATAAAATTATATTATTTATTGCAGCCGGATTTGTTGCAAGTATTTGTTTCAGGTTGATAATTTTGGAGAGGGGTGGTGGTTAGGCGATAGTCGGCATATTTGTGACATTTGAGAGTGGTTGGTAGTTCACGTGATTTGAATAGGAGATCGGCAGCATCACGTTCCTTGTTGAAGTTGCGTGGATCCATGCGTAGATTGTAATTATGGACACATGCATTATTCCAACATGAATCGTTTTTGCGTAAGAACATCCATTCAGAGTCCATAATTTTATCGGCATTCATCTGTAAAAATAATCTGTAGTCATCATCACGCACTATACCGTTCATGTATTTAATGTATTCATTGTAACATGATGCAGTCTTATAATTTGTAAGAAATTTTCCGTCGTCCATCTTAGCAGGACAGTTACTGTAAAAATTATCCATTTTATATATGTATATATGACATAAAAAAATTATTATCGAAAAATATTATTATTGCTTATTATTGTTATATTTTAGGATTTGATTTCGTGGGATTCAAGATTGTTAGTTAAGTAATTATATTGTGGGATTTAAGTAATGATTGATTGATATTGGACTTTAGTAATGATTGATTGATATTGGACGCTATAGGATTTAAGTAATGAATGATTGATATTGGACGCTATAGGATTTAAGTAATGAATGATAGATATTGAACGCTATAGGATTTAATTTAGAACAACTATCTTGCTGTTGTTATTATTATTCATCATATTTTTTATGAATTCCATCATAATTGGGGGAGGATCATTCATTTCAATATTGGATTTTGATGAGGTGTCTGACGTGGTGTCTTTGACAATTTTTATTGATTGTTTTGACGTTGATGCTGGTGCGTTATCTGAATCATTGAGTTCGTTTAATTTATTGTGTGAGTTATTTTTTATGACATTCATTTCATTCAGAATTCTCATTGCGTTTTCGAATTTAGGTGTGTTGGTTTCAACATCACAGTGAGTTACGAATTCGCCATTCATTACTAGAATAGTACTTGTGTCTGATTCGTTGCGGGGGCGTTTAAATAGATCCTTTGAGATGCCTTCAGGTAGTGAATTTATAAATTCTTCCAAGCCGGCGGTATTACTATTTTCGTAACTATCTGTAACTATTTTTAGGTTTGCTGGTTTTCTGTTATGTTGTCCTCCTGCTGCTTGAAATATATTATTATGACTGTTGTTATCTAAATCGTTGCGTGGTTTATCATCTTTGTTGCGCGTGCTGGTGTTATGTTTGCTGGTGTTATCTGGTTGATTTTTTGAGGGTGTGTTATTACCGTTCGGTTTGTCTTCGTTGTTAGAGCTCATGTAGAACATTTCTTTGTCTTTGCCGCTGGTTTCATTTAATTTTACGAAGCATCTGTTATTTTGTCCTGGTTGGTCAGAAGCATGACATCCATTTGGTTCTGCCGTTTCAACAGAATTATACATTGCATTATTTTTGTGTTCGATATCAGAAATTTCTTCCTCATATTGATTAATTTGGTGTATTACGGATTGATTATTCATTTTTGCAATTTCATTTGCCTTCCCCTGCATGGAACATAAGTCAGTAACTCTCTTGGTACATAACAACAATTTTTCATTAAGATTCTCCATCAACGTAAATTTTTCTTCAAGATCATCAAATCGATCTTCCATGTCATTAAATTTATCGTTCATGTTCTCGATCACTTTTTCAGTAGTATGTTTAGCAACGGACGTATTATGTTGATATAGATAATATACTAAGTAAAGTGTTACTCCCAACAGAATTATCAATAATATACCTCTCAATTCGATCATTCTATAATATAAAAATTGAAAAAAGATATATAATTTAAACTTACTATGCTATCCATATCACATATCAAGCAATGTATCTTGAAAATAAGTACGTAAGTTTTTCCAAGAAAATAAATATTAATTCTATACCAAATTATAAAAATATTATGATTAAGTTCATCAACATATATTTGGAAACAAATAGTAATATATCGGATGCTATTATTTATTCGAAATATTACTTGTATTATAAAACTATGAATTGTGTTTATGATGATGATGACGTTATGAATATATTGTATGATGTGGATTCGAAGTTCTAGGAATTTGAACCTTCATGACGTAAATGATACGATACGATACTATAATATGCGATAACAAATAATAATATATGGTAAGAAACAAACAAACAAACATTTAATGAGGATGGGCAACGTTAAGGACATTCTTGATATATTCTGTGTTGATGCCCATATCACCGGTAAATCGTCGTGCTGCATCGAATTCGTCCCAATCTGCATAATTCATATAATCGTTGCCTTGTCTGTCATTAATTCTGACGGGACACACTGTACAACTTTTATTGGTGACGCAAATTGGAGGGTGGGGAGGTATTGGATACCAATTCGCTGGTAGAAGTGACGTATACGATTTATTTATCATACCGTTGTTGAGCGGTGCTACGTAGTTATAGTCGCCATATTGTAATTCATTTTGGAATGAATCTTTTGCTGGTGGGGCGCCTACTGATCTTTCTTGGTATTTGGTGTAGAATTTGACGGCCTCCTTGTTCCATGGATCAATTACACGTTGATCTGATATATCTCTTCTGAATGCGTTAACTTTTGCCGATATCTTGTCTTCTTCTTGTTGTTGTTGGCCGTCACGTTGATATTGAACATAGTTGGTACTGTAGGGTATATTTGTTTTATATGTTTTGTATTCATCGTCGATAGAATCGAATACAGCATCTGACGGATTGTTGGCATCTTTATTTGGATGCATTGGACGTTCTATGTTATCTGATGAATCAGAATTCTTATTATAATTTTGATGTATTGGTAGTTCTATGTCATTATCTGAATTGTTGTGTGGTGATGATCCGGCCTTTTCATTAGGAATTAATTGTGAAGGAGGTTCAGGTTTTCGTCCAGTTATTTCTCCAAGGATAGGTAATACGTCATGTTGAGCAGAAAAATTAGTGTTGCGCGTAAGGTCTATTTTTGGTAATGGTGGAACGCCATCGTTGTACAATGTGGATTTTGGTATATTCATTGTTGGCATAGGTTTCATTATTGACGTTGGCATCTTAGACATTTCTAAGTTTTGTTTTGATTGATCGTCAATGAATTGTGTAAAGTCTTCAGTGATTTCCATACCTTCCTTGCTGTTACCGCCGTTGTTGTATATATCTGATTCTAAAGTTGCGCGTACTTGTACCATGTCTTTATGTGATTCTACTTGAGCTTGCGGTATTTCTTTGACAGGGGTCGCAATTTGTGAATCGATGGCTGACACGATAGACGCTGCTAAACTATTCTTATTGACACGATAACATTTATATTCGAATTCAGAATCAGTAGACTTATCAGTCATTTTATCAATAGCATTCTTCATAGCAATTTCATGTTCTGAATTAGGTTTATGTTCAGATCCAGATCCAGATTCAGATTCAGATTTCTTACCGCCGAACATGCTACCATATAATTTTCCGATACTTTGTCCGATATTTCCTATAAATGGTTCTTCAGATTTAGTCCTACTCTCATCTTCAACAACGGATACCTTACATTGATTACAATTCAAAGGATCTGATGCATTATTATTAATAAAAATTATGTTCTCAATAATCAACACAGACACGGCAATAATCGAAGATAACAATATTGACTCATACGGTTTAATATCTAACATAAATCTCAATAATAAAAATACTACAAGCAAGATAATTACTACCTTCGAATAATATCTAATATCATTATAAGTTCCAAATGAATTCATTTACTATATATAAATATAATTCATAAAATAAAAAAATATCTCTATAAATTTTTAGTAGTAATTATTGTGTTAGTAACAACTGTAATAATTTAACGGCGGTTATGAATGATAGAACTAATACTACAAGAATTGACGTTTTCTGAAGTTTGTTACACGTCTTGTAAAAGTCATTGAATACTAGATCATTGTATACATCATACGCGATTACAGAAAGAAGAGCATTGTTGATGGCAGTATCAATTATCGAATTCACAGATATCTTCTCTCTGTTGAATATATTAGAGAATATGTTGAGCGTGACTTGTAATAAGAACATAAACGTAAACAAATACAATTTATAACTTATCGAGTTTCGTCTGTCCTCATAATCAGTCAAGAAGAACGTTAGAAATACGAATAATGCTACTCCTGTAAATAATAATCTGATCAACAAAAACATTTTATAATATAATATAATATACACAATAAAATAATCAGATTATATAATTTTTGTTGGTGCAAGTGTTTAGATTTAGTAGTAACATGATAATAATAATAATTTTGTGTTTGTGTTAGTGTTTAGATTTAGTAGTAACATAATAATAATTTTGTGTTTGTGTTAGTGCTTGAGTTTGATGATATTTAGGATTATGAGAATTAGTAGAAGTACGATTATTGAGATTAGTAGGATTACAAGTGTTAGATAATGTGGAAATATTTCGTGATATATGTTTTCGTATAGGGGATGAACTATGTTTGTAATTTCAGTTTTAATTTCGTCCTTGGAGAACTCATCTTTCAGTTTTGATATCATTTTTTGTATGAATGTATTTCGTTTAAGAGATTCATTTTCTGTACTTACTGATTTATCAGACATGTTAATATATTGATGTTATATTATTTTATTATGATTGTTATTATATTAGAAATAATTGTATGTTATGTGTGTCCATAGCATAATTTATAAAATTTTGGTTTTGAATCTATGTGATAAGAATTTGGTTAGCGTAGTTATTATTTTTTGGTTGTTTTTTTGGCGATCTTTTTGGGTTTGGTGGCTTTCTTTTTGGGTTTTTCGTCAGATGAGTCTTCGATAATTACTGAGTCTGAGTTAGGTTTTTTGGTGGATTCGCGGTCTGCATGCTTTTCTTTGAGATGTTGTTGGATATTGGCCTCAAGTTGATCTAAGTCGGGCATTGTAGTTAGGTTATCCATAATTTCAGAGTCAGACATTTTCTTGATCATGAGAATTTTGTCCATACCGTTGAGTTGGGGATTCTTTTCGCTAACCATGCGGTAGAGGTAGGCTTTGATGAGCTTGGCGTTGCGTTCGTTGGCATCAATTGGTCGTGAATCCTTTGTGATTTCTCCGCGGTTTAACATTCCCATAACCATATTGAATACCTCTGTGTGAAGATCTGATTTACGTGTATTGATGATTCGTGATAATTCATTTTTAGCTGAACCTCCATCACTTGAATATACATCATAGTCTACAAATTTTTTAGTAGTTTTGAATATATTGTGTTTGGGGTTAGAATTCGAATTCGAATTACGTTTACTGATTCGTTCTAGTCCTTGTTCGCTGTTTTCTGAATGTAGCTTGAGTTGACGTTCACCCATAATTTTTTCAGAGTGTCTTTTGTGAGATGATTTGTGAGCACCGCCTTCAAGGACGCCAGTAGTTTTATTTTGGTTAGCTTGGATGTTTTCAATTGCTTTCATAAGTACATCAGTATCAATAGATTCAGAAGTATCTTGTTTGGCGGCTAATGAACCTAAACCGGCACCATGTTGAATTTTAGTTGTAAGATGATCGATTAGAGAATCAGATTTCATGTCGGATGTTTCAAGTTCCGGATCACTATGTTTTTCCATCAATTCATCAATCTTCTTGGTTTTAGGATTAGGATGTTCTCCCATCAATTCATCGATGCTTTTAGGATGTTCCGTTCCATATTTTAAACCTAATTTTCGGATGAATTGATCAGTATCTAGAGATGTGTCCGCTGTGATTGTATCGTCATCATTGACTCCCTTGACTACTCCCGTAATTGTTGATCCTGAAGATATTACTTTCGATTTAGGACGTTCGTCGGCAATGTTCGCTAACTTATGTTTCAATCCAGAAACGAATGCATCTGTGCCGTCAGTTTTCATAACATCAGTCTTAGAATCATCAATTTCAGTCGTAAGGCCCAATGAAGACAAATCAGCGGTCTTATCAACGATTATAAGCTTAGTTACGTTATCAACACATTTTTGATCATCTGTTACAGTTTCAAGTTGTCCTAGTCCGGCATCTTCCATTTCAGATACCTCAGTTTGCAAGAAATTTCCATCCTTATCTTTCAAACTTTTATTGGCACCTGCGGCATCAAGTTTAGTAGCAATCTCTTCACTACCTTTCATAACCGCCATCAAAATAGGTGTAACTTTGTCATCATTCTGAATATTAATGAATTCGTCAACATCATCTCTAGCAAGAATCTTATCTAAAACAATCATACATTTCTGAGGTTTACGAGATTTAGAACAGCACATAACCAAATGATGTAGAACAGTGTTACCATCCTTATCTTGACATCTCATACAACATTGAGACTTGTCAGCAATATCCAAAGCATCTTCAAAATTACCGGCATTGAAAGCCTTCATGCATCTAACACATGGACATTTTCCATCACTACTACCTCCGCCTCCAAGTAACTTATTCAAACCCATCTTAATCTCAGAAATATAATCCAAAGATGTTTCCGATAAATTATTAATGTCAGCTAAATAAACAGTTTTACTAACAGATTTATTCATTTTATAATATAAGTATATATATATTTTTTTTTCAGGATAAAATAATTTTATATATAGATTATATAATCTGATAATGGGTAAGGAAATAAGATTTCTTCTAGTATTTCTAATAGTAGCGCTTGCAGTTCTGGTATATTTACAGAACCAACAATGTTCAGCAATTCCAAATACGGGTTCACTGAATATAAATAATGCACAACATTTCACAACTGACAATAAAATGCATGATGATCATCAGTTAAATGCACGTTTAGATCCTAGGTTAGTTAATGCAAGACGCCGATCACTCTCTAAAAAAGAAGATATTCAAGATAGACATCGATCATCACGGGATTCCCAAAAAGTCACCTCAAAAATCGAAAATAATATTATGCGCAATGGCGGGCATTCAACTCCCGATTACGAATTAGATAGTTTAATCGCCTCTGAAGATACACAACAAGACGTCGCCTCAGGTGAATCAGTAATGGAAAATCCAATCTACTTAGACATTGACAAGTATCGAAACTCATCTCAAGATTCTGACATCGATTCCTTAGAAGAATTAATGCGTGAGGTTGAGACTGGCAACGATCTACCATTGAACACAGCCAATGATGCCCTATACAAAAAACGATCAACGTCCATCAATGCCGCCAAACATGGATTCCGTAAAGTGAACTATGCCGATTCAGCCTATCGCATGAATTTCAATGACGAGAATGATACAAATATGAGTCGCGCTAGTCAACAAGAATTAGATGGTCTATACGATAATGCATTGATCTTCAAAAATTCCGAGTTCACCAACAACAGTAATTTTAAAGGAATGCCTGATACCGATGATCAATGGGCAAGCGCCAACATCAAAGATTTCACAGTTGATGGTCCTCAATCACAACAAGAGAAAGTATTAAACCTATACAACTCAAGCAACTATCTACCAAACGAAAAACTATTATCACCGAACCTATCTAAAGGATTCCAAATTCTAGAAAATCCGGTATCAGTTGATAATCCAAGTCTAATCCCCGTCCTTAAAGCCATTCCCGTAGCATCCGTACTTGGCTCTAAACGAAATAGCACCTGGGACATTCGCGCAGAACCACCTAACCCAAAGACTGTCGTATCACCGTTCTTGAATTCGTCGATCATGCCCGACATTTACAGTTCGCAACGCGGATGTCTATGATGACGAGTTTCGTGTCAAAGTTGATGAGTTTGATGGCAAAGTAGTGAAAAATCATCAAAAATTATTCTTATTTTATTATATAAAAATTTATCTTATATATTACCAATTTTATCTTAGCACGAACATATCATAAAAAATTGATTTATAAACGTAATACAATATAAAGTTATATATCCCCACACAATGGCCCAACCCAACCTAATTTCCAAAAAAATAGATGGATACGAAAATTATCTACTGTACGAAAACGGCGTTGTTATAAATACAAATACCAATAAAAAACTAACCATCAGCGTTATAAAACCTGGAGATCTTGCAAAAACTCCTGACGCGAAAGGCGTTCAATATATGTTGCGCCTATGGAAAAACAATTATTCGACTTGGTACAATTTTCCACGGTTAATGTTCAAATCATTTTACAATGTCACATTAGAGCCCAATGAAATAATTATTATCAAAGATAAAGATATTGACGAGAAATTTTGTTATACAAATCTTGAAAAAATAGTTAGAACAGACTTGGAAATGGACGAAGACGATCTAGAGCTGGATGAAACCAAAATTTGGAAAATAATTAAGAATTATCCCAAATATAAAATATCTAATTACGGAGACATATATTCTATTCGACAGAAAAAAATGATGACGTTAGGCAAAGGTGGCGGTGAATATTATAGACTAACATTAACAAACGAAGCTGGTCCAAAAAAGTTTCTTGTTCATCGATTACTGTATGACGCATTTGAAGGTCTGACTGATGATAATAAAGTTATAGATCATAAAGATTGGAACAAAACAAATAATTCTATATCAAATCTAAGAGAAACATCAAAATCCGAGAATGCAAAAAATTGTGACACAAAAATATACACGAAAAGTCCAATTCATCAATATTCTCTGGATAATGAATTTATCAAAGAATGGGATTCGTATGATGATATCTACAATGAACTAAAATACAGTTCCGGAAATATATCAGACTGTTGTTTAGGCAAAACAAAAACTGCGTACAAGTTCATATGGAAAAATCCGAAGGTTGTTACCGATTTGACAGATTATAAAACTGTTGATACAAGAAACGATAATAAATTCAGTAATTATAAAATTAATAAAATTGGAACCATCATTGGTAGAAATAATATGATTATGCAACCTTGCAAAGGTAAAGGCGATGATGAATATTATAGAATTGGATTGATCAGTGATGCTGGTAAAACATGTATGCTATTCGTTCATAAATTAGTTGGTCAGACTCATATATATAATCCTGATCCAAAAATATATACCATTGTCAACCACAAAGATGAGAACAAATTAAATAATGAGATGGGAAATTTAGAATGGGTAACTCCAAGTGAAAATACAACTTATTCCATTGGAAGAAAAACCAACAAAGTTGATCCGAAAACTAATGAAATATTAGAAACTTATGATTCCATCACCGCTGCTGCACAAAGTCTAGGTAAACCCCATGGTAATCTTTCAAAGGTATTGGCTGGAAAAATAACAACAGCATATGGATTTAAATGGACATATGCCGATTAATTCAAATTATCATAAAATGTAACGACATCGAAGTATTTAATTTTATATAGAATTATGTACTGTTATATGTAACACATCATCATAGAATTAATCTCAGTTGTTTTCACAAGTACTTGGTTTAGTTGTTATGAGATTCTCAAGGATTGAGAGGCCGACATATTTGAATAAATTATTCTATATGGCGCAAAAATAACTTAAAGATTACGTAATATATTTAGATGATGAATAATTTTATTATTTGATGCCTATGAAGAATAAATTTCGTAAGTTGTGTTTTCGGCATTCTTGAACATTTCAATATGAGCCTGACACCATAAAAATAATTATGAAGAACTATCAATGTAGTAAAATATAGGATTACGGACGTTTATGTGATAACATAAAAATCATCAAAAAATTGAATAAATCAATTAATATGTTATAGCACATAATATATTAGCTAATAATGATCGTCGCATTATGTACCGGGGCATCCGTTCTAGAATGCATTGATTATAAAAATATTACAAACATACATCTGTGTAATGATTTTACAGAAGATGACGATTACAATGCAGATATTGCGATCAATACAGTATTTGAAAAATTACATAAGTTCGTTGATTTGGAAGAATTACATTTTAGTGAAATGACATTAAATGATAAGAATTTTAAATGCATATCTTCACTAAATATTGATAGACTTACTTTTAATTGTTGTATTTTTGATATACGCAGAGCAATTAATTTTCCTAAGAATGTCAATGATTTGGAACTTGATAATAATGAAATAATTCGTAAGCGCGTGACGTTTAATTGGCACAGTCTCACAGGACTTGAAAAATTATACATTTTTGATCATAGCGAAAAGCCAGCAATAAATCGTTCAGATATTCACAAAATAATGTTGTTAACAACTATAAAAAATATAAGAACCGCAAATATAGAAATAGATAATGAATTATTTATTAACATTTGTAATAATCTGATAAATCTCGAAGAACTGTGTTTAGCCGACGATAATTTTACAAAAATTCCATGTGAGATATCTAAATTAACCAAATTGAAATCATTGATAATTTCAGGGGCGCCTCTTATTAGCCTGCCCAAAGAAATTGGCGATATGCTGAACTTAACACGATTGATCATTGATATTCAGTATTATGGCGAAGATACAATTTTTGGTTTACCATTAAATATTATGAACTTGAATCTTATAGAATTACGTATTGATGCAAATTTTGAGATAAACATACCGAACGAATATGCAGCACTAAAACATATCGAAACATTTTCATGTGATAATAATGAACGTAATATGTTAAGATGGGGAACAAATGTAATTGTATTCCTATATGACGCTGACACGAAGATTGACAACGGTGTCACGCGCGTATGTATTGAAAGCGTGGAAAGACAAAATTTGGATAATTTTCCAATGTCACTTGAAGAATTAGTTATCAACGAGTTGCGCATTCCTCTTACAAACTTACCCCCAGGGTTGAAGAAACTTACATTGATAGAATATTATGATCCTCTTGAATTAACTAGAACAAAGTTCCCTGAAATACCTAAAAAAGAGTTGTCTGACATGCCTGAAATAAAATTACCTTTTGGATGCGAACTGGTCATAAAAAATATACCTTATACAATGACAATGACAATGTGATGATGCAATTGAATTATATATTGGTCACAAAAAATGATAACTCACTAAATTTATATATTATGAATAGCTATCTATGTTAAATAATGTATGATATACAAATTATAAGAGTCACATCAAAGGCATGAGCAAAAAATTCTATCTATTTTTATTAGTTGATATCCGAATACCGCATGTATCAATGTTCATTAAAATAGAAGCAGCACGTACAATACATTTATATGGTAATTGGAACACATCAATGTTTATTATTATTTCATGAGACTACCAAAAAAGTTGATAATATAACAATATATCAAACATATCAAACTATATACATATTCATTACTACATTCTAATTAACATGGACATCAACGAATATATCAATAATAACTTATCTGAAGTGATCTCAGATCTAGGCGACATCATCAAAGAAGAACGATCAACGCTAACCAAAACAAACTGGCTTGATGAACTTGAAACAACATCTAAAATCTTTGACGCCCGAAACGAAGACGAAGCCACTCAAGAAGAATATGAACAAGAATTATCCGAAGAACTATATTACAAACGTCAAGAACAACAATCCAAAGACACAACAGATTACATGACAACACTCTTAAATGTATTCATGATGTATTACAACGAAAAATATGAAAAAACAGATAATTTCTTCACAGGGATCACCGAACCAAAATCAGACACAAGCACCCAAATGGAATTATTCTACGAATACTCAACCGAACTCAATATCATCAAAGACAAACTCTTAAAATCCGGCAACACTGACTACATAAATTACTACTATCCCGAAGATGACACCGAAAACGTAACTCACATGATGGAACTCTTCACCGAACAAATCTATTGTCTAGAACTCGACGACATACACATAATATCACCATCTCTCCTAATATGTCTCACCTATCTAATCACCAAAAAACAAGATAAAATCTATGATGTCAAAGACTGGAAGATATACAACCTCAGAGATAACTAAAATAATTTAAGAGATAATATCTGATAATATATATAATGGATAATTCAAGTTTCCGAAAAATTCAAAACGATATATTGAAATCAAGTATGAAAATTATACGCAATGAAGACAATGACAAATATCTTAATGACATATCCGACTCTGACTCTGATGAAGACAACTATTCCTTAGCAAAACGTAATACAGACATTATCAGTCAACTATCCGATGATAACTCAGTCAAAGGCAAAGTCTACAGGCAGCCAAAGTCCAAACCATCCAAAACCGATGACAATGAATCTCAAAACAGTGTCCACACCAACACAACCATATCAGATCTTGAAGAATACGAATATGCATCAGAATTCGAACAAGATGTCAAAAATTACGTAGAAGCGGACAACAAGATCCTCAAAAAACAAAAGAAAATCAAAGAACTCAATGTCACCAAGAAAGCATCAGAAGAACTAATCCTAAAACATCTAGAACGTCTAGGAGAAACCAAAATCAATGTCACTGGAGGCGAATTACATATCAATCAAAAATCTACCAAAGACTCCTTCAAAGAAAATATCGTCAAAGAAATCATCAGCACCGAAATCCATGATCCCAAAGTCATCGAAACAATATTCGATAAAATTGCAAAAAAACGTGACAAGAACACCAAAGTCCAAATATCCATCAAACGTCTATTCAACAAATAATTCTTATTTTTAT
>Ga0207027_1077_pt1 | contig 19013 bp, 15 predicted proteins | sample Alteio_BWMinCont_43_FD_153280 | JGI IMG/M metagenome (GOLD analysis project Ga0207027, IMG submission 153280) | Enriched cells from forest soil in Barre Woods Harvard Forest LTER site, Petersham, Massachusetts, United States -... | ecosystem: Environmental > Terrestrial > Soil > Temperate forest >... | reverse complement strand
AAGGTGTATTGATTCCAAGAATGAATACCGCGGGCATGAATTCAATTGCAGCTCCTGCACCAAGTTTAATAATTTACAATACTGACTCAAACTGCTATTGCTTTTTTAATGGTTCTACTGCAGCATGGCAGTCGCTTTGTCATTCGCTTACAGCTGGCCCTGCAGGCCCAACAGGTGCTGCGGGTGCAACTGGTGCTACAGGCCCAGCAGATACAGTGGCTGGCCCTGCCGGTCCGACAGGTCCTGCCGGTGCAACAGGTCCTACAGGAGCAGCTAGTACAGTTCCAGGCCCAACAGGGCCTACAGGTGCCGGTTCCGGAACTCCCGGCCCAACAGGTCCTACAGGCCCTACAGGTGCAGCAAGTTCTGTGGCAGGCCCAACAGGCCCTACAGGTGCAGCGGGCCCAAGCTGGACACTTACAACACCTACTTTCAATGCAAATGGAACAGTTACTGTTAATGGTACTGCCGGTTCAGGTGGGCCTGTTACCACAGCAAGTGCTGCATGGTTAACTACGGGTAATAACCCGGTTGCAGGTACTAACTTTATCGGGTCTATAAATGGAGCGGATTTTATAACAAAAACCACTAATGTGGAACGTATGCGTATAGTTGCGGGTGGGCAGGGAGTATTTAATAACCCAACGCCTTTGGCTGGTGATGTGTTTTCGGTATATGGTACGGGTGTTACCGGTGCTACAACTGCATTAGGTGCTAGTGCTGTGAATGGTTATAGTAATAGTGGTGTAGGTGTATTTGGTGAAGATGTGGGTAATGGTGTTGGTGTTTACGGATATAATAATAATGCAGCTGCTACAGGCGGTGGAGGTGTAGTTGGTGAAGTGGGTAGTGCAAATATTAATGGTGTTACAGGTCAAAACGATGTTGCAAGCGGAACCGGTGTTTTTGGTTACGATGCACAGGCAGGTAATTTTACAACAGGTGTTTGGGGTATTGACTCAGGAGGTTTCTCAGGTGTCATTGGAAATGACCTACACGGTGCGGGCGGATATGCTCTTACTTTGGCAGGTTCCTATGCAGGTGGTTCATTTACGGGTAGAAATGCAGGTGTTGTAGGTTATTGCGCACCAACATCAAAGAATATTAATGCAGAGGGTGGTTTTTTTGAAGATAGTGTTAAAACCGGAACAATAAATGAGGTTTTAGTAGCTGCATATAATGGAGGTACTGCATATAAAATACTTAGCCCAACGCTAAATGCTGTTTCAACTTGCGTACCTGATCTTGAAGGAAGAAAGGTAATTATGTTTGCACCGGAAGCTCCTGAAGTACAATTTGAAGATTACGGCGAAGGGGAATTAGTTAATGGTGAGGCGCAAATTAAATTAGACCCTATTTATGCGCAAAGTGTGGCTATAAATGATAAGCACCCATTAAGAGTATTTATTCAATTAGAAGGAGACTGTAATGGAGTTTATGTTACTGACAAAACTGAGGCGGGTTTTACAGTAAAGGAACTTAATAAGGGAACATCTAATGTGAAGTTCTCTTATCATGTTGTTGCAAACGTGAAGGATGCAACATACAACGGCGAAGTTGTATCTAAGTTCCAGGATTTGAGGTATCCATTATTCCAGAGTCCAGGCAGTATGTCTTTAATGAAACCTAAGGCTCCGCATACATCTGCAATTATCGGCAGAAAGAAAGAAATAAAATAAATAATTTATAAAACATATAAAAAAACCTGGACATAAGTCTAGGTTTTTTTATGCTCAATTCTTACGTCGACCCATACTCGATTGGTCAATTCTGTGGAAAATTACGTAGTTATACGTAAGTGTTTCTCCTGACATACAATTAGTGTATCTGTAATAGATTGACCCTGTTCAAATTCGTCGCGAAGGGTTTGAATCGGGTTACGCTGAAAACCGGACAGAGTAGGCACCATTTTAAATAAAAATAACATGAGAATCAAACCGCCTTTAATTGCAGTAATGCTTGTATTAGGAGGACGAGTATGCATGGCACAAGATGTAGTTGCATCTTCAGGAGATTGTTTTATAACACCCAATGTTTCACTTAGTTGGACATTAGGCGAACCAATTTCTGAAACAGATGCTTCATCAGCCAACTATTTAACTCAGGGTTTCCAACAACCTAAAACAATTGTTGTAACCGATGTTACCAATCCGATTGCAACCTTGGGTAACGTAAGTGCATTTCCTAACCCTACTACAAGTGTGGTTACTCTTCAGAATAATAATGAAGATAAAACACTGAATGTAGAGTTAACGGATATGGATGGAAAAACTGTGTTGAAAACGACAATGGTAAACAAACAACAGCAATTCGACCTGAGCACGTTCACAAACGGTATTTATTTTTTAAGGGTTTATGATACCGATAACAAATTAGTACAAACCCTGAAAATTGACAAGACCAAGTAAAACCATTTAAAACTAATAAATTATGAGAAAACTATCAATAGTAGTTGCTGCTATGCTGACATTAAGTTTGACGTCGGGCATTTATGCACAACAATCGCAAATGCAAGTACAAACACAAACAACCGGGGCTCCGCAGTCATTTAAGTACCAGGCCGTAGCCCGCAACGTAAATGGCGATGCTATAGCTAACCAACCGGTTTCTTTCCGCATAACTATTTTACAAGGCAATGCCGAAGGAACAAGTGTTTACCAGGAAACTCAAACAGCAACAACCAACCAGTTTGGCTTGGCTAACCTTTCCATTGGTAATGGCAGTGTAGTATCAGGCACTTTTAATGCTATAGACTGGTCAACAGGCAGTTACTTTATAAAGACAGAGCTTGACCCGAAAGGAGGTGAGAATTATACAGTAATGGGGACATCACAAATGATGTCCGTTCCGTATTCACTGTATGCCGAGCATGCAAAAATTGCAGACAATATGCCGACTTTTCCAATAAAGGCAGCATTGGAAGCTACAAACCTTCAGGCTCCGTTCGATGCTCCTGCAACTGGCACACTGGTATATAATACCGATTCAGCTGGCACAGGTACTTATGCCGTTGTACCTGGTTATTATTACAATGCTGGTACGGGGACGGACCCTAAATGGGTACTAATGTCTGGTGGATATAACTATTCATGGGATAAAAAGCCAATGACGACTTCTTGTACCGGTACTTCATCCAATACTACTTACGGTGGCTCGGTGCAAGACCAAATTGTTGGAGCCGGAGTTGGGAATGTGGGCGGATCTGATAATACAGGTTTTGGCTACCTGGTATTTAGTGGTGGTAGTTGTGGTGGTACAGCAACTACAGGAACTGATAATACTGGTGTAGGATATGAAGCATTACAATCTAATACAACTGGTGGTACTAATACTGCTGTAGGTTCGCAAGCATTAAATACTAATACAACAGGTGCAGATAATACTGCGGTTGGATATCAGGCCCTTTATAAAAATGCTACTATTAGCAGTCAAAGTGGAAATGAAAATGTCGCAATTGGCTCTCAAGCGTTAAATACAAATACTACAGGAAGCGATAATATTGCCGTAGGATACGGTGCCCTTGATGCAAATACTACTGGACAAAGTAATACAGCCGTAGGTTCCACAACATTAGCTGACAATACTACAGGAGCATCTAATACTGCAATAGGATATGTTGCAATGAATAGGAATACAATTGGAGCAAACAATACAGCAGTAGGTCAGTGGGCTTTGGAGTTTAATACCACTGCTAGTGACAATACTGCATTAGGTTATCAGGCAATGTATTATAATTCATATGCGAATGGTAATGCAGCTTATTCTACTTATAATGTAGCAATTGGTGAAAATGCTTTGTTTAATAGTATCCCTACTAAAACATCGCCATATATTGATGGTGCGCGTAATACGGCGTTAGGTACTAATTCACTTTATTATAATACAAATGGATTAGATAATACTGCAACAGGCTATAATGCCTTATATGGTGCGAATAATAGCGGTAGCTTTAGTACTGGGAGTGGTAATGTTGCAACCGGTGCCTATGCCTTAGGCAGTTACACTGCAGCTAGCTGGAACACAGCAGTAGGTGATAGCGCGATGTTTGCAAATACAACAGGTATTAATAATGTTGCCAATGGATATCAGGCATTGGCTACAAATACTACAGGAGTTGATAACACGGCTATAGGTTCGAAATCATTACTTGCAAATACTACAGCTAGTAGTAACACTTCGAATGGGGCATATTCATTGTATAGTAATTCTTTAGGCAGTTGGAATACGGCGTTGGGCGATAGTGTAATGTTTAATAATATAACTGGTTTTGATAATGCTGCCACAGGATACGGAGCGCTCGCAGAAAATATATCAGGTAGTAGAAATACTGCTAATGGGTACGAGGCTTTATTTAATAATACTGCGCTCGGACGTAATACAGCGATAGGATATCAGGCATTATTCAGCCAGTCTTATAACCCTGGTGGTGCAATGGCTATTAATAATACGGCTATTGGTGATGAAGCACTTTACTCCAATCAGCCCATTTCATTAACTACAGGGGTTCAAAATACTGCACTTGGCGCTTATTCGCTTTTTTCTAACACTACTGGAGGATATAATACATCTACAGGCTACGAAGCAATTTATTATAATACAACTGGGGTATTTAATACTGCGGAGGGGTACTTGGCAATGAATGGTGTTAGTGGCAATTCCACTGGCAGTAGCAATACTGCAGTAGGTGCAAATGCTTTGTATGGGAGTTCAATAGGCAGTTGGAATACCGCTATTGGCGATAGTGCTTTAGCTACAAATTCCTCTGGTACGGGCTATCATAATACGGCAATTGGCTATAGTACTGATGTAACTGGAACAGGATTAAATAATGCAACCGCTATAGGATATTCTTGCAAGGTTAGTACAAGCAATGCTTTGGTACTTGGCGGAACAGGGACAAATTCTGTTTATGTTGGAATTGGAACTGCAACTCCAACTGCAGGCTTAGATGTAGCTGACGGAGGTACAAATTCCAACTGTCATATTAAAAGTGAAGGAACCATACCGACCATAGCAGTTTCAACGGGTAATGGTATTACTGCAGCAGCAATTTCAGTTGGATCAACAGATACAAAAGGCAATATTACTACAACTGGCACTAATAATGGCTCATATACAACACTTACAATAACTTTCAACAAATCATATGGTGCTGCTCCAATAGTAGTGATAACAGCTGCAAATCAAAATGGAGCAAATAATTTTTATTATGTAACTTCATCAACATCTTCTTTTACCTTAAACTTTAAAGTTTCGGGTACTGCAGGTGCTACTCCTTCATTTAACTATCATGTAATAGAATAAGCAGTAGTGAAAGAGCATAAAAAAACCCAGGCTTAAGCCTGGGTTTTTTTATGCTCTTTCTTTTCCTTAGCCTTGTTCTGTTCTTCAAACTCCTTGCCAATTTCATCGGCCGATTTTCCAAGGAATTTCATGGCTTGTCTTGCTTGGGTGGCCAGGCTATCTTTAGGGAAGCGTGTTACAAGCTCCATATATTTCTGGCGTGATTTAGCTGTGTCCTGTAAATTGTTATCGTATATAAAGCCTTCTACCAGTAAACATTCAGGTACAAGCCTGCTTTGCGGGTATTTAGTAACCACATTGTTGTATATATCTATTGCTTTTGCATATTGCCCGGTGCTTGAAGCTAAGCCGCCTGCATTAAATAAAAACGCAGTTGAAAGTGTATCTGCAGGATAGTATTTTGCATAATCTAAATATGCTGCAATGGCCAGGTTACCTGTATAGGTTTCAATAGTAGACGAAGCTTTCAACCTGGTTTCAACTGCCTTAATAGTTTGTATCAGTGCCTGCCTGCTGGTGTCTTTAGTAACAGCGGTTGAGTTATTGCCCTGGCCCTGATCTTTGGTTTTGTTGCCACAGCCTGCTAAAGAAAGAAAAATGCAATATGCCGCAATTGATAATGTTAGTTTCTTCATTTGCTATTTTTTTAATGGGAATTTCATTCTGTACGAAACCTCTACAATTCCCTTTGAAAGGTCAGTAAGTTTTCTTTTTAGTAAGCGTTTACGCAAAGGATTTATTTTGTCAATGAATAATACTCCTTCAATGTGGTCATATTCATGCTGTATTATCCTTGCCTTAATACCATCATACTCTTCATCATGCGGTTTAAAATTTTCGTCAAGGTATTTAATACGCAAATTCGATTTTCTTTCCACATCTTCACGTATGGTAGGTATACTAAGGCAGCCCTCATTAAATTTCCAGGGGGTACCTTCTTCTTTTACTATTTGTGCATTAATAAATATTTTACGAAAACCATCCAGGTTTTTTTTCTCTTCATCATCTTCCTGATCTTCAGCAAATGGTGAAGCATCAATTATAAATAAACGGATAGATAAACCAACCTGTGGTGCAGCAAGCCCAACACCCTTGGCATTGTGCATGGTTTCGAACATGTTTTCAATTACCTTGTCAAGGTTAGGATAGTCTTTTGTAATATCCTGTGCTTTCTTTTTCAGCACTGCATCTCCGTATGCTACTATAGGTAAAATCATAAAGTAATTTCAATGAGGTGCAAAATTACTATTTAGCTTGAAATTGAAGGCGGTAGCCTGCCATCTTTCTTCATTTCCATGAAAGTTTGCAGTATTAGGGCAGCGCTTACCATATCAATGGTTCCTTTATTCCGCCTGTCTTTTTTGCTTACCCCCCCATCTATCATGCTTTGAAAGGCCATGCGCGAGGTAAAGCGTTCATCAACCTTATATATAGGCAAACCCGGGAATTTTGCCTGTAGTTGCGTTGTGAATTTATCTACCGCCTGGGCGCTTTGGGCAGGTGTATTATCAAGGTGTTTAGGTTCTCCTACCACAATGCCTTCAACCTTCTCTTTTTTTAGGTAGTCTGTCAAAAAATCGAATATGGTTGCGGTTGGTACCGTGGTAAGGCCCGATGCAATTATCTGCTCCGGGTCGGTTGCTGCTATGCCTGTGCGTACGGTTCCGTAATCTATCGCCAGTATTCTCATATGCTTACAAATTTAAGAATTAAAGAGCCATAGGCGCTGTTTTTATATATTTGTTCATGGCATATTAAAAGAAACCTATGGGAAACGAAATTGAACTAATTGAAAGCGCCTGGGCAAACCGCGAATTGGTGAAAAATGATGATGTACGTAAGGCTGTACAGGACACTATGGAAAAGCTCGATAAGGGCAAATTGCGTGTTGCTGAGCCTATAGGTGATGGATGGAAAGTGAACGAATGGGTGAAGAAAGCTATTTTACTTTTCTTTCAAACGCAGAAGATGGAGACCATACATGCAGGCGACCTGGAGTTTTATGACAAGATCCCATTGAAAAAGAATTTTGAAGCCATTGGGGTTCGCTCTGTACCGCACGGACTTGCCCGCTATGCTTCATATCTGGCACCGGGTGTAATTATGATGCCATCGTACGTAAATATTGGTGCGTATGTCGATAGCGGAACAATGATTGATACATGGGCTACAGTTGGCTCGTGTGCGCAAATAGGCAAAAATGTACACTTAAGCGGCGGGGTAGGTATTGGCGGTGTGTTAGAACCACCGCAGGCAGCACCGGTAATTATCGAGGATAATTGTTTTGTGGGTTCGCGTTGTATAGTGGTAGAAGGCGTACGTGTGCAAAAAGAGGCTGTGCTTGGTGCTAATGTGGTACTTACCCAATCAACCAAAATAATTGATGTTAGCGGAGAAAAACCGATAGAGTATAGAGGAATAGTGCCGCCACGTTCGGTGGTTATTCCCGGTTCGTATGAAAAACAATTTCCGGCCGGTAAGTATTCAGTTTCCTGCGCATTAATTATTGGCAAACGAAAGGAAAGTACGGATACCAAAACCTCCTTGAATGAAACATTAAGAGAATTTAATGTTCCGGTATAAAGTATGGCTCAAAAGAAACATATTCCTCCTAAAAAAGTAGCACCCAAACCGGCTCCGGTTGAAGCTAGTTTTTTCACCAATCCGTATGTATTGCTTGGAATTGTTTTGCTTATTACACTTATGTGTTTTTCAAGCGCCATACGTAACGATTTTACAAATTGGGACGATGTTGATTATGTAACGCAAAACAGCCTGGTTAAAAGCCTGTCATGGGATAATATAAAGGCGATTTTTACGACCAAGTCGGTTATGGGTAACTATCACCCATTGGCAATGCTTTCATTGGCAATTGATTATCATTTTAATACCCTGATGCCACACGGTTATCATGTTACAAGTATTGTAATTCACTTACTTACTGTAGCTCTTGTTTTTTTCTTTGTACAGCTGTTAACCAAACAGTCCATGATCAGTTTTATGGTTGCTCTGCTTTTTGGCATTCATCCCATGCACGTAGAATCAGTTGCCTGGGTGGCGGAACGTAAGGATGTGTTGTATGTGTTCTTTTACTTTGCTGCATTAGTGGTATACATGTATTACATAAAAACAAACACAAGAAAGGCCTTATACTTTGTACTAACTTTTTTATTATTCGCTTTCTCAGTACTCTCTAAAGCACAGGCGGTAACCCTTCCCGTAGTATTGTTGCTTATAGACTATTATTCTAGCAGGAAGTTTGACAAAAACACCTGGCTGGAAAAGATCCCGTTTTTTATTCTGGCAATTTGCATGGGCTGGGTTGCCGTGTCGGCACAAAAAGAAACAGGTGCTATTAAAGATGTACCTAATAATCCATTATTTGAAAGGATACTTTTTGCGGGATATAGCTTTTTAAACTATGGTTGGAAACTTATATGGCCGGGTTCTCTTTCGGCATATTACCCATATCCTGATAAGCCATTCCCGCTTGTGTTTTATATTGCGCCTTTCGTGGCGCTTGGCTTAGTTGTGCTTGTTGTAAAGTATTATAAGAACAGAATGATCGTATTCGGTTCTGGTTTTTATATTGCTAATATATTTCTGCTATTGCAATTACTGCCTGTGGGTGGTGCTATGATGGCTGAACGGTATTCCTATTTATGTTCTTTCGGATTGTTCTTTATGGCAAGTAAGGGAGTATTTGATTTTATCGAGAACAAAAAATTCGCTGCGTACAAATATCCAATAATAGTGTTGCTGTTTTGTTACGGGGTTTATTTAGGCCATGGAACGTATGAACGGAATAAGGTATGGAAGAACAGTAAGCTGCTTTGGCTTAATGTAATTGAACAATACAAAAATGTACCAATTGCTTATAATAACCTTGGTTCGTATTACCAAAAACATGAACAGTTAGACTCTGCTTTGATGAACTTTAATGAAGCACTACGATTGAAGGCTCAATTTCCTGAAGCACTAACAAACCGTTCAGATATATGGCGCGTAAGGGGTAACTATGCACAAGCTATTGCAGATTGTGATTCAGCTATTGCCGCAGACAAAAATTGCACTGAAGCCTATATGAACAGAGGTATAGCCTATTGCTTTGTAAATAAATTCGACGAAGCTTTGCACGATTTTACGTTTGTGGTGTCGAGGAAAACAGGTGAAGCATCATTATATACTAATAGGGGCAATTTGTATGATATGAAAGGGAAAACAGATTCAGCTATTTCAGATTATACAATGGCAATAAAGCTTGATCCTGAAAACCCTGATGATTACCTCAGCCTGGCCAAAACACAATTTAAAATAAAGAAATACGATGAGGCTATCCAAAATATGAATAAAGCCGAGGAACTGCATTCTACGGCCAATAACCTGTATATTTTCCGTTCACAATGTTACAGAGAAATAGGTAATTATGCTGCTGCATTGAAAGATGCTATGACAGCCAGAAATTTAGGTTTGCAAATAAATGAAGATTATCTTAGCGACCTGAAAAAACATCTTCCTGAAGGAAAATGAGTAAGAAGAGCGATAAATATAGGTTGCAGCAACCAAAACAAACCGCACAAAACGCTGGTAAGCGTGGCGCAACTGCATCAAAAAAGGAAGCTCCGCTTGAGTTAAACACTCCTGTTTCATCCGATGAGTCGATGATCAAATGGGGGCTACTTGTAGTAGTTATTGTTACCACTTTTTTTTGTTACAGGTACTCATTAAATAACCAGTTAACCAACTGGGACGATGGTGTATATGTAACTGAAAACCCCTACGTAAAGGTTATGAGCTGGGATAATATTAAAGCCATGCTCGACCCGAGAAAAAATATTACCCAGAACTATTACCACCCGCTTACATTGTTTTCGTTAATGCTTAACTATCATTTTTCGAAAGATAAACCCGAAGGATATTACATTACAAACATTGTCATTCACTTACTGAATACGGCGCTCATATTCTTTTTCATTGTGCAATTACTAGGTGCTATGGTAAAGCGCAAGTATGGCGATATTAAGGGAATAGTGTGGCTTGCAGCCTTATGTGCACTGTGGCATGGTATTCACCCCATGCATGTTGAATCAGTTTCCTGGCTTGCGGAACGTAAGGATGTATTGTACCTTTTCTTTTACATCCTCGGTTTAATGACCTATGTTAAGTATGTAGAAGCAGGTCAAAGTAAATGGTTGGTATATACTGCCGTTTTTTACCTGCTATCACTTATATCCAAGCCATTGGCGGTTACATTCCCACTCTCAATTTTTGCACTCGATGTTCTGCTGAAGAGAGATAAGGAATATCCATTCCCTTACTGGAAGCTGATATTTGAAAAAGTACCAATATTCATTCTTTCGTTTGCTGCCGGTGTTGCAGCTTATGTAATGGCCAAGCAGGGTGGCTCAATAAGTTCATTTGGTGTATTTACCCTCGGCCAGCGAATAATGTTTGCATCGGACAATTTTGTGATGTATTTTGTAAAAGCATTCGATCCAGTACATCTTTGCTCCTTCATTCCTTATCCTAATACAGATACCGATGGGTCTTTACCATTTATATATTATATAGCACCGATCCTTGCTTTACTGATACCGGGTATTCCGCTGTACCTTTCGTACCGTGCCGGCGAGAATTATTTCCGGGTTACACTTTTTGGTTTTGCGTTTTACTTTTTCAATGTAATGTTCATTTTACAATTTGTTTCGGCAGGTGCAACCATTATGTCTGAACGCTATAGCTATGCACCATATATTGGTATTGTGTTTATGGTCGTCTACTTTCTGTATGTGTTAGTAGATAAATTCCCGGCCTTTAAATATCCTGTTATAGGTATAGTGCTGTTAGCCTCATCTATATTGGGTTATTTATGTTACGACCGTACATTGGTTTGGCACAATACAAAAACACTTTGGCAGGATGTTATACGCAAGTACCCATATCGTATTCAAACATCGTACAAGAACCTGGGTAATTATTATGCTGACCTGGGTCCAACCAACCCAGTGTATTACGATAGCGCCTACACCAATTATGTTACACTTGTTAAGATTCACATGGCCGATGCAGGAACCTGGAGCAATATTGCCAATATATATGGTTTACGGAAACAGTTCGATAGTTCGCTTATAGCATATAGCATGGCATTGAAAATGGATAGCACAAGTTTTGATGCGCACCTTGACCGGGCTATTACCTATTCAATGATGAAGAAGTATCCGGAAGCATTGACTGATTATAATTATGCGTATAAGCTTGAGCCAAAGTCTGAAAAAATGTTGCAGAACAGGGCAAGCACATATATAGCTTGCGGAATGTATGCCGATGCTATTAAAGATTATACAAATTTAATTGGCATAAACCCTGACATACCGGGAACATACCTTGACAGAGGGGCAGCAGAATGGGATAATAAGGACTACCAGGCAGCATTAACTGACTTTACGTATTACCACAAAATAGACCCCAAAAATGTGCAGTGTGTGTTTAACCTGGCTGTTACGTATGAGAAGTTAAAGGATTTTAAATCTGCTCTTGATTATGCACTTATGGCGCAACAGGCAAAATTCCCGAATGCTACAGATAGCTATATTAATTTCCTGAAGCAGCAAATTAGCCACCCTACCAAGTAGTATGATTGAGGAAATTAAAAAATGCGCCAGAGTACTTCGTGACGGCGGTACTATACTTTATCCTACCGATACCATTTGGGGAATTGGATGTGACGCAACAAACGAAGCTGCTGTGCAGAAAGTATTTGATATTAAAAACCGCCCTTCATCAAAGAGTATGATAATATTGGTGGCAGAAGTGCACCAGATAAGTTTTTATGCAGAAGTTCCTCCGGTTGCGTTGGACCTTGCTGAGTTCTCTGAAACACCACTTACTATTATTTACCCAAGGGCAAAAGGTATTGCCAAAGCACTGGTTGCTGAAGATGGTTCTATAGCTATACGGGTAGTTAAAGATGAATTTTGCAAAATGCTGATAGATACTATCCGTAAGCCACTCGTTTCAACATCGGCAAACATTAGTGGCGAACCTGCACCGGATATTTTTGACGCGATTGATGAAGATATTAGAAGTAAAGTGGATTATGTGGTAAATTTGAGGCAGCATGAAACAAAAAAGAGTGCTCCATCTAAAATTATTAAGATAGAGATGGATGGCACTTTTCAGATAATACGAAAGTGAGTACAGAGAACAAATCGCAGGCAACTAATATGCAGGAGGCATTAACTCATCCTGTTTTCAAGGTCATACAACAAGTGGCCGACGAAATGGGTGTGGATGCTTATGTGGTTGGTGGCTTCGTCCGCGATTTTATTTTATACCGCCCTTGTAAGGATATAGATGTAGTAGTAGTAGGTAAAGGAATAGAACTTGCGCAGAACGTAGCCGCACGCCTGGGTGATAAGAAAGTGAATGTATTTAAGAATTTCGGTACGGCACAACTTATATATGAAGATTACGATATTGAATTTGTAGGTGCCAGAAAGGAATCATATAACAGAGAATCGCGCAAACCTGTTGTGGAAGATGGCACACTTGAAGATGATCAGAAACGCAGAGATTTTACCATTAACGCATTAGCCATTGGCTTAAATAAAAAGAACTATGGTGTTTTACTTGACCCTTTTGATGGGGTAGGTGATATAGAAAGAAGAATAATCCGTACACCACTTGACCCCGACATAACCTATAGCGATGATCCCTTGCGCATGATGCGTGCTATTCGTTTTGCAACACAATTAGATTTTCAGATAGAGCCCAAATCATTTGAATCTATTTGTAAGAATAAAGAGAGGATAGAAATAATTTCGAAAGAACGTATTATTGAGGAACTCAATAAAATAATACTGGCGGATATTCCATCTATTGGTTTTGAATTATTATTTGATACGGGCCTGCTGCATTTGATATTCCCAATAATGGTTCAATTGCAGGGCGTAGAGATAATTAATGGAATGGGACATAAAGATAATTTTTACCATACTTTACAGGTACTTGATAATCTTTCTCTGCGAACCAAGGATCTGTGGTTGCGCTGGTCTGCTGTATTGCACGATATTGCTAAACCAGCGACCAAGCGCTTTGATGCTAAAGTGGGCTGGACCTTTCATGGACATGAGGACAGGGGTGCAAAAATGGTTCCCAAAATATTTGCAGACCTGAGATTACCGCAGAATGAAAAAATGAAATATGTACAGAAAATGGTAATGCTGCATTTGCGGCCTATTGTATTGGCGCATGAAACAGTTACGGACTCAGCGGTGCGAAGGCTGTTAGCTGATGCAGGCGATGATATAGATGACCTGATGCTGTTATGTGAAGCTGATATTACTACTAAAGATTTCGGGAAGCAAAAGAAATATATGCGGAACTTTCAGTTAGTAAGACAAAAACTGAAAGAAGTAGAAGAGAAAGATAATTTACGCAACTGGCAGCCTCCCGTTAGCGGTGAGGATATTATGCAATGCTTTGGCATAGGTCCTTCATTGCAGGTAGGAATAATTAAAGAAGCCATCCGAGAAGCTGTGCTGGAGGGTGTAATACCCAATAAGCGCGAAGAAGCTTATAAATATATGGTTGACAAGGGCAAAGAAATGGGCCTAACACCTGTTCAAAAAGCCTGATATTCATTAACCGACCTTTTCCGCCGTTTACCGATTTTGTGCTGTTAATTGCCTAATCGCTGTTTCTAAAACATGCTTGTACCTATAGTTTTGACTTAAATTATTCAAAACATGAAAGAAGTAAGAACAGAGATAAATATAAATGCCCCTGCAGAAAAAGTATGGAAGATACTTACGAATTTTAAAGACTACCACAACTGGAACCCTTTTTTAAGATGGTTAACAGGAAAGGTTGCCGTAAATAATAAAATTGCGGTGAGGATTGCTCCTCCAGGGGCCAATGCAATGACGTTCAACCCGACAGTGTTAAAATTCGATAGAAACAAGGAGTTTCGGTGGTTGGGGCATTTGCTTTTCCCGGGCCTGTTCGATGGAGAACATATTTTTGAACTTACAGATAATGGAAATGGTACAACAAGCTTTGTACACCGAGAACAATTCAGGGGTATTCTTATTCCTTTATTCAGTAAAAAGCTGGATGTAAATACCAGGCAAGGCTTTGAGTTAATGAATGAGAAACTAAAGGAACAAGCGGAGCGACAATAAAAAAGGGAGGCCAATAGCCTCCCTTTTTAAATATAAGCTTCTACACTTTATTTAGTGCTATGTCCGCCTTTTGAAGGACAAGCAGAATTTGTGCATTTGCTTTTATCACATTTACCGGCACAACTACCATTTGTGCAGCAACTTTTATCGCAGCCACATTTGGTTGTACAAGCTGAACAACAAGGTTGTTTATCCTTTGTGTTGTTGGCTGTTGTTGCACCATTCGATGCAAGAGCTGACAATGCAAGAAGCATAGCCGAACTTGCTATTACAAGTTTACGTTTCATGTTATTATGTTTTTAAAATTGAAAAATACGTTGATTTTTATCCTAGTAAACAAGCCGTATTTTCAGGAGGCTGCCAGCACTGGCAGGTATAATGAAATGCGTAAGACGAATTATAAAAAACAGGATATTCCTGAAGTTTATGGCTTGCAAATGCAACCTGGTTATTATCTGAAACTATAAAACCAGTACAACATGCATACTGCCCAAACGGATTACAGGAGATATCGCCACACATTCCTTTCATTGGTTTAGGGGCTTTTTTTTGTTCATGATGTCCGCAACACGATTTCGTACAGGTTTCCATTTTCTGAACTGGTTCAGCAATTGATAAAATTGGTTGAATGGTCAGAAGAGAGAAGAAGAACAATAATATAGTTGCCACCGATTTCATGAAGCAAAGATAAGCCCTGCCATGCCCATTTGAATCGAGCTTAACAATCTTTAACACTATAAAGAAGATGGAGCAGGTGCTTTAATGTGCTTCCAGCCAGTTCTTTCCAATGCCTACATTCACATCAATGGGCACATCGAGTTTAATGGCATGCTTCATCTTGTCTTCCACCATTGGCTTCAGTATATCCATTTCTTCAGGGTAGGCATCAAATACCAATTCGTCATGCACGGTAAGTACCATTTTAGAACGGAGCTTTTGTTTCTTTATCTCATTATGGATGTTGATCATAGCGATCTTTATCAGATCTGCCGCTGAGCCTTGTATGGGTGCATTAATGGCATTGCGTTCAGCAAAGCCACGTACCGCATAATTACGGGAATTAATATCAGGCAGGTATCGTTTTCTGCCCATCAGGGTTTCAACATAGCCATGTGTCTTTGCAAACTCAATACTCTTATCCATATAGGCTTTTACAGCACCATATTGTGTAAAATATTGATTAATAATATCAGATGCTTCTTTCCTTGGAATCCCTAATCGTTGAGATAAACCAAAAGCAGAAATACCATATATAATTCCAAAGTTTACGGTCTTTGCATTCCTGCGCATTTCTGCAGTAACGGTATCAATAGCCACATTATATATTTTGGCAGCAGTAGCCGAATGGATATCATATTTCTGATGGAATGCTTCTATCATTGCTTTATCTCCACTCAGGGATGCAATAATTCTAAGCTCAACCTGCGAATAATCTGCTGATAGAAGTACTCTGTGTTCATCACCTGGGATAAATGCCTTACGAATTTCTCTGCCCCGGGCAGTACGAATAGGAATGTTCTGCAGGTTAGGATCCTCAGAACTTAATCGGCCTGTAACTGCAACAACCTGGTTAAATGTAGTGTGAATGCGACCGGTCTTTGAGTCTACTAATAGCGGCAGGGCATCTACATAGGTATTCTTTAGTTTTTGTAGTTCGCGGTAATCAAGTATTTTATTAATTATCGGGTGCGCTTCTGCTAATTCCGTCAGTACTTCTTCACTGGTAGAGTATTGCCCGGTCTTTGTCTTTTTTGCTTTGTCCGATATTTTCATTTTCTCGAAAAGCGTCTCACCAACCTGCTTAGGAGAATCGATGTTGAATTCGAAACCTGCAATGGCCTGTATCTCTTTCTTCAATCCCTCAATATCATTTTGTAATTCGCCCGATATTTCTTTCAGTGCATGCTTATCTACTTTTATTCCCAGCAACTCTATATCAGCCAATACTTTCTCCAATGGAATTTCTACTTCGTCAAATAAACGCCTTGCGCCAACTTCATCAAGCTTTGCAGAAAGCGTATCCCGTAACCTGAACAATACATCGGCACGCTCACAGCATATTTTCATTATCTGGTCGTTCGATATCATATCCATGCTATACTGTTCCTTTAAGGGCTTGCGTGTTTCAGCGCCAAACTCAACAATACCAATACCCAGCACTGTTGAAGCAATATCAGGAATAGAGTGATTACTTTCCGGCCTTACAAGGAAATGAGCTATCAACACATCAAAGAATTCTCCTTCAATAGTTAATCCTTTTCCATCTAAAAACTTTATGCATTTTTTAACATCATAACCTGTTTTCAGATTCTTGCTTTCAAATATTGGCTTTAGTTGAGCCCAATCTGTCTTGTCATGTATTTCTACAAAATAAGCATGACCTGCTGCACTACTGAATGCCATACCAAGGCATTGCCCTCCCTGTATTGCAATATAAAATGCAAGTTGTTTGGCATTATGTAATTTAGTTGCAAGCTCCGCTATAGAGTTAATTTGCTCATAATGCCCTTCAATATGCTTTGCGCCAATAACTGTTTCAACTACAACGGGTGGAGTGGCATCCATCATTCCTTCCAAGGCTATTTCAGTTGGTGTTGGGGCGGCAGTAGTAACTGTTGTTGCACTTTCACCGGGAAAGAAATCTTTCATGGCTCTTACCAGGAATGTTTTAAATTCCAGTTCATTGAATACTTCCAGCAATAATTTTTTATCGGGTGTGCCTAATTGCATTTCATCTAAACTGAAAGGCAATGGAACATCGCAAATTATAGTTGCAAGTTTTTTTGAAGAAATTGCTTTGTCCTTATTCTGTTCAACTTTTTCTTTTAACTTTCCTTTCAGTTTGTCGGTATTCTCAAGTACGTTTTCAACGCTTCCGAAATCATGTATAAGCTGCATGGCAGTTTTTTCTCCCACACCCGGAATGCCAGGAATGTTATCAACCGAGTCGCCCATTAAGCCCAGAATGTCAATTACCTGTATGGGGCTGTGAATACCATATTTTTCACATATTTCCTTCACCCCCAACACCTCAGCAGGCTTGCCTTTATTCGAGGGCTTATATATCTGAACATGCTCCGTAACTAACTGTCCGTAATCTTTATCCGGGGTCATCATATACACTTTAAACCCGGCCTTCTCTGCATTATGTGAAAGTGTTCCTATTATATCATCGGCTTCATAACCATCTTTCAGAAGCACGGGAATTTTAAAGGCCTCAGCTATTTTAACAATATAAGGAACGGACTTGATAATATCCTCAGGTGTCTCAGCACGGCCTGCTTTGTAATCGGCATCCATTTCGTGGCGAACAGTAGGGGCATGGGTATCAAAAACAATAGCCATGTGCGTAGGTTTTTCTTTTTCAAACACCTCAAAAAGCGTATTGGTAAAACCAAACATAGTTGAAGTGTTTAGTCCTTTTGATGTAACGCGTGGGTTTGAGCTGAATGCAAAATAAGCCCTGTAAATCAATGCCATGGCGTCGAGCAGGAACAACTTTTTAGGATGGTCGGGTGTCATGTTAATTTTCTATTGTATACAAAGAAAGAAAATTTATCTGAATGAAGAATTGCGAGATGACGAGGGTGAATAAAAAATGTGAATCAATAGATTTATTGCCTTCTATTTATGTAGCTTTGCTTAATATACTTGTAGACTATGAATAGATTTATTGTGTTATTCTTTATATTAATAGGAATAACTTGTTTTAGCCAAGACCTGAAGAAAATAACCAAAACTTTTAAAACACCGGAAGGATGGAGTGTGGATTTAGTGAAAGATACTACGTATGTGCCCATGTTTGGCAAAAGAGCTATAGCACAATGGAAGTTTGAATGCAATAAGAAGAAGTTGCAACCCGTTATATTCTATGTTTTTGAATTTACACATGAAGATTCGGCAAAGATGGAGCAAAAGGCTATGATGTATTATGCGACTTCGAACTGCCTTGTAACTTCGAATGAAGACATACGGCAGAATAGTTTGAATTTTGTAAGAGGAAAGTATTTTTTTGCAGAAAAAATGTGCCCTTGCTATACAACAGGATCTGTTGAGTGTCGTACTATGGTAAGGGATATTAATGAATGGATAACTAATAGGGATAAATCAAAAGAATTCTAATTATCATGAAAGGGATTGCGATAGGCTTAGTGTTGTTTGCATTGCTCGCCTTTAAAGGAGGAGAAAAAACTAAAAGTAAACAACCATGTGTGAGCGCACTTGATGGTAAGGCATATCGTTATACGGTAGTTCCGCAAAGGCCTAATTGGACGTTCTATTTCCTGTTTTATTGTGAAGGTGATTCATTACGGGGCGTTATTATGGGGCCAACTATGCAAACAACATCAAATGGTTTATTCTTTCGCGCCTATGTTAATAATGTGCGAATTGTTAGCGATACCGTAAGTTTTAACTTTATTGAAGGCGAACTATATAGGGTGCCATTTACCTTAAGTAACTACAGTAATTATGGCGGGCCTGTTGCATTTGGTTTTGCCCAGGACAGACTGTTTTATAAAGGTGTTA
>Ga0207027_1076_pt1 | contig 19021 bp, 17 predicted proteins | sample Alteio_BWMinCont_43_FD_153280 | JGI IMG/M metagenome (GOLD analysis project Ga0207027, IMG submission 153280) | Enriched cells from forest soil in Barre Woods Harvard Forest LTER site, Petersham, Massachusetts, United States -... | ecosystem: Environmental > Terrestrial > Soil > Temperate forest >... | reverse complement strand
CTTCACTGTTCGTAAAGTTTCAAACGGCATTGGTGTTGAGCGTATTTTCCCAATCAACTCGCCAAACATCGATAAAATTGAAGTGAACAGCCACGGTAAAGTACGCCGCGCTAAACTATACTACCTGCGCGAACTTACCGGCAAAGCCGCTCGTATCAAATCAAAAAGAGTTTAATTCCTTTCCCCTAAAGGATATATTGATATTAAAAAGCCTTTTCGGATTTTTTCCGGGAAGGTTTTTTTGTGGATTTAGCCGGGATACATTGTGCTTCGCTTTTTTACTCCACCTTTATTGGTGTTCGAAAGAATAAAAAAGGGGTGTCATGCTGAGGCATTCGAAGCATGCGCATTGGGCATAGCGACCTGTGTGTTAGCGTTTATGCATGGTGTAAAGGCCTTTGCCCGGATGCTTCGAGTGCCTCAGCATGACACCCTACCCTATATTTGAGGGAGAAAAGTAATCTTCCGAACAGCTGTTGCAATAACACTAACAATGACGAGACAACGTAAACAATGGCAGGAGTTTTAATTGCGCCTTAATCCTACCACCCCTCAATCCAGCAAATCTTAGTCTTAGACTTTCTTCTTAATCGTATTTTTTACCGGCCTTGCTGCGGCAACAGTTTCAAAAGCATCGTCGGCATCTTGTTTTTGGGCTGCTTTCGCGGGCACTGGTGTTGGTGCAACTTTCTTTGGTAGCTCGGCCAGGATGGTTTTACCGCCTTTTACTACCTGCTGCAAACCGACTTTAATTTCGGACCCCAGCGGTAAAAAAACGTCAACCCTCGAACCAAATTTTATAAAGCCGAATTGCTGGCCCTGGCCAACTATATCGCCTTCTTTTACATACCAAACTATACGGCGGGCAAGCGCCCCCGCAATTTGACGGAACAATACAGGCACGCCTTCGCTATTTTCGATAACAATGGTGGTACGCTCGTTTTCGGTGGACGATTTTGGATGCCAGGCAACAAGGTATTTACCCGGGTTATATTTAAAATATTTAACAACGCCCGATATGGGGTTACGGTTAATATGCACATTAACAGGCGACATAAATACCGAAATCTGTATGCGTTTATCTTTTAAATATTCAGTTTCTGTAGTTTCTTCAATCACCACTACTTTTCCATCGGCGGGGCAAAGCACTTGCGTTTCGTCCTCGTTTATAGTAAGGGATGGGCTGCGGAAAAACTGTAAAATTATGACAAACAAGAAAAACGACAGTATATAGATAATCCATTTTACAACAAAAGCCTGTGGGAAATAAAACTGTATTACCGCGTTTAATACAAATATAAACAGGATGCAAAGTGCAATGGATGTATAGCCTTCTTTATGAATGGTCATTTTTAATGTGTTTTTGCAAAGTTAGTAATTTGGAATGAGTTAGGCTGACAGATAATTTTTTAACACAGAGGGCGCTAAGGGTTTCACAAAGTGCACAAAGCTTTCGTTTAATACCGCCAATTGGTTATCAAATACAGGTAAGTATAAACGACAGGTGCTGCCAAAAACAACCCATCAAACCTATCGAGAAGGCCGCCGTGACCGGGTAAAATACCACCGGAGTCTTTAACATTTATGCTGCGTTTAAACATTGATTCTATCAGGTCGCCGGTGGTGCCAAAAAATGATATCAACACCGCTATAATAACCCATTGACTCCACATCAATTCAGCATAAAAATGGGCTATAATTAAAGCAACGCCCGCACTTATAAGCACACCGCCTATAAAGCCTTCCCATGTTTTTTTGGGCGAATGGCGTTCAAACAGTTTGGTGCGGCCAAACTTTACGCCCACCAGGTAAGCCCCTGTATCATTGGCCCAAAGCAATAATAAAAATGCCAATGGGAAATGAATATTAATGGCAACATAACGGTTAACATAGGCCATGGCATGAAAAAAGCAAAAAGGCACCACTATAAATATGCTGCCAAAAATGGTATAGGCTATGTTTGTGATTGGGGCTTTCGACTTTTTAAAAAGTTCCTGCACAAATATAGCTGTGACGCTAAACACCAGGATTAAAAGCGAGTAATAAAACCCCGGATCATTATCCGACCAGCTTATTGCCGCTGTGGTAACGTAAAGTAATATACCATTTAAAATACCAGTTGTTTTGTTAGGGCTTATGCCACTTTGTTTTATCAACGAATAGAACTCGTACAGGCAAAATATCGCCAGTACTAAATAAAATATATCAAATACATAATGCCCTAACAGCACTGATGCCAGCATCACAACAATAAAAAAGAACCCGGTAATGGCGCGTGTTTTCATAAATTAATCTGGTTGAGGATAAGCGTCTCAATGGCGTCGCTAAAATCTTGCTGGTGGATATATAGCTCAATATTGCCAAAGGTACGGTGCGATGAGTCCTGTTTATTTAGCACAACAGTTTCTATATGCTGCGCTATCAGTGCTTGCTTTATCATTTCCGATTTATAAAAATCAGTAGAAGTAAAAATTTTAACCCAGTTCTTCTCCATTAATATCCGCTGGCAGGTTGATTTTTTTTGATGCTATTTTTCTGTATAACAAAAGCAAGTTAAACATAAGCGCAAAACTAATTAAATAACTCAGCGTATTAAACAGGTGCTGGTCATCGGGATTGGCTTTTATATGTTTATGCTGATAAAGATAGGTAGCAATTACGGCAGTGGCATTGTTTAAAAAATGCGCCCAAACCGCAGGCCATATGCTGCCGCTCCAGGCTACAAAATAACCAAAAAGCGCACCTAATAAAAGCCTTGGCAAAAACCCGAAAAACTCCATATGAAAAGCGCTAAATAGAATAGCGGTTATCCAAATGGCAACATGGGTGTTTTTCGTCCAGCGCACAAATATGGTTTGTAAAACGCCCCTGAACATAAATTCCTCAATAATGGCAGGCACCAGGCCAATTAACAGCACATCAAATATCAACCCGGGAATGGTTTTCATTTGCAGCATCACCTCCATCAGCTTCTCCGCGCTGTCCTCACTGTCGCGCATCCATTTTAGCCAGGGCGGCAACACCATTTTTTGGTTTAGGTTTGATAAAAATTCAATTGCCGGGTTCGAAAAAAACATCACCGCTAAAACCACTAACAGCAGCGTCCACTTAAATTTGAAATTAGGTTTTATGTAGCCAGCCGGTTCTCTTACAATTAAAACAGCAAAAATAACCGGTGCGGTAATAATAGGAAAAGTAGTGCCTGTAGTTTGTAATATCCACAATACCGCGGCGGCATGTGGCGATGTAAGGTTTAATTCCAAAGCATCTGTAACGGCGTTTACACCATACAGGGCTGCAGCTATAGCAGCGCCTATTAAATTACCCACAATTAGAACTAATAGAAAGAGGGCTGAAAAAATCAAAAATTGCAATCCCGGATGTATCTGGTTATAAGGCTTGTTGTAGGGACTGTCTATCATATTCTTAAAATATTCGTATTTTTGCAACGAAGATAAGTCATGCCGGTACAAATTGGAAATATTGATTTAGGGGAATTCCCGCTATTACTTGCCCCGATGGAGGATGTAAGCGATCCGCCGTTCCGTTATGTGTGCAAGCAAAACGGGGCGGATATGATGTACACGGAGTTTATCTCATCTGAAGGGTTGATACGCGATGCTGCCAAAAGCCGACAGAAACTTGATATTTTTGAATACGAGCGCCCGATAGGCATACAAATATTCGGCAGCGACATTGATCATATGCGCGAAGCAACAGAAATTGCTTCGCTTGCCAACCCCGACCTTATAGATATTAATTACGGCTGCCCTGTAAAACAGGTGGCCTGTCGTGGTGCAGGCGCAAGCTTATTGCAGGATATCGATAAAATGGTGGCCATGACCAAAGCTGTGGTTAACGCCACGCACTTGCCGGTAACAGTAAAAACAAGGCTTGGGTGGGATGACAATACCAAAAATGTGTACGAAGTTGCCGAACGTTTGCAGGATGTGGGTATAAAAGCCCTCACTATTCACGGGCGTACGCGTTCGCAAATGTATAAGGGTGTTGCCGACTGGACACTCATTCGCGAAATAAAGAAAAACCCGGGGATACAAATTCCCATTTTTGGGAATGGTGATATCGATTCTCCACAAAAAGCCGCAGCCTGGCGAATGGAATTTGGTGTGGATGGCATGATGATCGGCAGGGCGGCCATCGGCTACCCATGGATTTTTCGGGAAATAAAGCATTATTTTAATACCGGCGAACACCTGGATAAGCCTACTATCGCCGAAAGGATAAACGCATGTACCACCCACCTGCAAAAATCAATAGAGTGGAAGGGCCCTAAAACAGGTATTTTTGAGATGCGCAGGCACTATTCCAACTATTTTAAGGGGATAGAGAATTTTAAGGAATATCGCATGAAACTGGTGACAGCCAGCAACTTAAATGAAGTAATGGATATTTTAAATGAGGTGGAGCATAACCCCAGGTATGCAAGTTTTGAACAGGATATTTTAAGTCTATAGTCGAAAGTCGTAAGTCATGAGTCGAAAGCCAAAAGGAAAGACTTAAGACTTTTAACCCGAGACTTTCGCCTTAATTAACCCCCATGAAAATATATTATTCAAATGGCTTGATTTTTGACTTGATAATATATATAATTGAACAATTGAAATGCTAAACATGGTTACTACAATTACGGATGGTGTTAAGGTTTCGGTAGAAACTATTTATCAGCCCGAGTATTCGAATCCGGCTAATGACCATTTTATGTTTGCTTACAAAGTAAACATCGAAAATATGGGTAATTATGCTGTTCGTTTATTAGCGAGGCATTGGTATATTTTTGATTCAAACGGTGCAAAAAGAGAAGTTGAAGGCGAAGGTGTAGTTGGGCAGCAGCCTGTTATTGAGCCAGGGCAATCACACGAGTATGTTTCAGGATGTAATTTAAAAACAGATATGGGCAGCATGAAAGGCGAATATCATATGGCGCGCCTGATGGATAATACACTTTTTAATGTGCAGATCCCCGAATTTTACCTGATAGCCCCTTACAGGATGAACTAACAACCAACGTAAACTTTATAATTTAAAAAAAGAAAACCCGCTTCATTTTTGAAGTGGGTTTTTCTTTTAGCGATTCTTACCAATTATTTATTAGTGTTTTTCAGGCTGTGGCCTTGGATTGTTGTGCGGCGCCCTTTGATGTTGTTGAGGTGCCTTGCTTGGCATACGCTGTGCATGCTGCGGCTGAGGTTGTGTATGCTGTGGAGCCTGCGGCTGTGCATGCTGCTGAACCTGCGGCTGTGCGTGTTGCTGAACCTGCGGTTGCGCATGAAGTTGACCTGGGTTACCAGCTGGCCTGTTTGCCTGTGGGTTGCCTCCGCGGCCAAGTGTTGATGTTGCGGCCACATGCCCTTGCTCGTTGAACGGCCTGCCGCCTACCCTGTTCATTGCAGTTGCAGTAGGGTGGCCATTGTTTACTGATGCAAACTGGCTGCGGTCTTTACTGGCATTTTGCTCGTGGCTCATCTGCTGGGCAGTGGGCTGAATGTGTTGCTCATGCATAGCGGATACCTCTTCGGGCCTTGGCCGGGCAGTAACGCCGCCAGGGCCATTAAAGCTGGTATGGTTGTTTACATACGTATTGTTTATAACAGTACGGTCAACGTAGGTATTATGGATCACTGTTGTGTTTACACTAACCACGGCAGTATTGTAACGGAAATGCCCGCCTTCCCAATTTCCGCCGCCATAGCCCCAGCCGCCATAACCGAAGCCATAATTAATACCGCCGTAATAGCCTACGTGAAGCCCCCAGTAACCTGCGTGAAAACCGTAAACACCGCCGTCATATCCCCAATAAGCTGGCGTCCATAAATAACCAGGCTGTGGTGCTGCTACCCAAACTCCCGGCACCCAATAGTAGCCGTCATTGGGGTCATAGGCCCAATAACCGGGCTGCCACATATAACCATCAGTAGGGCAGGGCGGTTGTACATAAACAGGCATCTCTGGCGGTGCTATATTGGCAGAGATACTGATGCTTAGTTGTGCATGGGCCTTTGACGCCGCAAATGACACAACGCAAAATAAAATTAAGATTTTTCCGATCTTTTTCATGTATAGGTTTATTTGATATATAATTTATATGTTTTACAGAGTATATGACAATATTTTAATAATTAAGTTTAAAAATATAAATACAAAAATAAAACTCTAATGCTTTTCTAATAATCTAATCCTTTTCTAATAATCGCACCATAATTATTACATGAAATTGCTATTTCTACAGGATATTTTTAGCAAAAACCCCGGCTGATTTTAGGTAGCCAGGGGTCATTAATTCCTTATTTGTTCTCTACGGAGGCTCTACCTGTGTTTTTCCTTTGGTTCAGCCTCTTTTGGTGCACTATGCGCCTGTGGGCGTGCCTGTGGTTGCTTTACAGCCGGCCTTTGAGTCGGTGCCGGGCGGTTAACTTTTGGTGCCGGACGGTTTGCCGGAGCAGCCGGACGAGCAGCAGGCGCGGCTGTACGGGCAGCCGGGCGGGCATGACTTACAGCCGGGCTATGACTTACAGCCTTTGGCGCCGGATGGCTTACAGTAGTGGGCGCCCTTTTTGCAGCCGTCCTGTTACTGCCAAGAGTTGAAGCTTTAGCAACGTGCCCCTGTGGATCAAGCGGGCGGCCGCCAACCTTGGTCATTGCCGCAGCTGTCGGATGGCCGTGGTTTACTGATGCAAACTGTGCCTTGTCTTTACTCGCATTATGCTCGTGCGATATTTGGCTGGCTGTTGGCGGTACATGATGGTCCTTCATAGCAGCTTCTTCTTCGGGCCTTGGTTTTGCCGTAACACCTCCAGGGCCGTTAAAGCTGGTGTGGTTACTAACATAAGTATTTTTGATCACCGTACGGTCGATATAGGTATTATGGATCACTGTCCGGTTTACATTAACAACAGCCGTATTATACCGGAAATGCCCACCTGACCATGAACCGCCACCGAAGCCCCAGCCACCATAGCCAAAGCCATAATTAATACCGCCGTAAAATCCTACATGCGGGCCCCAATAACCTGCATGGAAGCCGTAGCTGCCACCTTCATATCCCCAATAGGCAGGTGTCCATAAATATTCGGGCTGTGGTGGGGCTACCCATACGCCCGGTACCCAATAGTAGCCGTCATTAGGATCATAGGCCCAATAACCAGGCTGCCATAAATACCCGTCAACAGGGCAGGCCGGTTGTACATAAACAGGCATTTCGGGCGGCGCTATTGAAGCGGAGATTGATATACTGATCTGTGCATTTGTCTTTGATACTGCAAAGGACATAGCGCATATTAAAAATAATAGTTTTCCAATTGTTTTCACGTCGAATTTTATTAATAGATGATTTTGTTGTGTAATATTAATGGAGACAATCAACAGTCGATTAAGTTTTAAAATATTTATACCTTGAAAGACAGTATCCACCATTTTTTAATAGGTAATAATAGGCTGGTGAATATTTTTTAAAAGATAGAAAGCCAAAGCCCTGGATATAAGAAATATACAAGGTTTTGGCTTTTCAATATTCAAGAAAGCTTAACCACGTTTTTCACGTTGCGGCGCTGCCCTCGGCGCTGCATGCGGCTGCGCTTGCGGAGCACGCTGTGGCGCCACACGTTGCGGTTGGGGCGCGCGCTGTGGCTGAACGCGTTGTGGGGTTGGCGCTACTCGCTGTGGTTGCGTTCTTACTGGGGCACTGGCCCTTGCAGTACGTGCAGCGGTAGCCGCCCGTGCGGTATTTTCGGTCCTTGCGGTACGCGCAGCAGCCGCGGCACGTGCAGCGTTTTCGTTGCTTGCAGTACGTGCGGCACTTGCCCTTGCTGTATTTTCAGTTCTTGCAGTCCGTGCGGCGGTGGCGGCACGCGCGGTATTCTCTGTCCTTGCAGTACGCGCGGCGGTCGCCCTTGCGGCATTTTCAGTTCTTGCAGAGCGCGCCGCAGTGGCAGCACGCGCGGTATTCGCTGTCCTTGCGGTACGCGCGGCGGTCGCCTTTGCGGCATTTTCAGTTCTTGCAGAGCGCGCCGCAGTGGCGGTGCGCGCAGCATTGCCGGTCCTTGCAGTGCGCGCAGCAGTTGCCCTTGCGGTATTTTTAGTTCTTGTGGCAGCCGCTGTGGTGCGTGCATTATTTTCTGTTTTAGCGGCGCGGGCTGTATTAGCGGCACGCGAAGCCTTTACCGGTGGCAGCCTGCGTACTGCTGCATTGGCCCTCGCTAAATTGGCTACATGCCCTGTTGAAGTAAATGCACGGCCGTTTACCTTATTCATGGCAGCGGCTGCGGGCTGGCCATGGTTTACCGAAGCAAACTGTGCCTTGTTCCTGCTAGCAAACTGCTGGTGCGCCAATTGGTTCGAAGTTGGCGCAACATGGTGTTCGTTCATAGCCCTTTCCTCTTCGGGGCGGGGCCTTGCAGTAACGCCACCCGGCCCGTTAAAACTTGTATGATTATGAACGTAGGTGTTATTTACAACCGTACGGTCAATATAAGTGTTATGAATGAAGGTACGGTTTACATTTACAACTGCGGTGTTATACTGGAACCGTCCGCCGTTCCATCTTCCGCCACCGTAACCCCAGCCACCATAGCCAAAGCCGTAGTTAATACCACCGTAGAAACCTACGCTGGCTCCCCAATAGCCCATGTGGAAACCATAGGATCCACCTTCGTAACCCCAGTAAGAAGGTGTCCAGTAAAGGTCTGGATCCGGCGGGGCCACCCAAACGCCCGGTACCCAATAGTAGCCGTCGGTAGGGTCGTAAGCCCAGTAACCAGGTTGCCATAAATACCCGTCTTGCGGGCAGGCCGGTTGCACATAAACCGGCAAAGGAGGTGGCGCTATCCCTATGGATACCCCCACATCGACTTGTGCAAATGCCATTGACGATGCAACGGACATTATACAAGCTAAGATTAATATTTTTGCTATTTTTTTCATGGTAGAATTATTTGATGTACATAATAAGACAATCGAAATGTAATAAAGTTTATACAATCTGAAAAATAGATTAAAAATTGCGATTTTTTTTGTATGAAAGGCGGACGTTATTGCGACCGTTGTTTCTCTTTTTTCATTTCAAGTTGTGCATTTTTAACACAAAGGATTTCACAAAGGGCACAAAGTTTTTAGCAGGTAATTATAATTTGCCCTAAATTGCAGGCTGATCCGTAAAACTAACAGCGATTTGGTCACAAATACATTTTCATACTGGGAGCGCACTGCATTTATCGACAATGCCGACGTGATTATAATTGGCAGTGGCCTGGTTGGGCTTAGCGCGGCTCTACATTTAAAAAAGCAACGGCCAACACTAAAAGTAACCGTATTGGAACGCGGGTTTTTACCCACAGGCGCCAGCACAAAAAACGCCGGTTTTGCCTGTTTTGGTTCAGCATCAGAAGTGCTGGCATCTTTAAAAAAGTCGTCAGCAGACGAAGTTTTGAAGATGGTTGACTACAAATGGCGCGGTCTTCAGCGACTGAGGCAAAATCTTGGCGATAATGATATAGACTACCGGCAGCATGGTGGCTACGAATTGTTTTTTGATGATGAAGCCGGGCTGGCCGATAATTGTGTTGACCAGATCGGATATCTTAATAAATTATTAAAGGATGCAATCGGGTCGGCGAATGTTTATTCGGCAGCCGATGCTAAAATAGCAGATTTTGGGTTTAAAGGTGTTAGCAGGATGATCTATAACCCGTTTGAAGGGCAGCTGCATACAGGTAAAATGATGCGTACGCTTTTGAACAAAGTAACTAACCCGGGCGTATTGGTGTTAAATGATTGTGAGATACTGAAAATTGAAAATTCCGACAACCATATCGAACTTGTAACTTCTCAGGGAAATTTTAAAACAAACAAAGTTATATTGGCGACTAACGCCTTTGCCAGCCAGTTATTCCCCGAACTAAAGGTTATACCCGGCCGTGGGCAGGTCTTAGTCACCAAACCAATTCCCGGCTTAAAACTAAAAGGTACTTATCATTTTGATGAAGGCTATTATTATTTCCGCAACATTGATAACCGGATATTGTTCGGCGGCGGCCGTAACCTCGACTTTAAAACCGAAGAAACCTGGGAATTTGGTCAAACGGATGCGGTTAAAAACCAGCTTGCCACTTACCTGAAAGAAGTAATATTGCCAGGCCAGCATTTTGAGATTGATTACTGGTGGAGCGGGATTATGGGTTTTGGCGATGCGATAAGCCCCATCGTTAAACAGGTAGAACCGAATATATTTTGCGCGGTACGCTGCAATGGTATGGGCGTAGCTATGGGAAGTTTAGTTGGAGAAGAAGTTGCGGAGCTGGCGCTTTGATTTCGGAATTGGGATTTAAGATTTCGGATTTAAGATATTTTATCAGCAAAAAATCGTAAATTCGGCTTTATTAAAATAAATATGAATTTAAACATTGATGATATCATAGCGTCACTCCAAAATTTGGATAACAACGACAGGATAAGGCTTCAAAGCGCCTTATTTGAACTACAGAATGATCTTGACCTCAAAGAAGCGATCAGGGAAAACCTTGATGACATAAAAAGCGGCCGCGTAAGTTCGCATGAAGCTGTGATGAAGGAGATAAAGGAAACGTACAATAATTAAGGATTCGAATCTATAATTCATTGAAACAGCCCGACTAATCTCTCCAAAGCCATTCCCCGCGAACCTTTTATAAGGATAGTTGAGTTTTTTATAGGATGAGCTTTTAAGCCCTCAATTGCATCTTCAGCAGTTTTGTAAAATACATTTTTGTCCATGGTCCATGGTCCATGGTCTATGGTCTCTCCCGCAAGGGTGAACTCTTTCCCAATAAAAATGCGTTCGTCAACAGGCGTGTCCATTGCTTTTTTTATAACGGCGGCGTGCTCAACAGCGGCTTCATCACCCATCTCAAACATATCCCCCAAAATAAGCACTTTACGTTTTGCAGTTAGTTTGCCGATGTTTTCAATAGCCACAAACATGCTGCTGGGGTTGGCATTATAGTAATCGCAAATGAGGGTATTAGTTGCTGTTTGCACAATTTGCGAACGGTTGTTTTTTGGCTGATAATTTTCAACGCCCTTATTTATCTCATCATCAGGTAATTTAAAATAAACACCAATACAGATGGCGGCTAATATATTATCAAGGTTATAAGCACCGGTAAGCTGCGTTTTTACTTTATGGCTTTTGCCGGATTTGTTATTTAGCCATTCCAATGTTAAAAGCGGAGCGTTTTCAACTATTTTCCCGCTCACCAAATTGCCATTTCCCGTTCCAAATAAAACTATATCTTCCAGTTTTCTCGCCCTGGCCATTTCCAACAATGTTAAACTATCACCGTTCACAAAAGCCACACCGGCAGCTTTTTGTCTTCCGGACTTTCCGATTTCCGGACTTTCGGACTCTAACTTCAAATAATCGTATAATTCCCCTTTGCCTTTTTTCACGCCTTCAACACCGCCAAAACCTTCCAGGTGGGCTTTGCCAACGTTGGTTATAAGGCCGTGTGTTGGCTGCGCAATGGTGCAAAGCATCCCGATTTCTTTTTGGTGATTAGCCCCCATTTCTATAACGGCAATCTCGTGCGAGTTGTCGATAGTCAAAATGGTTAACGGTACACCGATATGGTTATTTAAATTGCCTTGTGTAGCCTGTGTTTTGTAATGCTGCGATAAAACGGAGTTGATAAGCTCTTTAGTTGTGGTTTTACCATTGGTGCCGGTAAGGCCGATAACAGGAATTGTCAATTGCCGGCGATGATGACGGGCTAAATCCTGCAAGGCAGTTAACACATCGTCAACTAAAATATATTTCTCACCAAACTGGTAGGCAGGGTTATCGATTATAGCATAGGCTGCCCCTGCTTCAATAGCTTGTTTGGCAAAAGTATTGGCATCGAAGTTTTCTCCTTTTAAGGCAAAAAACAGGCTACCGGGAGCTATTTTGCGCGTATCGGTGCTGATGAGCGGGTGCTGGAGGAATAATTTGTAAATATCTTCGGTTGTTGCCATGATCTAAGCCTGTTGCATATGCATCGCTACGAGATTGCCGCGTTCGTTCCTCACTCGCAATGACATAGTTTTTTATTTTTTTAATGTAGAGGCGCAATACTTGCGCCTCATACAAGTGTAAAAAAAATCCTTAATCCCAAACCTTTGGCCTGTCAACGCCAAGCGTCCTTAAATACGAAAGCATCTGGCCTGTGTGCACCGACTCATGGTACGCCACCCTTAAAAAGTAATCTCCAAGCTTTCTTCTTTGTCCAAGTTCTGCGCGTATTATTTCTACTTCGGTTAAATCACCGGCCGAAAATGACCGCACCATTTCTAAAAAAGCCTCCCTGTATGGTTTGGCAAATGCTACCTCATCAACAACATTGGTGTACGGCCTGTTTTCCCAGGGCGAAATATAATCTGCCCCTTTGGCGCCCCTGTTCTCAATAATTGTATGATAGGCATGTTCGCTTTCAAATACATGGCGCACCATTTCGATGATAGTCATAGCTTCGTGATCAGGCTGCCAATTGTAAAATTTTTCGGAGATGCCCGTCCATAATTTAATGCTGCGCCTTCTTATTTCTTCGAAATTTAGAATGAGGAGTTCGGTTGGTATCATGTATTTTGTTTATAATTTATTCGATAAAAGCATACACGCTTATTAATATCGAATAATGAATTTTGAATATCGAATTTCGAAGTTTCTTACTTCATTATTCAGCATTCGTTATTCGGCGTTCGATATTAAAACATTGGCCTAAGGCCAAGGCGTTATCATTTACATTTCTATATCATCCCCATCCGCCGCATCCATGCAACTACGGCCTTAATTTCGCCATAACTGTACGCTTCCCCTAATACTTCTTTTAAGGGGGATAGTTTTTCGGGGCCATAGCTTTCAACGGCTTCTTTTATACGAGTTTGTTTTTCTTCGCTTACAAATTCATTTATCTCTATTGCGCCCTGGTAAATATACAGGCTCAAATGGCTTTCAATGGTTGAAACGGCCAGGCCACGGCTAACTGCAATATCAGTGATCGATTGTCCCGACCTGAACAACGTAAAACTATCAAAAGCAGTATCTGATGATCTGGATGAATTTGGCGCCCGTTCTGTCCTTACTTTTCGCTCGCGTTTGGCTACCTTTTGTTTTATTCTTGAGGTCAAGCCTCTTTTCTCGCTGTAGCTTTTTACCGGCAATAAAAATTCCCGGCCGTACCGTGCCAATTTTACATCGCCAAAACCGGAGATCAGGCGCATTTCATCCAAGCTTTGCGGCAGGTAAGTAGCAATTTCCTGCAACGTAGCATCCGATAAAATGATATAAGCCGGTAAATTCTCGTGCAAAGCAATATCCCGCCGGATGTTTTTTAATTCGTTCAGCAGTTCAGCTTCAAAAGGCAATGCAACTACCGGTTGATGTTCTTCTGTTGTTTGTGAAGCAATTAATTCAACTTTTTCCAACCCTTTTAATATAGCATCGCTTTTTGATGTCAGCTTTAAAACAGGGTAAGCATCATCGGTAACATGCAGGTAGCCCATCGCAGTAAGCTCACGTATATAACTGAACCAATCGTTTTTGCTGATGTCAGCGCCTATGCCATAGGTTTTTAATTGTTTATGTTCTTCCCTTATCTTTTCATTTTTCGATCCGCGTAAAAAATCAATCACGTAGGTGGTGCCGAAACGTTCTTTTAACCGGGTTACTGCCGACAGCGCTTTTTGGGCAATGAGCGTGCCATCGAACCGGGTAAATTCAGTTAAACAAAAATCACAGGAGCCGCAATTCGGGGGCGAATCTTCTTCGAAATATTTTAGCAGGAATTGCCGGCGACAGGCTTGCAGCTGGCAATAATGCACCATGTCGTCCAGCTTTTTTAGCATGATGCGGCTTTGTGCAGGGTTGTCATCTATCATGGCAAACTGCTTCAGCTTTAAAGCATCGCCGGGGGAATACAGCAGCATAGCTTCAGAAGGCAAGCCATCACGCCCGGCGCGGCCTGTTTCCTGATAATAACCTTCTATGTTTTTGGGCATATCCACATGCACCACGTAGCGCACGTTTGATTTATTGATGCCCATGCCAAAAGCGATGGTTGCCACGATGATTTTTACTTCATCCCGCAAAAAGGCTTCCTGTGTACGGGCCTTAACGCCATTTTCCAAACCGGCATGGTAAGGCTCGGCGGAAAAACCTTCTTCTTTTAAGTCGGCAGCCAGTGCCTCAGTTGATTTACGCGAAAGGCAATATATAATGCCCGATTCATCTTTTTTATCATCCAGAAAAGCCAGCAACTGGTTAAAACTCTTCTTTTTCGGAATAACGCGATAGGTAATGTTTTCGCGGTTGAAGGACGAGATGAAAACTGCAGGGTCTTTTAAATTTAGCTTTTCGAGGATGTCTTTTTTGGTAAGCTTATCGGCTGTAGCCGTCAGGGCAATAACAGGGATATTAGGGAATTCCAGCTTTAGTCCCGCCAGCATTAAATATTCTGGCCGAAAATCATGCCCCCAATGGGATATGCAATGCGCTTCATCTATCGCGATAAGCGAAACCGGCAGCGACTTTAAGAAATTGATAAGCTTGCTCTCGTTCCCAAACAAACGTTCGGGGGCAAGGTATAGCAGCCTTATTTGGTTATTGCGTAGTTTGGTGGTCAGCTGTATTTGCTCTTCGGTGCTTTGGCTCGAATTATAAAAGGCTGCCGGTATGCCGTTAACATTCAGGCTGTCAACCTGGTCTTTCATTAGGGCAATAAGCGGCGAAATAACTATCGTCAAGCCTTCCAGTAACACGGCAGGCAACTGGTAACATAGTGATTTTCCGCCGCCGGTTGGCATCAGCGCCAGCACATCCTTTTTATTTAAAATATGGCGGATGATAGCTTCCTGCTCGTGCCGGAAAGCACTGTACCCGAAGTATTTTTGTAAAGCCTGTACCGGTTCCATGCTGTGAAAATTTATGATGTGTCCCGAAAACTATCGGGATACAAATGTGCAAAATTCTACTAATATTTTTAGGATTTTAAGATTTTAGGATAAAATAGCAAGCCAATTAATCCTATAATCTTAAAATCCTGTTAATCTTAGTCAAATATTTTTCTAAATTGCCATCACTAAATCAATGCCATGTTAAAAAGGTCACTGCTGTCTCTTATTTTTTTAGCGTTTGTTTGTACTTCTTTTTCACAGAATATCCAATCGCCCGAGACTTTTTTAGGCTATAAATTGGGCAGCCAGTTTACACCGCATTATAAAATTGTTGAATATTTCAGGTATATAGCCCAGGCATCAAAAAATGTGAAGCTTGTGCAATATGGAACCACAAACGAAGGGCGTCCGCTTATTGCTGTGTTTATAGCATCGGATGAAAACATTGGCAGGCTGGAGGAGATAAGGAAAAATAATTTAGCCCTTGCGGGGATAGAAGAAGTAGCAGGAGAAGAAGTAGCAGGAGAAAAAGTAGCAGGAGGTAGTAGCAGTGGCGTTACGACAAGAACTGCTACTGCTACTCCAAATACTGCCACTACTTCAGCCCCAGTCATATGCTGGTTAAGTTATAATGTGCATGGCAATGAACCTGCATCAAGCGAAACGGCTATGCAGGTTTTGTTTGAACTTGTTGATGCATCCAATACGCAGGTACATGCCTGGCTAAAAAATACGGTGGTGGTTATCGACCCGTGCTTAAACCCCGATGGCCGCGAACGTTATGTAAACTTTTATAATTCGGTACGTGGCGCCGTGCCCGATGCCAATCCTTCATCGCGCGAGCATGCCGAGCCCTGGCCGGGCGGAAGAATAAACCATTATTATTTCGACCTTAATCGCGATTGGGCCTGGCAAACGCAAAAAGAAACGCAGGCAAGGATGGTGCTTTTTACCAAATGGCTGCCGCAGATACATGTGGATTATCACGAGCAGGGCTATAATGCGCCCTACTATTTTGCCCCTGCGGCCGAGCCTTTTCATAAAGATATTACCGCATGGCAGCGCGAGTTTCAAACCACTATAGGTAAAAACAATGCAAAGTATTTTGATCAAAGTGGCTGGCTGTATTTTACCAAACAGGAGTTCGACCTGCTTTACCCATCATATGGCGATACTTACCCTATCTACAGCGGCTCTATCGGTATGACCTATGAACAGGGCGGTATCAGCGCAGGCCTGGCTGTGGTGATGCGTACAGGGGATACTTTAACACTTGCCGACAGGATTGCACACCACCGTGCAACCAGTTTAAGTACTATCGAAATGGCTTCGGCATATGCACAGAAACTGGTTGATGAGTTTAAAAAGTTTTATGATAACAGCCGTACAAACCCGCCCGGCGAATACAAAACATATATCATACCTAACGATAACAGCGATAAAATGAATGCCTTAACCAAACTGTTGGATAGGAATGGCATTGAATATGGTTTCGGTTTAAAAAGCACAGTTACAGGCTATAATTATATAACCGCTAAAACGGAGCAATATAATGTTGCTGCCGCCGATATGGTGATCAGTGCTTATCAGCCTAAATCGGTGTTGTTACATGTATTAATGGAACCTAAAACTTTCGTAGCTGATTCAAATACTTATGATATTACCGCATGGTCGTTGCCCTATGCCTATGGGGTTAAGGCCTATGGGGTAAAAGAACAGTTTAAGCCAACTGTGCCAACTTTAAATACACTAAATCCGCAAGTATCGGCCAACCCGCATGCGTATGCTTATGTATCGGCGTGGCAATCGGTTAATGATGTTAAGTTTTTGGCCGCTTTATTAAAAAAGGGCATCAAGGTGCGTTATTCTGAAAAGCCGTTTGAAGCCGCCGGAAAAAAATTTAGCGCAGGGTCGTTACTTATCACGAGGGCCGGCAATGATTTTATGGGGTTCGACCAGGAGGTTACCCAAACAGCGGCAAGCTTTAACCATGGACTTACGCCATTAAATTCCGGCTTTGTTGAAAACGGCGCCGATTTGGGCTCAGACATTATACGATATATCCATCAACCACGGGTAATGCTGGTTACCGGCGATGGTGTGTCTGCTGAAGCCATGGGCGAGGTTTGGCACTTTTTTGAGCAGCAGATAAACTATCCCATCACCTTAGTGCGGTATAAAGACCTTACCAGGACAAGGCTGAGCGATTTTGATGTGGCTATTTTCCCGGATGGTAACTATGAGGATTTCCCATCAGATAAACTTGAAAACTGGGTACACGATGGCGGCAAGCTCATCGCTATAGAAGGCGCAGTGGCCCAGTTGGTTGATAAAAAAGGTTTTGACATCAAGAAAAAGGAAGATAAGAAGGACGACAAAGCCGATGATAAAAAATTACCGGCCATTATAAACCTGTACGGTGAAAGGGAAAAAGATGCCATCCGTACCAGCGTACCCGGCGCTATTTATAAAATAAACCTTGATAATACCCATCCGCTTGGCTTTGGCCTGCCCGAATATTACTATTCGCTTAAATTGAGCGATGATATTTATGACTACTTAGGCGATAACGACTGGAATGTGGGTACCATAAAAAAGGAAGGCTATGTCTCAGGCTTCGTCGGCCAAAAAAGTAAAGAAAAAATTAATGATGGTCTGTTACTGGGGGTACAATCCATGGGTCGCGGCACAGTGGTTTATATGGTGGATGATCCAATCTTCCGTAGTTTTTGGGAGAATGGGAAATTGCTGCTGAGCAATGCGGTGTTTATGGTAGGGGAGTAGTGCCTCACCTAAACGGCAACGCCCTCATGAATGCCTTAAAAAAGATAACGATCCATGAATAATCCTCTCCAAAGGAGAGGACTTTAACTTCGCGCTTTTAGAACCCTCTCCTTTGGAGAGGGCAGGGTGAGGCCAAAACTTAAGCAATGAAATTCCACAAAAGGATAAATAACAATATTATAGCCGTTGCGGGCACCTGGGACCCGGTATTGCCTCGGCATCGGGAGTTATTCAGGGAGCTGTTGCGGTATAGCAAAAAGAAGGGACTGAACCCTTATATTTTTCTTTTTTATCCAAACCCGCTTAATTATATTCATGAGAATAAGTATAAAGACTATTTTGATTTAGATGCCCGGATCGAACTATTTAAACATTTGGGTATAAATAACATCATCGTACTTGATTTTGACCGTGAGGACTTAAAACAAAGCGTTGCTAATTTTTTTGATGCATTGTTTGCAGCTAGGGGTATAGTTTTAAATGAACTTTGGATAGGTGAAAATCAAGCGTTGGGCAGCGGGCCGGCTGGTTTTCTTTCGACCGGGATGGAATGCTCCGCAAGGAATATTAAACTGCGGATATTAAAAAATTCCTTTTTGGTAAACCTGGATAAAGATGAGTTTAACCGGAATTTCAGGCAGTGCAAATTTGATGTAACATCGGCGGTTATTGGGTATTTACCTACTTTTAAACTTAAAGCGGATCATCAAATAAATATGTACGATGGCGTGTATGATGCGTTGTTAAGGATTAAGCCTTTTGATAAAACTGGCGAGGTGGCGGTTAAAATTGAAATAATGGATGGGAAATTAGGAAGGATTGAAAGGGGTGATGGGCATGATTGGGTGGTGTTAGTGGAGAAGGTGGCCGCCGGATCTGACTAAGGGACAAGGCTTAGGCGGCAGGGAAAGAATTGAATATTTGTTTGCACTGTTTTCATATATACTGTATATTTACAGTATTCAAAATGATAAAGTCTATAAATCATAAGGGTTTAAAATTACTGTGGACTAAAGGAGATGCAAGCAAACTCCCACCTGAACATGTTTATAGGATAAAGAAGGTACTTAACCTGATAAATTACCTGGAAGATGTTCCAAAAGATTTGCAGCCAATTCAAAACTTGCGTCCGCATCTTTTGAAAGGTGAGTTAAAAGATTTTTGGTCATTAGATATTTCAGGTAACTACCGTATCATTTTTAAGTTCATCGATGGAAACGCATACGATTTAGATTATTTGGATACACATTAAAAAATAAGATTATGGAAAGAGCAGCCAGTACAAATATTCACCCGGGCATAATTTTAAAAGAAGATG
>Ga0207027_1075_pt1 | contig 19208 bp, 20 predicted proteins | sample Alteio_BWMinCont_43_FD_153280 | JGI IMG/M metagenome (GOLD analysis project Ga0207027, IMG submission 153280) | Enriched cells from forest soil in Barre Woods Harvard Forest LTER site, Petersham, Massachusetts, United States -... | ecosystem: Environmental > Terrestrial > Soil > Temperate forest >... | reverse complement strand
TCACCAAGGGCTTATTTTTACTGTTGTTTGCATGGGCAGGGGCTTTATGGGGCATCGGTGTTCCCATGATTGTACATATAGGAACATTTTATCATGGCTATGCACCTACCTTTGTGGGCGGATTAATTGGTGGTATTAATGGATTAATCGTCGGCTTTATTGCAGGCTTTTTTATTGGTCTTTTTTATAATCTATGCCTGTGCTGCTGCCGTTGCCGAAAGAACACGGATGAAGTTAAATAAAAAAATTAACCTCCCCACCTAACCTCCCCTCCAGCCCACTGGAGGGGAGGGGTGGGATATTTGTTCCCATAGGCGTCAACTTAAACTACGTCGTCCCGCGCTTTATGCGCGGGATCCAGGTTTCTATAGCCTTTTCTGGATCCCGCGGACGAGCCGCGGGACGACGGGGCAAGGCTAAAGTTATGCATAATAACCTGGAGGGGAGGTTAGGTGGGGAGGTTTAACGCAGCTTCAATGTTGTTTGCTGCGGTGTCCACAAGTCCCATGCAAAAGTACTTAGTTCTTGAGCGAGTCTCGTGCGAAATACTTTTTCTTTGAGATTGGAATTATCCTTGTCTTCTTGCAAAAATTCACGCAGTCCATCCATCGCTTCCGACGTAGGGCCGCCCTGGACAATAGACGAATATAATTTTTCTACCCGCAGACAAATTGAGCCCCTCATTTTCAAACCCTGATACGCTGCGTACGCATCCTGTACTGCAGCAATCAATTGCACTGTTGACACTTGCGGGAAAATAGCCTCTTTTAAATCACTCAATGCCTTTATTTCAGCTGCATTGGTACTCTTTTTTAATTCTTTATCAATCTCTTGTCCCAAGACCGTTGCTTTCTCTTGCGCTATTGTCCATTCCATCGGAGCTATTTCTTTTGCCTCGGCTAAATACTCCAATTTATTTTGGAGCTGTTCTGCCATAGCAGCTATATTTTTTATTTGTTTTCTTGATAAGTAAAATGCATCAGCCAATTGTTTTGCAGGAACATAATAATCATCATAGGAAACACCGGGCTTATTCGGCGGCAATGTCACTGTCAAACCAAGCCCAGCTAACAAACCATAAACAGCATCGATGTCTTTTTGGGCATGTTTTCCAGCCGCAATGATATCAACATAAATTGCATCAAGGTCTTGAGGAAAAACCAATGATGTTAATACGTCGGCAAGAATCGTTTTTTCAATCGTTGGTTCCCGCGTTTTTTCAAACTCTATTATCAATTGACGATCAATGTTATATAACCGTTGATAAGCATCTTCGACACTGAGGCGGGCTTTCGGATCTGATAATTGCATTTCTTTCGTTAATTCCTGAAAGATTTTTAACTCTGCGGCATCGCAATCTATTATTTTTTCAAACACAATACTGAGCGCATAACAATCGACTTTCTTTTTGTCGAGCGCTTGAAATGCAGGCAACGCTTCTAATTTTTTTATATTTGTAGCCAAGAGAAGTTCACGAAATTCCGGTGCTAACGAATCAATAGTCCCGACAGCACGCGCTTCTGTCGCCAGTGATGCATCATCTAAATCACCGAGCTCAATATAATAATCACCCTCTTGCTCAAAGATAAATATATTATCCAGTTTGATATCGCGGTGGACAACGTTATTTTTATGTAATTCATGGATAGCCAATAGAATTTGTGTTAACAATGATTTTTTTTGCTGTGCACTTAGTCTCGATTGACCAAACATCCTATTGCGATCCAATAAAAATAAACGAAGTGATGAATCCGCTTTCCTCGATATCAGTTTGTTTTTATTTGCTGCATAAGGTATATGAATAAAACGCAGGTCTATTTTCTTTTCATGGCTTAATTTTTTGAGTAATTGAATGGGGCCCATATCAAAAGAAGAACCCAGGGGCGTTGCAATAGCAATCTCTAATAGACCGGAAGTCGATAATTTGCTTTCGACAGGGGCATCATAAAAACTAACTTTCTTAAACCCGCCCCCAGCAGGAGATATTTTCTTCTTTTGAAAAAAACTGCTCTGCTTGCTCAACAATTTTTTCAGGGGCGGCTTTAAATCTGGAAATTTTTGGGGCAGCATGCGATACTCTTAAAATTTAGCTTTTATTATAATCTGCTATTGTTTGCAATATTGTTTCGGGGCTTGCAGCATAACGGAAAATAATATTCAGTAAGTTTTGGTCATACCCATACCGAGTATAATCATTCGCAAATGCCGGCGCATTCAAAGGTGAAAGCTGTGCATAATCCCAAGAACTCGTGGACAAATGTTCATTGTAATCTGCATTATTTAATGACCACAAAATCACGCTGTCCGCGCCTGCTGTTTGCAAAGTCGTAAACAATGACGGCTCCACCACCAATGCACTGGAATGGATGTCGGCAACATTCAAGGTATCACTTGTTTGATGCAGAGAAAGCCAAGACAGCAATGCTTGTTTGTCCGCCGTTGCTTGTGGGTTTGTATCGTTAATTGCAGCAGAAAGTGGAATATCGGCTGCGACAAAAAGATCATTCCAGCGATAATGGCCATCACTCCAACTCGTTTGCGCATTGCCTCCGCCCGGTAATGAAGGATCAATATTTATTGGATAATTAGGGAACCCCGTTTCCAAGCCAAATGCCAAATGCGGTTTGTTTCCACTGAGTGGGTTAATCACTTGTTGTTTATACATTTCTGTAATCGTTTTAGTTTGCGCCACCAAAGAACAATCCACATTTTCATAGCCCGCAGTGTAAGGATCACGGCTAGCAAATTGATTATTGACTTTTCCAATACACCACGATGAACCCACTGCATCATAACCATCATCTAAATCGTAAGTCATGACATTAATGGCATCCAGACGACTGACAATGTTCGCAAATAAATCGTTATTATTTTTATCTTTAATATTGGCATAATTAAACGAATACCCTTTGGAGCCAATCTCTTTATAATGCACGATATCGTATAAAACACCTTTTAAGTTGCCACCCAACACCATGTTCGCTTGATTATCATTAAAATGATCGGTCAGACCACAAATAGCGCTTCCCCACTCAGACACAGGGCACCAAAACATACTGCCGCCTATGCCATCATGGACATCATAAGCGCCGGCGGCAGAAGCAGCCATCGTGACTCCTGCAGAAAGGCCTACGGCTTGCGAACTGGTTTCGAGGGCTTGAATATAACTTGCATACTTGATAACGCTATAGGGAAGAGTAAACGGCCCATTCGGTGGTGATCCCCACCCCCAGGACGCTTTTGCAGGCTGCGGATAATAAAAAGTAGTTTCAGCAACAAACCAATTTTCTTCATAATCCAAATCGACCCCATTGCCTCCGAATGCCTTCGTTGCTTTTGCCCATGCATCCGTATAACTATTCAGTGCATAATTTGCTGTCGGTTGGACCTTACTCATTTTTTCATCCACCAGCAAATTTGCCGTTTTAAAATTTTGGATAATCTCAGGGGCCAATGGAAAATTACTCGTACAATTACTCGCAGGCTTTTCTATATTATTGCAACTGTACGCCCATCCCCCCACGGCAAAATACACTTGAACGCCTGCGGCCTTTAAATCACTGACCGTTTTTTGTAATTTAACACCGTCCCCCGCATGGACATCATTGGCTGCCAATAGGCCAGTGTCTTTTATTAATGCATCTAAATTATTCGTTTGTATATCCTGGCTGATGTGAGCAGGATCCATGCTAGGGTCTAAAAATGAAAAAACCAAACGGTCCGTATGCAATGCACCCGTTTGCACATTGCTGACTAATGTATCTAAATAATTGTCGAATGCATCGCGATCGAGAAGCAAATAAGACGTTGACTTTAAGGGCGCATGTGTTGCTGCAATGACGGGTTGTTGAACAAATGGAACAATGATACAAAAAGACAATAATGCTTTTTTCAAAGGCCACCTCGTTATCAAATTAATTTATAGTTTATCCTCCTGAAAAAAAACATCCTGAAAACCTAGACGCTACGGGTATACCATATACCATACTTAAATTAATGTAAACCGTTGTGCCTCTTTGTCGATTTATGGCCGGCCTAGTAGGCCTAACATGTCATGCCAGCGTGTTTTTAGCTGGCATCCAGAATAGGATTTAACATGTCATGCCAGCATGTTTTTAGCTGGCATCCAGAATAGGATTTAAATTGATTCGGGTTATAAGTCGACTAGATTATCCAAATATCTGGGTGCCAGCTTTCGCTGGCATGACACGAGCTTAATGTGAGCAGCGGGCCGCAGAAAATCAGCGATTTATGGCCGGCCTAGTAGAATTGGGTCATTGAATTTATCCGGAGGTACATTTAAGTTGTGTAGCGTTCCTTCCATCACTTTGCGGAACACAGGGCCCGCCACATAACCACCCAAATGGTCTTTGCCTTTTGGATCATGAATGACCACGGCCACGACAAAACGCGGATGGCTCGCTGGCGCAATGCCTACAAAAGAAGACACAAAGCGATGGTGATCGTACCCATTCGGCACTGCGATCCACGCGGTACCGGTTTTTCCAGCGACGCGGTAATCCGGGATTGCTGCTTTTTCACCTGTACCACCTTTGGCCACGACTGACTCTAATAAAGCCAACATTTCATCGGCGACTTTGGCATCCATAACGCGTTTGCCCACCGGGGGCGCATCCACACGCACCAGTGACAGTGGAATTTTGACGCCATGATTGGCCAATACGGAATACGCTTGGGCCAACTGTAACGTCGTGACAGACAATCCGTAACCAAAGCCCAAGGTCGCCACGACCGTCGGGCTCCATGTTGTGCGTGCAACCAAATTACCGGAACGTTCACCCGGGAAACCCACCCCCGTAATTTCACCAAACCCCACACGATGCAATACACTCCAAATTTGGTTTGGTGGTAATGACAAAATCATTTTTGTTGTGCCCACATTACTGGACAATTGTAAAATTTGGCTAATCGTCAACGGCCCATTGTTGTGTTCATCGTGCAACACTAAATTAGGCCCTACACGCAACCATCCGGGCGCTGTATCAATCACACTGTGGGGCCGAAATAAACCACTGTCCAGTGCACTGGCAATGCTAAACGCTTTGATAGTCGATCCCGGCTCAAAGAGGTCCGTCACCGCACGATTACGTATTTTTTCTTTATCACGTGTGGTACGGTTATTGGGATTAAAGGAAGGCAGATTAGCCATGGCCAAGATTTCGCCGGTCTGCACATCCAAGACCACAATGGACCCGGATTCCGCAGCATTTTCTTGTACGCCAGTCATGAGTTCACGATAGGCTAAATATTGAATACGTTGTTGCAAACTCAATACTAAATCATTTCCAGGTTTTTTTTCTTGTATGCTTTGTACATTCTCAATAACATGGCCTAGGCGATCGCGCAGGACTTGCTTTTTCCCGGGTGTCCCTGCTAACCATGCATCAAATGCTAATTCCAATCCTTCTTGTCCATGGTCATCCACATTGGTAAATCCAACCACGTGTGCCGCGATTTCGCCTTCGGGATAATAGCGTTTGTACCCTGTTTCCAAATAAATACCAGGCACATGCAGTATTTTAATTTGTTTCGCTAAATCGGGAGAAATGTCGCGCTTCAGGTACACAAATTCACGTGACGTTTTTTTATAACGTTCTGCCAAACGCATAACGTCCGCCGATTTTAATTCCAATAAACGGCTCAATTTTTTGATGGATTGCAATTGGTCTGGAAATTCTTTTGGGTTAAACCAAACAGAATACACGGTGGTACTGATCGCCAAGGGATTGCCATCACGGTCAGTCATCATGCCGCGAAAAGCCGGCTCCGTCACCATACGTAAAGCACGGGCATCCCCTTGGTTTTGTAAAAAATGTTGCTCGAATACCGTCAGGACAATCAGACGTATAATAAGTCCGCCCACGGCCAACAATAATAAAATAATTAAAAAATAAAAACGCCAAGGAATGAATGCTATTTTTAGTGGAAGTTTCACCCGTGATGTTGGTCCTTTAAGTTAATGATGATGACGGCTTTCCCTTCTGGCGCCACCATGCCTAATTTGTCTTTTGCAAGTGTTTCAATACGGGCTTGCATTGTCAAACTACTTTTTTCTAATAACAATTGTCCGCGTTGTACGTGTAAACGGTCTTGTTCAGTGGCAGTCTGTTGCAAGCGTGCCTGCATATCTCGATCCAGATGGGTCACGTACACCATGCTCAACGCTGAAAATAGCAATAAAAAAAAGAATGTAAATAACTTAAACTGGAAATGGGTTAAAAATAATGATACGACCCAGCCACGTGAAAGTGCACCTTGATTAAATAAGCGAGCTGCTGCATTCATGATAGCTTCTCCCCAATACGTAAAATGGCACTCCTTGCACGCGGGTTCCGATTGGTTTCTTGCAAACTGGGTTTGATGGCACGACCTATTCTTTGAAAATGGACGGCCAACTGTTCTTGTTTAATGGGTAATTTTGCAGGAAACTGATCACCACGTTCATGATGTTGCATAAACTGTTTAACAATACGATCTTCTAATGAATGAAAACTAATGACGAGTAACCGTCCTCCGACTTGCAACGCTTGCAAGCCAGCATCGAGTCCACTTTGTAAATCGTCTAACTCGTGATTAATGGCAATACGAATCGCTTGAAAACTGCGGGTTGCCGGATGTTTGCCTTTTTGCCAAGCGGGCACTGCTTTTGCAATAATGTGAGCAAGTTGTGCGGTGGTCGTAATGGGCGTGGACTCACGTTCCGTCACAATGCGCTGCGCAATACGTCTTGCATACCGTTCTTCGCCGTATTCCCATAATACCGTTGCTAATTCTTTTTCTTGCACTGAAGCGAGCCAAGTGGCCGCATCCGTCCCGGTGGAAAAATCCATACGCATATCCAGTTTTCCATCGTGCATAAAACTAAAACCACGCGCAGGATTGTCTAATTGGGGCGACGAAACACCCAAATCAAAAAGAATACCGTCGACTTCGCCATGGGCTTGTTGACGGATTAAAAATGCAGTTAATTCGGCAAATGAACCTTGTTGGATGATGAAACGAGAGTCATTCTTAAAATAGTCACGCGCAAAAGCCACTGCCTCTGGATCTTTGTCCATGGCCAGCAAACGTCCCATTGGGCCCAACTGCTGTAAAATCGCACCCGCGTGTCCACCACGACCGAAAGTCGCATCCACATAGGTGCCTTCCGGTTTTACAGCGAGGCCTTCTATCACCTCGGCTAATAAAACTGGTTGATGTTGATGAATGGTTTCCTTCATTCTACATGCCACCATAACGTTTCCCGTTAAACTACAATGACAACAATTTCACTTCATCCGGCAAAAGCGCTGCATCGGCATTGGATTCTTCCTGAAGCCAATGACTACGGCGTTCTTCCCAATAGCCTTCATCCCACAGTTCAAATTTTTTACCTTGGCCAACTAAAACAGCATGTTTTTTTAATCCAGCATAATCCCGTAACAATGGCGGTACCAAAACCCGACCATGGCTATCCAGTTCCGTTTCTGTTGCATGACCAATGAGTAAGCGTTGAATTCGACGTGCTTGTGGATTAAAACTTGGCAATTGAGCCAGTTTATTTTCAATCTGTTCCCAAGCAATAAGCGGATATAACAATAAGCAGCGTTCTTCCGTATCAATCGTCATTACAACGTGTCCAGCGTTTTGCTCAAGTAAACGCTCGCGGTAGCGCGTTGGCATCACTATCCTGCCTTTTGCATCGATATTGACCGCGTTGACACCTCGAAACATTACCGTATCTCCCATCGTTGGAGAAAGAGCCTGTTTCCTTAACCCTCTGGATCATGCCGTTCCTTTTGTCCATTAAGAAAACTATACCACAATCACCCACAATAAACCACTTTTTACCACAAAATGGCGAAAAAGTTCATATTAGGAGTAGTACTAACCACTTTAAGTAATGAGAATAAGAAACGAAAAAAATTGTTCGAAACGAGTTTGATCGTAATAGTTCGAGCCACAACAAGTCCTCCCCACCCAACCCCGTTCACCCTGAGGAGGCGTGCAGCGCCGTCTCGAAGGGCAGTGACTGGAGGGGAGGGACGAGGGAGGGGAGATAATAAAGTTGAGCCAGCCAATAAGCCGGGTTCTGTCGTGGACAGTCATTTATCTAGGATGCTCGTCACCAAACACCTCAAGCGACCTACCCGAGCTTTACGTGCGGGCCACACATGCTAATTATGGTTACATAATTAACATAAGCTCCTATTTGGTCTTGCTCCTAGCGGGGTTTTCCATGCCGCACCTGTTACCAGGTACGCGGTGCGCTCTTACCGCACCTTTTCACCCTTACCTCGCATCAATATGATACGGGGCGGTATATTCTCTGTGGCACTTTCCGTAGGCTTTCACCTCCCAGGCATTACCTGGCGCTTTACCCTATGGAGCCCGGACTTTCCTCCGCCTAAGAATACTCTTAAACAGCGACTGTCTCGGCCAGCTCGGCGCTAGCATAACGCACTAGCCTTTGTCAGCGCAAGGACAGAATCATATGGTAAGAGCCCCTATTAGAGAACGCCCACTAATGGGTACCTTTGCACGAAAAATTTCTTCAAAATGCTCACATACTTTATGTATGCTGCGCTTTTTCATCAATTTTTCGTGCAAATCTCCCTCATTAATGGACGTTTTTGGATAATTAAACAGAGCGGCCTGATCTATTATGCTCTTTCATTATCAACCCTTGAGTATATAAATCATTCTTCTTTGCTCCCGTAATTTTCACCGCCAGCTCGACAGCCTGCTTCAATGGCAAGGCATCCACTAATACCGCTAACACATGCTGCACCACATCCTCATTGGGCACGGCAGGTGCACCGGCCACTAAGACTACCATTTCACCACGCTGTTGGTTCGAATCGGCCGCCACCCACGCATAAAGCTCCCCTAGCGGCGCTGCATACACGGTTTCAAATACTTTAGTCAATTCGCGCGCAAGGACGGCGACGCGGTCTTGACCAAATAATTCTCGCAATTCCGCTAAAAAAGTCAAAATACGGTGTGGTGCTTCATAAAAAATCATTGTGCGTTGCTCATGACGCAATTCCGCCAATCGCGCCTGCCGTGTGGACGCTTTAGTGGGCAAAAAACCCTCAAAAACAAACCGGCCCGTCGGCAACCCCGCCACACTCAGGGCGGCAATGGCTGCACAAGGGCCCGGCACTGCGACGACCGGTATTCCCCGGGACCTGGCTTCATGCACTAATAAATAACCAGGGTCACTGATTAAAGGGGTCCCCGCATCACTGATCAGGGCAATGGATTCATTTTGCTCGAGCCGCTCCAATAATGTGACGGTCCGTTCCCGCTCATTATGCGCATGCAAGGAAATCACTGGGCTTTTGATTGAAAAATAATGCAGCAATGGTAAACTATGGCGGGTATCTTCTGCAGCGATTACATTGACCGTCTGCAGCGTTTCGATTGCTCGCACGCTCATGTCTTTTAAATTACCCAGCGGCGTAGCAACAATAAATAATGTGCCAAAATTGGATTTCATACGTTGAAATACTTATCGTATTAACTTAAATAATGTGTATCATACCGTTTATGATAAAAAATGTTTTCTTTGTAAATTACTTGGCGCTTGTTATTTTAATCCTTACCTGCCGCACTGCATACGCCGAAGACCAAGGTATTGCAGCGAAAGCTGATACTGCTACAACCTGGGAACAATTGCAACATACTTCATTGGAAAAATTAAATAGCGCCCTTACGCAAACCCCCGGCACTGCCGAACGGGCTTGGCTAGAACTTGCTATTATTAGCAAACGCAGCAGTACTCAAACGCAAGAATTAGTGAAGCAACTCTTGTCCTTTCGCCAAACCTATCCTGACCATCCAGCGAATGCACTGTTTCCCGATGATGCAACACTGACCACACTGCTAAACACCCCGCCGCCAAGCCACATTGCCTTATTACTGCCCCTGCATGGGCCTTTGGGTGCTCAAGGAAAAATGATTCGCGATGGTTTTTTAAGTGCTTATTATCAATCACTGGCGGACAAGACACAGCAACAAACGCTGGTATTTTATGATACGAGCCATTACAAAAATATGTACACGTTGTATAAGCAAGCACTGCGCGATGGTGCCACTCTTGTTATCGGCCCACTGGCCAAAGACAATGTGCAGCAATTACTGCGTCAGAATAATTTTCCAACACCTGTTCTGGTTTTAAATTACACTGACGCACCTTCACCGAACAATGTGTACCAATATGGATTGTCTCCCATCGATGAAGCCCAGCAAGTAGCCGATAAAGCTTATCAAAGCGGCGCCACTCAGGCTATCCTGATTGCGCCAAGTGATGCCTGGGGCGAACGCAGCGCACGATCACTGATCACCCAATGGCGAGCAGCCGGTGGGACCATCCGTGACGCGTATTATTTTAAAAAAAATGCTAACTTTTCCCAAGACATCGCGAAGTTAATGCACATTGATCCAACAGCGGACCGTACACGCATGCGCGAAAACAATAATAAAAACACGTTGGCTGCGCAGCGACGTCAGGATTTTGATGTTATTTTTTTACTGGCAGGACCAAGCGATGCACGCATCATTGTGCCTTTGCTTAAGTATTATTATGCGGAAAACATTCCTGTCTACGCTACTTCTGTCGTGGATTCTTCCACTGCACGCCATGATCCCGACTTGAATGGTATTCATTTCCTTGAAATTCCTCGGGTGCTAAAGAATACGCCCTCATCCACCAAGCTCGATGATGTGCAATATGATCGCTTCTATGCCGTTGGCCTCGATGCGTATTTGTTAAGCCAAGAGTGGCTACGTTTATCACAATTACCGCGTTTTCCTCTCTATGCGAACACCGGCGCTCTGTCTCTGGCCCCAGCGAACCAAATTTATCGACGTTTACCCTGGACACAAATACATGCCGGCCCTACTTAAAAATACGCATAAAAATCGCGGCGCTCTTGCAGAGCAAGAAGCTTGCGATTTTTTACAAAAGCAAGGCTTAACATTCTTGGCCCGCAATTATCATTGCCCTTTTGGTGAAATCGACTTGATCATGCGAGAAGGTGAAGACATTGTTTTTATTGAAGTGCGTCTACGCTCATCCACACTCTATGGGGACGCTTTAGAAAGCATTCATAAAAATAAGCAACAAAAGCTCTTAAAATCAGCAACCCATTTTTTACAAAAACAGCACTGGCTCGATAAGGTAAACTACCGCTTCGATGCCATTGGATTTACTAATAGCACTATAGACTGGATCAAAGACGCCTTTTCTTATGAATAACATTATCGAACGTATTAAATATAATTTCAGTGAAAGCATCCAAACAAAAATCAATGCGGCGGACATGATTCTGCCCACCATCGCACTCGCATGCGAAAAAATCGTGCAATGCCTATTGGACGGGCATAAAATTTTAAGTTGCGGCAATGGGGGCTCGGCTTGTGATGCCCTGCATTTTTCATCGGAAATGCTAAACCGCTTTAAGCATGAACGTCCCAGTTTGCCTGCCATTTCATTGACGGCAGACACAGCAACACTGACCTCCATTGCCAATGATTACCAGTATAGCGAAGTTTTTGCCAAACAAATACGCGCACTCGGCCAAGCCGGGGATGTATTACTTGCTATCACCACCAGCGGCAATTCTGCTAATATTTTAAGTGCTATTAAAGCGGCCCACGACCGGCAACTCACTGTCATTGCAATGACGGGCTTTGATGGTGGTAAAATTGCTGGTATCTTACAAGAAAAAGATGTTGAAATTCGTGTGCCTGCTTATGAAACGCAACGGATTCAAGAAACGCATTTACTTATTATTCATTGTATGTGTGATATTGTTGATTATCAGTTATTTGGCCATGGAGATATTCCTGCATGAAAAAGTTTATACCGCTCATCGTCATATGCTTTTTAAGTTTACAAGGTTGTTTCTTTATTGCCGGTGCAGCCGCAGGCGCCGCAGCAGTCGCTGTTGTTTACGATCATCGTAAAATCGAGAAAATTTTATTGGATGAACGCATTGCCAAAAACGCCGCCGACAAGCTCCGCGCCAATGAAGAGTTGCATAATAACTCACACATTGAAGTCAATTGCTTTAATCAGCAAGTCTTACTCACGGGAGAAACCACCACACCGGAATTTCGTGAAGAAGCTGAAGAAATTGTGCAGAGCGTTCCTGATATCAAACGGGTCTACAATCAAATCAGTATCAAAGGCCCCGCTTCCGCACTGACCCAAGCCAGCGATTCTTGGATCACGGCCAAAATAAAAACCCAAATGCTTGCTACCAAAGGAATGCAATCCAGCACCATCAAAGTCGTCACTGAAAATGGGACAGTCTATTTGATGGGGAGCGTCACCCGTGATCAAGCAGACATTGCCGTCAGCATTGCCCGACAAATATCGGGCGTACAGCGAGTGATGAAGATTTTTCAATATAAAAATTAAATCGCATGAGTGATGAGTCATTTGAGGCGGTCTTTGATAAAATTACGATTGAACCTAAAGAAGAAGAGGAGCAAGCGAAGAGTTTAACTTGCCGTAGATAACGGCTGCGTGAGTAGCCTATACAAAAGGAATTGCTGATGAAAAAAAGAGTATTGTCTGCGCATATCCTCTGTTTTATCTTGATTGCACTGTGCACGGCCCTGCTGTTCGGCTGTGCCAGTGCTGCATTGACTGGTGCGGGCGTGGTTTATGATCGGCATGCACTCCAGAAAAAACTCGATGATAATTATACCTCGATGAAAGCCTATAATAAAATTTATATGGACACGCGGCGGTATCAAAATACCAATATTTCAGTAGCAACTTTTAATGGCGCAGTTTTATTAACAGGCCAAATACCCGATCCAAATCATAAAAAAGAAGTTGAACACATTGTGCGGCAATTGGCTGGCGCACGAAAAATTTATAACTACATTGAAATTGCTAGCCCTTCTTCACCCTTGATCCACGCCAGTGATAGTTGGATCACGACAAAAATCAAAGCCCAGTTTATCGCTAACAACGATCTGGATCCCAGCCAAATTAAAGTCGTCACTGAAAACGGGACCGTTTACTTGATGGGCATTTTACCGCGCAATCAAGCAGAGATCGCCACCCAAATTGCCCGCACCACCAGTGGCGTACAAAACGTTGTGAAAATATTTTCGTATTTAGTGATTTTATAAACACGAGTTCTGGATAAAGAATACTGTCATGCCAGCGAAAGCTGGCATCCAGAGCGGTCTATGTGAAAATATTTTCGTATTTAGTGATTTTATAAACACGAGTTCTGGATAAAGAATACTGTCATGCCAGCAAAAGCTGGCATCCAGAGCGGTCTAGATGAGAACTTATACAATAGAATAATATAGATCGTCCCAATTTGGATTTTTTTCTTCAATCAGGTGCAATTTCCAATTTCTTTTCCAAGCCTGAATATTCTTTTCTCTTTTAATAGCTTCCACTATGTCAGCATGTATTTCGTAATATACTAATTTGTCCACTTTATACTTTGAAGTAAATCCTTTCGCTTCTCCAGATTTATGTTGCCATACGCGTTTAACAAGATCTGAGGTTACACCCGTATATAAAGTCCCATTGCGTTTGCTTGCTAAAATATAAACATAATATCCTTTCATAATGCCTCCAGGGCTAGAAATAATGAATTTTTTCGGATTTAAGTTAAATTAAGAAAAAATGAGAGGAATTGTAAATTACACCATTATATAAATTCTCATCTAGACCGCTCTGGATGCCAGCTTTCGCTGGCATGACAGCATTCCTCCGCTCTGGATACCAGCTTTCGCTGGCATGACAGCATTCCTCCGCTCTGGATGCCAGCTTTCGCTGGCATGACAGCATTCCTCCGCTCTGGATGCCAGCTTTCGCTGGCATGACAGCATTCCTCCTCTTCTCCTCCCCGCCAGCTTGCTGGAGGGGAGGCTGGGTGGGGAGGAATTCAGATTGTTACTACCTTACGATTGGATTTCAAGGAGTATCGATTTTCTTCTCTGTCGTGCTCATCCGGAAGCGGAGCTGTAGGCGTGGGTGCGCTAAATTTACTTAGTTCTTGTAAGGGTGTCTTATGCGGAGAGACGGATTCTGAGGTAGGGCTTGTCTGCTGAGTCATTTCCAAGCCATCCTCTGTTTTAAGCAGAGCACTAGACTCGGATGAAGGAAGCATGGCTAGCGGTGCTGTTGATAGAAATTGATTGCTCGTCAGTGGCAATGGAGTAGAAAGGAACTTGGGAGGATCCTTTTCTTTTTCACTGTGCTTTTTGTCTTCTATTTTTCGACCTAATTCTCGGTGTGTAAGGATAGCTTCTCCCAGGTAACCATGCGTACTTCTCGGCTCGAATGAGGGTAGACGCGGTGGCGAGAACATGTATCTATGAACAGTTTGGCTGAAAGGGCGTGCTGTGTTCCAAATAACATAGAGAGGATGCTTTTTGTCCATTAAGGCTTCTTGATAGATAGCATGAACAGTAGCAGGGTCTTCTTTACTCCACGCCTTGAAATGGGCATCGAGACGTTCTTTGAATAAAGGCAGCAAGGCCAAGTATTTTAATACGGTCGGTGAAAATTTTTTACTCAATATGTCACGGACTAAGCTGGCAAACTCTTTATGAATCTCATCTACCTCTAGATCAAGCTTTTCATTCAGTTTTACTTTCAAAGCCCCGACGCCGCTGAGCTCTTTACCGTCACGCATTTTTTCCATACCAGCAATGCCTAGCATGGCTGAAATACGGCCCAGAGTGGCCCCGTTTTGTAGCAAGGTGATCAAGTCTTTACGATTCTGTTTTGGGCAGATGGCCGCAAGCTCTGCAGCAGTGGTCCCATCCACAGAAAGTTCATTGATTTTCGCGCGGGCCTCCTCATCTTTTAATAACTGAATTAAAGCACCGTGCTCACGTTTTTGTACGTACACGTGTAAAAGGGATTTTTCCTGGAGGCCCGCTTTTTCTTCGGTAGGCAAGCTAGTTTTGCTGTATTTTAAAAATGTGGCGCCTAAGGGAGCAAGTAATTGTTGAGCAGCCTGGTCCTTCATCTCAAGTGCGCGGTCTGCAACTGTCATTCCTGTGTGCGGAAGATTGACGTAGTGTCTTGCATCAGGCGCTTTCAGTAGCTCCGTCAATGCCGCATGGTTTTTTTCATGGGCAGCCAAATGTAAGAACGGCAGGGCATCCTCCGATGGTCTTTCCTCAAGTGTTTTGCGGTGCTGCACTAGCAAGCGTAAATAATACATATTACGCTCTTGGTTTTCTTTGTCGGTAATGCAATAACGCACCGCAAGCGATGCTTCTGGAATACGGTAGGCAAAACCATCGAAATATTGATGATCGTCAGCGATGATGGACTTTAGTAATGATTCAAACCCTGCTTTATCGTCTTGTTCCATTAAAAAGATGAGCCGGTTCGTATACAGCATTTTCGGCGCATCCGAGACAGGAAGATACTTCTCTACTCTGCTGCATTTGAATTGAGCACCTTTTTTATATAACGCCTGCATTATTTCTGCATTGCCATGCAATGCAGCAAGGTCCAAAGGACTGTATCCACCTTCGCAAGTGACATTGACGGCTTCTTTGGCATCGGCTGCGTCTAAACAAGCAGTGACCAATTTCAAGTTATTTTGTTTGACAGCAGAGTAAAGGCACGTCATCCGTTTTTCATGTACTTTTCCGACGCGCAAACCGGATTTCACTAAGTGTTCTGCGTGGGCCTGTTGTTCTGTTTCAATGGCCACAGCCAGTGCTTGGAATACTTGGGCATTGGCTAAAAATTCGATGGATTTTTCTTCCAGTTTTGGCAATGCTTTCAGTCTTTCCAGGTTTTTTTCTTGGACTGCAGCTAAATATAGGTTGGGTTGAAATGCTTTTATCGTTTTCTCCATACTATAATATGCCCTGTCATTGAAGGATTGAATACGTACCAGGGGCGTTTGGCCATAGTGGGAGACCTTCAGGGCTTGTTCAGCATCTTTTGTTTGCAATAACCATGAATAAATAGAAGAGTATGAGGATAATGAATATCTACTAATGAGATAATGGAAAGGCGTTAGACCGTCTTTATAAATAGTATTGCTACGCATGCCTGCATCGATCAAAGGGTATACATAGTCTTCTCCGTAATAATAGGCTTGAAGCAATGCCTCAAATAACTGCTTGTTAGTTTCATCATCCAATGTGGGCCCAATGTGGCGCAAGTGCTGCTGCAGTAATGGAAGATCGTTATTGTAGATAGCATTTAAGTAAATATTTGGCACGACAGAATTCCCTTAGCTAGTTTTTTTTATTTGCAAGTCCATGGTAGTGTGCGATAAGAATTATGCGTTTACTCAACCAATTTTAAATGAGGCACCCTGTCCTGCTCTTTATTGCCAGTGTTAACCGCTGAAGACAGTAATGGCTCAATAATATCGCCTACTTCGCCGCCGTCGTCGGTTTCTTCTTCATAATCAAAAAACATGCCTTGCTGGTTTTCTTGCGCATAGATGGCTAACACTGCTTTGACGGGAGCGGAAATAATATGCACGACACCTGAAAAAGAAGCGCGGAATTCAACGAAATCATTCGAAATTTTGAGATCACGGATAGCCGTGGGTGACACATTTAATGTAATTTCACCATTTTCAATATAATCCTGTGGCACATTACAACGTGAGTAACTGGCGTTGATGACAATGAATGGCGTGCAGTTACTATCCACAATCCATTCATAAAATGCACGTACTAAATATGGTTTGTTCGATAACATAAATCCCTCTTTACATTATGCTGTCACTTCTTCTCGCACTCTTACTTTTCTTAAATCATTTTCTATTTCAGTCAAACTTGCTTGAAAGCAATCGCGCGCAAAAATGCGCTCAGCGTATTTAACGACTGCTTTGGCTTCTGGCGGCAATGCAATGCCCCAAGAAGGCAAACGCCACAATATAGGAGCAATACAGCAGTCAACCAAAGAAAATTCTTCATTTAGGAAATAAGCGGAACTATTGAATACAGGCGCAAGCTTAATCAAGTAATTACGCATCTCTTTGCTGGCTGCTTGAACATCGGCCGGCTTACCAGATTCGATTTTACGCACTAAGTCACCCCACTCACGATCAATGCGATAAATCATTAAGCGAGTTTTAGCACGTGCCACTGGATAAACAGGCATGAGAGGTGGGTGCGGAAATCGTTCGTCCAAATATTCCATAATGATATTAGCATCATAGAGTACCAGATCGCGATCAACTAACGTTGGAGGTGTCCCATAAGGATTGAGTTCATAAAGATCTTGTAACTTGTCCTTATCATTCACATCGGTATTGATAACATCGACTGAAACACCTTTTTCTGCTAATACAATACGTACTCGATGACTGTAAATATCCAGAGCACCGGAATATAAAGTCATGATTGATCGTTTATTGGCTACTATCGCCATGTGACTATCCTCAATAATTTTCCCTTAAATAGCTCTCCCGAACATGAGGCCTTTGGCTGGCTGGGGGACTAGGATTCGAACCTAGGCTGACGGAGTCAGAGTCCGTAGTCCTACCACTAGACGATCCCCCAATAGCAGATCAGCTTAACGTTTAGAGAACTGCGTCCCTCTTCGTGCTTTATGCCGTCCAACCTTTTTACGTTCAACTTGACGGGCATCCCGCGTGAGATATCCAGCAGCACGTAACAATTTACGTAATGAACCTTCACCACTCCCACTGGAGTCCCCGCTTGTTTCTTCATCGTATTTCACTAATGCACGTGCAATACCATGTCGAATTGCACCTGCTTGACCACTGATCCCACCGCCTCTGACTCGCACCACAATATCAAATTTGTCGAGCATGTTGGTCACTTCCAGCGCCTGACGCACAATCATACGCGATGTTTTACGACCGAAGTAATCATCCAGTGTATCTTTGTTAATAATAATATCGCCTTTTCCTGGTTTTAAAGAAACACGTGCTGTGGATGTCTTACGACGTCCTGTACCACGATAGTATTGCATATCTGCCATAGGTATTATTCCGTATCAAAATCTAATGCTTGGGGTTGTTGAGCTGCATGAGGGTGTTCTGTGCCCGCATACACTTTTAATTTACGATAGATTGCGCGACCTAATGGGTTCTTAGGCAACATGCCCTTGACCGCTTTCTCGATCACTCTTTCAGGGTTTTTTGCTAACAGCTTTTCGAAAGTAATCTGTTTAATCCCACCTGGATAACCTGAATGGCTATAGTAAATCTTATCTGTGGTTTTTTTACCGGTGACTTTAATTTGTTTTGCATTGATCACGACAATATAGTCACCTGTATCAACATGTGGCGTAAACTCGGGTTTATGTTTACCACGCAAGCGTCTTGCGACTTCACTTGCTAAACGACCCAATGTTTTTCCCGACGCATCCACAATGTACCAATTATGCGTTGCTGTTTGATTAGTTGCATTATAAGTTTTCATTTGACTCCATACTCCATGGGAGTAATTTACAATAATTAAATATTAAGCTCAAAAGATGACGAATTTTATAGTAATGCCTAAAAACAAGCAAGTACTGATTCACATTCTGCTATTGAAAAAAGCCTGAAAGATGGTTTTAATCCAATCAAGTATACTCCTCTTGGAAATAAAAAATCGTTTTTACTGAAAATGAAGCCCTATTTCCTTAAAAAAGAGTATTTATTCTTAATAAAGCCTATGATTTTTAACAAAAACACTCGCAAAATTGCTAGTTTATGTTATTGTATGCATTGCATCATTTTGACTTTTAAGGGGAATGAACAATGGCTAAAAAAGCTTCCGCCAAAGCAACAAAGAAACCGACTAACAAAGCATTAAAGCTGAAATTACCTTCGATAAAAGATCCTTTGACCAAAAGCGGTATTGTGAAGGCTATCATGGACTTGACTGGCCTTGCTAAGAAAGACGCAACAGCTGCAATGGACGCAATATCGACATTAATCGAGCTGCATGTTAAAACACGCGGCCCTGGAAAATTCACTTTGCCAGGCCTGTTGAAAATCAACGTGGTAAAAAAAGCAGCAAGACCAGCACGTGAAGGCATCAATCCATTTACTGGCGAAAAAGTTATGTTTAAAGCAAAGCCAGCACACAAAGTCGTAAAAATTAAAGCCCTCAGAAAACTGAAAGACATGGCAACCGCCTAAGCATGTCACCATCGGAATTAGGCGTTGCTTGTTAATAGGCACGCCTAGGTCTTCTTCCGTCCCTTGTCCCTCCCCTTC
>Ga0207027_1074_pt1 | contig 19260 bp, 16 predicted proteins | sample Alteio_BWMinCont_43_FD_153280 | JGI IMG/M metagenome (GOLD analysis project Ga0207027, IMG submission 153280) | Enriched cells from forest soil in Barre Woods Harvard Forest LTER site, Petersham, Massachusetts, United States -... | ecosystem: Environmental > Terrestrial > Soil > Temperate forest >... | reverse complement strand
TACATCCTGGGGAAATTCGTATGACACACAAAACTGCCACTCTCACCGTTCAAAAATGGGGCAATAGTCTTGCTGTTCGCATCCCAGCCGCTATTGCTCGTAGAATACACTTCCATCTTGGAACATTAGTTGAGCTTGAGGCTCACGATGGAAGCCTTGTGGTTAAGGCAACAGGCCATCGAAAATTAAATCTAGATGAAAGACTTGCTGCTTTTGACCCTAAAAAGCATGGCGGTGAAGCTATGCCAATAAAGCCCATTGGTTTGGAGAAACTTTAATGCCAAGAAAAAACTGGGCGCCTGACCGCGGCGATATTATCTGGATCAATTTCAACCCTCAAAGTGGGCGTGAAATGCGTGATATGCACCCCATGCTAGTTTTATCGCCTATAAAATTTAATGAGAAAACAGGTATCGTCATTGGCCTCCCTATGACGACCGCTGAATATAACAATACCAATCCATTTGCAATTCAATTCACAGGCAAGAGAGGCATTGTTAGCTATATACTCGCTCACCAACCTAAATCATTCGATTGGCGCCAGAGAGGCGCAAAAATTCACCCATGGAAAAAAGTCCCTACTGACGTACTTACAGAAGCGTGCGAGTTGCTCAATCAGATAATCACTCTCTCTTGATTAAATTGACCCGCTTAAAACGCGGAACGCTCTGCCCCTGGCGCTCTATGTTACCTTTTAATCCCAGTGAAAATAAAGAAAGAAAAACTAATCACTCCATTGTGTCGACATGTAATATGTTCCAACATAAAATACCTAAAAAAATGAAACCTTCTAAAATAAGCGCACAAGATGAGGAAATGGCTTTTAGTGCATTTGGTCAAGGATCACATACGGCTAGAAAATTGCGATAGAATTGGCTGGGGGAATTATGCCCCAAGTTAAAAAAGGCGTTTTTGTAGGGTGGATTAGGCGTTTTTTTGCCGTAATCCACCAAATAAGATGGATTACGACGCAGAAATCGCGTCTAATCCACCCTACGTTTTAACCATCATTGACCCATTGAAACCGCGGAACGCTCTGCCCCTGGTGCTCTACTTGTTCAAGAAACATTGCTTTTGGACGGGCCCATACTTGGTTATTTCCAAATTCGTCACATGGATATAGCGCTTTATAAATAACCATTTCTTCGTGTGTTTCACTGTGACGCGCAACACCGATTACTTCGTATAATTTTTCAGTTCTATAATGCTGATATTTTCCACATGGAATGTCATCTATTTTCATGAGGGACAGTCTACTCCACTAATTCTTCTTTACGACGTAAAAAAGCAGGGATATCCAGGTAATCTAATTCTTGGGTATGGTTTGTATGGACCACCGGTTTTGCAATCGTATTGACCGTGTTAAGTGCGGGCGTGGCTGACATCGTCGGCGACGGAGCGACCGTTTGCTTACGCATGATGGCCGGTTTATCGAAATGCTGATAATCAAAAATTGGGTTCGTTGTTTCAATACTGCCGCCTACACGAGCTGGGGGCAATTGTTTCCGACCAAGCCCAGTGACAATAACAGTGACGCGCACTTCATCACGCAATTCCGGATCGATGACCGTACCCACCACGACTGTGGCACTTTCAGAGGTAATATTTTTAATGGATTCCCCGACTTCTTCAAATTCACCTATCGACATGTCCATGCCCGCAGTGATATTCACTAAAACCCCGCGCGCACCCGACATGTCCACGTCTTCCAGCAATGGACTGGAAATCGCTGCTTCCGCTGCTTGCCGAGCGCGGTTTTCACCGGAAGCAATGCCCGTACCCATCATTGCCATGCCCATTTCAGACATCACGGTACGCACGTCCGCAAAATCGACATTGATTAATCCCGGACGGGTAATGAGTTCCGCAATCCCTTGTACTGCACCACGTAAAATATCATTCGCTGCTTTAAAGGCATTGACTAGCGTTACATTTTTCCCTAAGACAGTCAGTAATTTATTATTGGGTATCGTAATTAATGAATCGACATATTGGCTCAAATTTGCGATCCCTTGCTCCGCCACTTGCATGCGCACCCTGCCTTCAAACGTAAATGGCTTGGTGGTAATGGCCACGGTCAAAATACCCAATTCTTTCGCAATTTGTGCAAAGATAGGTGCTGCCCCCGTGCCTGTGCCGCCTCCCATGCCTGCTGTGATAAAGACCATATCAGCGCCCGTCAATGCCGCTTTGATCCGTTCACGGTCTTCCTCCGCAGAACGACGCCCCACTTCGGGGTTTGCGCCAGCACCAAGACCGCGTGTAATGCTGTCGCCTAGCTGGATAAGCGTATTCGCAGAAGATTTTTTTAGCGCTTGTGAATCCGTATTTGCGCAAATAAACTCGACACCTTCGATTGCCGTTGCCATCATGTGCTCAATTGCATTCCCTCCACCGCCGCCAACGCCCACTACTTTTATAATTGCATTTTGCGGATTTGTTTCTGCCAATTCAAACATGGTATGACTCCTTGGTAATCAGTGTTATCAATAAATTAGATTATTTTTTAAAATTACAAACTTCCTTGAAACCAACTTTTCATGCGTACCCACAACCCTTTTAAATTGGGCTGAGTCAATCCTTCACGCTGATTATCACGTTGCTGCATGCCATAGAGTAGCAAGCCCACGCCCGTTGCATAAATAGGATTATTGATCACGTCTTTTAACCCCGTGATATGCAGGGGCGCACCCAAACGCACTGGCATACGAAATACCCGCTCTGCAAGTTCCACGGCACTTTCGACTTTGGATGCGCCACCCGTCAATACAATGCCCGCTGTCATCGAATCTTCCAAACCACTGCGGCGAATTTCCGCTGCCGCCAGGGAAAACAATTCTTCATAACGCGCTTCCACGACTTCTGCCAATGCCCGTTTTGATAAATGTCGCCCATTTTTGTCAGCGGTCGTGGAAATATCAACCATGTGGTTAGTATCTGCCGTATCTTGCAAAGCACAACCGTATTTAATTTTAATTTCTTCGGCATTGCGAGCAGGCGTGCGCAGTGCAATAGCAATATCATTCGTCACTTGATCACCTGCAATGGGGATGACGGCAGTGTGTCGAATAGAACCACGCGTAAACATGGCAATATCGGTGGTGCCACCCCCGATATCAATCATGCAAACACCGAGTTCTTTTTCATCTTCCGTCAAAATCGATTGGCTCGACGCAAATTGTTCTAGCACAATATCACTGGCCGTCAAACCGCAACGTTTCAAACATTTAACAATATTTTGTGCCGCTGTCACCGCCCCAGTCACAATATGCACTTTTGCTTCAAGACGCACCCCCGACATGCCAATGGGCTCCCGAATGGAGTCTTGATTATCAATAATAAACTCTTGGGGCAAAATATGCAGAATTTTTTGGTCTGCAGGGATAGCCACGGCTTTGGCAGCATCAATGACCCGGTCCACATCCGTCTGGGTGACTTCATGATCACGAATGGCCACAATCCCATGAGAATTAATGCTGCGAATATGACTACCGGCAATGCCAGTGTAGGCTGAATAAATTTGGCAACCCGCCATGAGCTCTGCTTCTTCCACCGCGCGCTGAATAGACAGCACAGTGGAATCAATATTGACAACCACCCCTCTTTTCAGCCCTTGGGATGGATGCGAACCAATACCAATGATATTTAATGTTCCATTTGGCGTTGCTTCACCTACAATTGCAACGACTTTGGAAGTCCCGATATCAATGCCTACCATTAAGTCTTTATTTGGCTTCTTTGCCATAATCATAGTTTCCACTTAAGTCATAGTTTTCCAACGCACCGCTACCCCATTATGATAACGTAAATCAACATAGTCGATATCCGATGCCCGTTTCCCGATAATGTGAGGATACACTTTCACAAAATGACCGATCTGAGTCAAGATGTCTTTATATCCAGCATTCAATTTCATCCCATTGGCAAAGGTTATTCGCCAAAAACCTGCCGATGTTAACTCTAAACAGGTAATAGAAGAATGCAACGGCCGGACCAATGCCTTGATTTTAGAATAATAGTTTAACATGTGGATTTGTTCACCCTCAGGCCCATTAAATTGAGGCAATGCTGCTGACAGCGTATCCAAGGGCATTGGCGTAAATATATCACCGGCCGTACTCAGCAAACTGCTGCTGTTCCAGCGTGCCAGCGGAACTTTTTCAACCACGCGAATCACAATTTGATTTGGCCAAATGCGCCGCACATACGCTTCGCCTATCCATGGCAATTGCAGTAAGCATTCGCGAATACGCTCCACGTCCACAGTAAAAAATCCTTTACGGACCAAAGGAAGCAATAAGCGCTGGACTTCTTGTTGATCAAGGTGCTGAATACCAACCACTTTGACATCTTTGATTGAAAAATAATTTATTTGATTGAATTGTGTATAAAAATAAGAAACAAGAAACAAAGAGACGAAAAAACCTGAAGCTTTCACCGCCCACTTGCAGGAAAACTTAAAATCCTTATAGCGCTTCATGACCTGGCTAATCATCATCCTTGTCCTACCCTACCTTGAAGCTGCCTTACCTAGCATACACACTTCTGGAATTAAACGCACGCCCTGTCGCGCAAAAACCTGGTCGCTGACCCGTGCAATTAATTCTTCTATATTCGCTGCTGTTGCATTCCCTTCATTGATAATAAAATTAGCGTGCTTTGTAGAGACCCGTGCACCACCAATCGCTGTGCCTTTTAATCCACATTGTTCAATTAAACGTGCCGCATGGTCGCCGGGTGGGTTACGAAAAACAGAACCACAATTGGGCAACCCAGTCGGCTGGGCAGCATTGCGTTTTTCTAATAATACACGAATATTATTGAGAGATCGCGTTTTTTCACCTTCTTCTAACTTGAAAAAGCCCGCAACGAACCATTCTTCCGTTGGTTTTGTGACGTGACGATAACCCACTTGATAAGCCGATGCAGGACGCACCGTGCGAACACCTTCACGATTGATTGTTTCCACTTGCAACACTTGTTGCCACGTTTCGCCACCATAGCAACCTGCATTCATTGCCAATGCACCACCGACGGTCCCTGGGATCCCTGCCATAAATTCTAAACCAGTCAATCCCAGACGGGCCGTGTAACGAGCGATTTGCGCACAAGACACCCCTGCTTCCGCACGCACGCAGGTTTGGTCCAATCGATCAATACCATGCAATGCCCCTTGGGTCACAATCACACTACCCCCCACGCCCCCGTCCCGGATTAACACATTACTGCCAAGCCCTAACCATAACAAGGGAGCGTCCCGAGTCGCCTGTTGTAGAAAACTCACCAGATCATCCACGTCGGCAGGAATAAATAATGTCTCTGCTGCACCACCGACCCGCCACGACGTATAATCCGCCAATGCGGCATCACGCAATAAAGTACCACGCACGGTAGGCAATCCATTGGCTTGCATTATAAAACCTCTTTGCTTAACTGGGGGACGGATTCCTGTAAATTCGATGCCGCTAGATTGGCAGCCAGCACACCAATATTGCCTGCACCTTGCATTAGCAATACATCGTCATCACGCAGCACTTCTTGCAGTATTTTTGCTAAGTCTGCATGTTGCTTGACAAAAACAGGGACCAGCGCACCGCGTTCTTGAATAGCGGCTGCCAGCGACTTCCCGTCTGCACCTTCAATAAACTCTTCGCCAGCAGAATACACTTCTAGCAGGACCAACGCATCGGGCGTGGATAACACTTGACAAAAATCAGTAAATAAATCGCGTGTACGCGTATAACGATGGGGTTGATACACCATCACGAAACGGCGCTCTGGCCAGCTTTGTCGGGCTGCTTGGATCGTGGCCGCAATTTCTCGTGGATGATGGCCATAATCATCAATTAAAGTCACGTGCCCACCGCGCGCCAAGGGAATATCGCCATAAATTTGAAAACGGCGACCGATCCCCGAGAAATTTTCCAAGGCACGCTGGATAGCCTGATCAGACACTTTCAATTCTGTCGCAACAGCAATCGCAGCCATGGCATTTGCTACATTGTGTTTACCCGGTAAATTTAATGTGACTTCCAGCTTACTCATGCCTTGCGGACGTTCTGCCACAAAATGGGTCTGGGTCCCTTTCTGTAGCAACAATGTTGCGCGGAAGTCCGCCTCTTCATCAAAACCATACGTATAAAAAGGCCGCGACACGTCTGCCAGTGTCTGGCGTACCACAGGATCGTCAATGCATAACACTGCCAACCCGTAGAAAGGCAAGCGCTGGATAAATTCGACAAAAGCATGGCGTAATTCTGCAAAATCATTGTGGTACGTGCTCATGTGGTCCGCATCAATATTGGTCACCACGGAAATCATCGGTTTTAAATACAAAAACGAAGCATCGCTTTCATCCGCTTCCGCCACCAAATAGCGACTGGTGCCAAGGCGTGCATTACTGCCGGCACTGTTGAGTCGCCCCCCAATCACAAAGGTGGGGTCCACGCCTTCTTCTGCAAGAATACTGGCTATTAAACTTGTGGTCGTGGTTTTCCCATGGGTCCCAGCAATGGCAATCCCATAACGAAAACGCATGAGTTCACCGAGCATTTCTGCACGCGGGACAATGGGGACATGCGCTTCGCGCGCTGCCAGCAATTCCACATTGTGGCCATCGACGGCCGAAGAACGCACGACCACGTCGGCATTTTTTACTTGATCAGGATGATGGCCTAAATAAATGTCAGCACCAATGGAGCGCAGTCGTTGCGTCAGCCCATTGTTAGCCAAATCAGAACCCGAGACCCGATACCCTTGGCTCAACAAAACTTCGGCAATCCCTGCCATCCCCACGCCACCAATACCCACAAAATGGATATGTTTAATTCGACCCATTTCAAATATCCAACTCAACGACAGACCTCCTTACAAATATTCAAGATACTTTCAGTGGCATCGACTCGTCGCAATTGATAAGCCGCTGTTGCCATCTGTAACCGTTTTTCTGCAGATACATAAAAATCATATAATAATGACGCTAACATTTCCTTGGTCAACTGTGCTTGTTGCACTACTAATGCAGCCTGCTTTCTTACCATAAAATTGGCATTCGCTGTTTGATGATCGTCCACCGCATGGGGGTAAGGGACTAAGATAGCACCCAGACCGGCCGCACAGAGCTCTGCAATCGTCAGCGCACCTGCCCGGCATAATACCATATCTGCCCAAGAATACGCTTGGTCCATCGCAGTAATAAAAGGAACAATTCGGGCATTCACCCCTAACGCTGTATACGCATTCAGTGTCTCGAGATAATGTTTTTCACCCGTTTGGTGCCATACAATGGGACGCTCGGCAGCGGGAAGTGTCGCCAAGGCTTGTGGTAAAAGTTGGTTAATAGCCTGGGCCCCCAAACTTCCGCCAACCACCAACAAGTGTAACGGCCCCGATGACAAAGAGCGAGTACTGGGTGAAGCAAGCGCCGCAATTTCTTTGCGGACAGGATTACCGGTCGTCACTACTTTACGGCTTTGGGTAAATGTATTGGGAAAACCTTCCAGCACTTTACGTGCGAGCACTGCCAACCACTGGTTCGTCAACCCTGGCTTCGCATTTTGTTCGTGGATAATCAGTTTTTTACCTAATAAAAAACTGGCGACACCCCCGGGCCCACTCACAAAACCACCCATGCCGATCACAACATCCGGTCGTATGGTTCGGATACAATGGATTGCTTGAACAAGGGCGACGGTGAAACGCCAGGGGGCACGTAACAAAGCCCGCCAACCTTTGCCCCGCAGGCCCTGGATGGAAATAAAATGCAAAGGAATATTGGCAGCGGGCACCACGTGCGCCTCGAGCCCTTGCCGTGTACCCAACCAATGGACTTCGATCGCTTGTTCACGCAAGCCCAAGGCGACGGCAAGACCAGGATACACATGCCCGCCTGTGCCGCCCGCCATAATCAGGGCCCGTTTTAATTTAGTCATCACGCAGCCCTATCAAATACATACGGTTTTCATAATCAATGCGTAAGATGACAGCAATTGCTATGCAATTAATCAAAAGACTGCTTCCCCCATAACTTACCAATGGCAACGTGAGCCCTTTGGTCGGTAAAATTCCAGAATTGACCCCAATACTCACCATAAATTGTATAGCGATCCACATCCCAAAACCATAGGCCATGTAACCGGCCACAGGCCGTCCCAATGACTGCGCTTGTTTGCCAATCCAAAAGATACGCAGCACTAAAAATGTAAACAATGCAATCACGATCAATACGCCAATCAGCCCTAATTCTTCGGCGATGACTGCAAAAAGAAAATCCGTGTGTGCTTCTGGCAAATAATTTAACTTTTGAATGCTTTTACCTAGTCCCACACCCAACCATCCGCCGCGTCCGAACGCAATCAACGACTGTGTGAGTTGATACCCGCTATTAAAAGGATTGGCCCATGGATTTAAAAAAGCAGTCAATCGCGCAACACGGTAGGGTTCGGAAATCGCTAATACAATAAAAACAACCAACACAGATAAAAATAACAGTAAAAAATGTTGCAAGCGCATGCCAGCCAAGAACATCATCCCCAATACTGTCGTCGTAATCACGACGGTGGCACCAAAATCAGGCTCGCATAACAATAGCAACGCCATGACGCCCAGCAATCCTAAGGGCTTTAAAAAAGTGCTTAATTCTGTCCGAATGGCGTGGTTATTGTGGACTAAATAACAAGCCATATACACAACAATCACAAATTTTGCAATTTCGGAGATTTGAATATGGAAGGGCCCATACCCAATCCAACGCGCACTCCCATTGACGGCATGACCAATACCGGGCAACAATACCAATGCCAACAATAACAAAGTGACGACCAACAATACACCTGCAATTTTTTCCCAATCAGCGATAGAAAATTGCACAACAATACTGCCCACCAATACCCCTAATACCAAGCCCATCAATTGTCGATAAAAATAATAAAAAGGCTGATGTAATTGTTGGTCTGAAATGACAATGGATGCCGAAGCAACCATCAGCAATCCGACCACCGCAAGCAAAGCCACTGCCCAGAATAACCATTTGTCATACGGCATGGGTGGGCTCATTTGACGGCGCATCGTCGTTCGGTTCAGCATGGACAGCCCTTTTTATGAGAGAGGCTGAAATATCATACTGGATTTTTAAGAAGAACTCATCCATAGGCGTCAACTTAAGAAAAACAATGGCTCTGTCATATTAGCGCAGACCATATTGTTATGCGTAACTTTAGCCCTGCCCCTGTCGTCCCGCGGCTCGTCCGCGGGATCCAGGCGTCGTCCCGCGCTTTATGCGCGGGATCCAGGTTTCTATAGCCTTTTCTGGATCCCGCGCATAAAGCGCGGGACGACGTAGTTGTTTAACATTGCTTAAGTTGACGCCTATGAGAACTCATCTCCTCCTCAAACAGCAACGCGATTCTCTAACCGGTTCGACCAGCTCAAGGTCATCTGGATGCTCTTTAAAGCCCTGCAAAAACGTTACTAGAGCACTTAAATTGTTGCGTGGAGAAGCAGTGGGGTTAATAATCTCTTTTTCAATAACAAATGTTTTACTCACCGCCGCTGGACAAATGTCACCAAAAAAGCTGTAAAGATAGTTAAATAACAACGACCGCTTAATCAAATCAGGGCGCGCTTTTTTGAAAAGACCTTTCGCATACGTAATATGTCTAGCTAACAATTCGGCTTGGAAACCTTTCGCATCCTTACGCGGTAACGTATCCAATACTTTTAAAAACTCCTCGCCGCTCTGTTCTGGCGCAGATATTTTCTTCTCTTGCGATATCGATTCTTTAAGGCCCCGTCCTTCTTTTTGTAGCAGTGTTTGTAAATACAGAATACGCTGCGAGAGTTTGTCTGTCTTTCCATCCACAAATTCCTGTTCTTGTAATGCTTTGTATTGTAATACGTTTAAAAAAGCAATACCCGAGAGCAATGCTTCGAATGCCTTTTTTTCTTTCGGGACTACATAGATAGCAAGCTCCCTAAAGCGTATATATACCAATTCGTCGAGTTTTTCTTCGTTATTTATTTCTTCTTTTAAATTAAAAGCATGCTGAAAAAATTCCTGCTCAATAACGCGACGATTGGGGTCCTTTCTTTCAATTGCCGTAATATACGCATTGAGCTTTTGCAGCAAGGTCTGTTGCGATACATTCAACGCTTCTAACTGATAAATCCAATTCACTAAACAGGCACGGACTGTTTCGGCTTTTTTATTCAATGATTCGACCTTAATAAAGGCTTCTATTTTATACTGATCATATAAGTTTAATCGCATCTCGAATAGTGGCTGTTCCGTTTCTGTCGGCTCAAGAGAAAACCGTGTATAGAGAGGGCTTTCTTTCTTGTCTTCGTTTTTTTTCTTTACAAGGTTATCCGAATTGCTGATATTTAGCATGTCTTGAATTCGTAGCATATATTTTACTCATATTTTAAAAAAACGGATGTGCAATTATAATATAAATTATGAGCAATTTCATCTCAAATGATGTGAATTTAATTCATTATAGGATGGTGCAACACCATCCACTACGTCGCGGCGCAGGGCTATCATCTGTCACTGCGCGTGCCTTCCGGCGCCTAAATATCCCAAATGAATTATAGCCTGGCGGGGACTTTTTTGCGCGCGCTTGTGCTATTTCAGCCTGTTTCTCATATTGTTTCAGTTGCTCACGTGCAACCATAAGTGGTTTGCTGGCGGGACTTCTGAATTGTCGAGCAAGCATAGGCCCTGGAGACGATTGGCCTTTGCGCAACAGCACTTCTAAATACAAGATGCGCGTATACAACAGTACCAATTCTCTCGATACGACTGTCTGCCGTGTGCCTGCCTGTATTTCAAAATGAGACAATGCGGCATGACAATCCGTAAAAGACTGAGGAAGCTCGCACCGAGAGGGCAACATCAATGCTTGAGAACTTTTAAACACTGCCTCGTTTAAATTTTCTGTTGCACAGACAAAAGCGTGCAGATCTTTGAGCTCCTCAAAAAATTGTTGCGCCAACGCATTCCGATCAGGTGATTTTTGTTCGATTGCATTAATATACTTATTTAATTTCAGCAGTGTCGTTCGCTGAGTCAACGCTGCTTTTTCGATAAAATAAACCCAATTAATAAGCCAACCCCGCATTAATTCTGCGTTTTTTCTAAAAAGAGGGACAAATATATTCCGCTTGGGCACGGCAGCTATCGCGTCAAAAGAAGCTTTTTTTTCGGCATCGTATTGACGCAATGCTTTATCCAGGGGAGATGCTTTTTCATCCACGGGTGTTCTTTCTAAAAAAAACTTCGCTGAGGTCGCGTGTCCTTTTTTATCCTCGTAGTCCATTCTTATTTACCTTCTCTTGTGGCCCAGACTGAACACGTGGTAATGCAACCGTGTGCTGAAACATCCCAAGGCCCTGGTGAGCATGCCGCGGTAGTGCATCGGGATGTGCCTGCAACACAGTTAAAATAGTGATGGCATCGGTTAATATTTTTCTGCGTTTAGTGGATAGCACTGTCTTCTCGAGGAGAAACTCTCTGATTAAATTCGGTTGTTCTTTTAACAAAAGGCCCCGCAACTGCCGGGCCTGGCTTACTAATGTCTTTGCACCTATTTCCGCCTGTGTAAAAGACTCTTTTGCAATCTCTCTTAAGGCCAGTAAATCTCTGACACTGTTTGAAAATAAGGGGACCGCGGGTTCTATTTTTAGTAAAGACAGCAGTAATTCTGCCGCATGAGAACTCCGCTTATTCATTTCTTTCTCACGCACCATCGCATTCTTTACATGCTGGAGTTCTGCAAAAAATAGTTTAGCACAATGATCACGGCCCCGGGAGCGTTGCTCAATCGCATGGTTATAATCTCTTAATTGAGATATTAACTGGGCTTGAAAGTGATTTAACTGCTCCATGGCATAAATCTGATTGATTAAATGCAAACGCACTGTTTCAAGTTTGCTTGCTAACTTACTATTGGTCTTGGATAAACGTTGTATTTCAGCAAAAATCACTGCTTTCAAAGAAGTATACTTAAACAATGCTTGTTCCAACAGAGCAGCCTTTTTATCGACAGGGGCAACGTCTAGAAAAAACCGCTTACGTATAGGCTCCAGATTGGAACCTGCTAATGGCAATGGGTCGCGAAAAGACATCATTCATCCCTATTTGAATACTACGTCATCGCGAGGCCGCGGAGCGTTTGGCCGTGGCGATCCAGACAGTTTTTCAAGGTAAATTCAAAACAATTTCCGCAAATACCTGTCCTCGATGTTCAAAATTTTTAAACATATCCAAGCTTGCGCAAGCAGGTGACAATAAGACACTATCGCCTTGCTGTGCAATACGCGCAGCAGTGACCACCGCTTCTTCCATGGAATGCGCAAAATGCACAGCCACACGGTCCCCCAGCGTTTTAGCTAACAGCGTCGCTGCTTCCCCGATCAAGACAACGGCCCTGGCATAGTTTGCGATGGGACTGACCAGAGGAGTAAAATCGGCGTTCTTGCCAATGCCACCCGCAATCAAAATAAGCTTGCCTTGCATCCCATGCCCTAGCCCTTCAATGGCGGCTAATGTCGCCCCCACGTTGGTGCCTTTAGAATCGTTATACCAATAAATACCATGACAAAACCGCACCAATTGACAACGGTGTGGCAATCCCTTAAAAGTACGCAATGTTTCTAGCATGGGCGCCATGGCAAGGCCAAACCCTTGGCCCAGCGCCAAAGCCGCCAATGCATTGGCTTGATAATGACGTCCGACAATCGGTAATTCGCGCACGGGAAGCAATATCTCGTCTTCGTACGCAAGATAATAATCGGCATTTTTTTCCACTAAGCCAAATTCATTGGCACGCGGCACATTCAACGTAAAATGGATTTTTTGTTTTTTAAAACGGTCACCACATTCCGTTAAAGGATCGTCCCGATTGCAAATGGCCGTCTCGCAATTCGTATACACATGTTGTTTTGCCTGCATGTACTCTTGTAAAGTGGCATAGCGGTCCATGTGGTCGGGAGTCACGTTCAGTACGGTAGCAACGCGAGGAGCCAACGAGTGCACTGTCTCGAGCTGAAAACTGGAAAGCTCCAGCACAAATAATTCTGTCTCTGGGTGCCGCAATAAATCCATGGCTGGCGGCCCTAAGTTCCCACCCACTTGAACACGCACTCCAGCGGTGGCTGCCATGGCCCCCACTAATGAAGTGACGGTACTTTTGGCATTGGTTCCCGTAATAGCAATAATGGGTACTTTGGTTTCCTGTACAAACAATTCAATATCGCCAATAACAGGGACACCGCGGCGCATTTGTTGCACAATCGCAGGTTGCTGCAAAGCAACACCCGGGCTCATAATTAACCGGCTGGCTTTATCCAATAAGTCCTTGTCCAATTGACCTAATGAAATTGGCACATCCGGAAATTCTCGTTGAAATTCGGCCAATAGCGGAGGATGAGAGCGGGTATCATTGATTGCAAAGGGCTGGTTTTTTTCAGCCAAATAACGCGCGCAAGACAATCCAGTTAACCCTAATCCGATAATAACCTGCAAATGAGTCATTGTTGACCTCTAACGTAACTTTAATGTAGCCAGCCCACACAAAACTAATATAAACGTAATTATCCAAAAACGCACGATAACTCGTGGCTCAGGCCAGCCTTTCAATTCAAAATGGTGATGAATCGGCGCCATGCGAAAAATGCGTTTACCCGTTAGTTTAAAAGAAGCCACTTGTAAAATCACTGAAACAGTTTCTAATACAAAGATGCCACCCATCAATAACAAGACCAACTCTTGTCGCACAATGACAGCAATTAAACCCAATGCAGCTCCCAAGGACAAGGCCCCGACATCACCCATAAACACTTGGGCGGGATACGTATTAAACCATAGAAAACCCAAACCTGCCCCAACCAATGCACCACAAAACACCACTATTTCGCCAACGCCAGGCACATACGGAATCATTAAATAATTAGAAAAATTAATATTTCCTGTCAAATAAGCAAAGACACCTAACGCAGCAGCAACCATGACCGCTGGCAAAATAGCCAATCCATCCAAGCCGTCGGTCAAATTAACGGCATTGCTAGTCCCGACAATAACAAAATACGCGAGTAAAATAAAAAACGGCCCAAGTGGCAACAACATGTATTTAAAAAAAGGAAAAAGCAGCTCGGTTTCTGCAGGTAAATTAGCAGTAAAATACAAATAACTGGCAGCACCCAACGCCAACACCGATTGAAAAAAATACTTGCGCCGCGCAGATAAACCGCGGCTATTTTTCATGACTAATTTTAAATAATCATCCCAAAGACCAATTGCACCAAATCCAATCGTCACAAGCAACACCAGCCAAATATAGCGATTGGATAAGTCGCCCCATAATAAAGTACTTGATACGATAGCAACCAAGACCAATGAACCACCCATGGTTGGCGTGCCCGTTTTGGATAAATGGCTTTGTGGCCCATCATCGCGCACGACTTGCCCGAATTTAAGCTCGGTTAAACGGCGAATCATATTAGGGCCAATTAATAAAGCCACGATCAACGCAGTCAAGGCACCTAAGATTGCACGCAGCGTCAAATACTGGACGACATGAAAAAAATGGAAATAGTGTGCGAGTAATTCACTCAGCCAAACAAGCATGGATTATTCTCCCAAATCAGATAAATATTTTTTTACTTTTTCCGCATCGCTAAATGGGATTTTTTTATTGCCAATGTGTTGATACATTTCAGCGCCTTTGCCTGCCACTAAAATGCAATCCCCCGCTGTTGCGGCGTGTATCGTATCATAAATGGCTTTGGCACGATCGTGCTGCACATGGACTTTCTCCGGACGGCTGAAACCTTGCATCACGTCAGCAACAATCTGCGCGGGAGCTTCAGTGCGTGGATTATCATCCGTCACACAAACCACATCGGCTATTCGTTCAGCAATCTCTGCCATTAAAGCACGCTTTCCGCGATCGCGATCGCCGCCACAACCAAAGATACAATATAATTTTCCATCACAATGGGCCTTGATTGCCTGCAAGGCTTTTTCTAACGCATCCGGCGTATGCGCATAATCGACGATGACTAATGGCCGTGTGTTGCCGCCCCAAGTTTGCATTCTACCGTCGACTGGACACAGCCCAGAAATACACTCCAAGGCAACCGCCAGAGGAATATCTAACAAACACAGTGCGGCCAATACCGCCAATGTATTACTTAAATTAAATTGCCCTAACAGTCGGGTATGCAATGTCCCTTGCCCCCAAGGGGTCACCACCTCGGCATGAAACCCTGCCGCATCCGATTGCAGTTTTTGGATAGAAACATCGGCTTTTTGACCGAGGCTATAAGAAATACCAGCGATAGGCTTAGGCAATGTTGCCCGAATAGACTGGCCAAACAAATCATCCACATTGATAATCGCGTGTTTTAACGGCCCCATAAATAATTTTTGCTTGGCAGCGCCATAGGCTTCGAGGGACCCATGGTAATCCAAATGGTCTCGCGTCAAATTAGTAAAAATTCCTATACTAAAAGGGACAGCATTGACCCGTCCTTGGTCTAAACTATGGGACGACACTTCCATCGCAACATGGGTTGCACCGCGCGCGCCTAAATCAGCTAATATTTTTTGAACTGCGATCGCATCCGGTGTTGTTAAATGGCTCGGCTCAAGTGCCCCATAAAAACCATTGCCCAACGTACCGATAATCCCGCAAGGCATGGCAAGTTGCTGCAGGGCAGCTGCAATAAAATGCGAACAAGAGGTTTTACCATTGGTCCCCGTAATACCAATAATTTGCAAAGACCGCGCTGGCTCATGATAAAAATGCGCAGCAATAGCGCTCAGTTGTTGCTTCAAGTTGGGCACAAAAAAAATGTTTTCTTCCACACAATCAGGGCCTGTTCCTTCCGCCAATATTGCGACGGCACCCTTGCGTAAGGCTTCGGCAATAAATTGGCGTCCATCCTGCTGCGTGCCCTGGCAAGCAAAAAATACATCCCCGGGCCGCACGTGGCGACTGTCCAATGCCAGCCCCGTCACAGGAATCGCACCCTGGCTTGGAAGTGGACGTATTGTACGCAGCAATGTTGTTAAATCAATCGTCATAATGGCAATGGGCATGCATGGGTTATCTATGGGCTAGTATATAGTTAGACGACTCAAATGTGCAAAAATATATCTTGGGCGATAAAAAGTCCCGCCAAAACCACCATCGCAGGGCTCAAGTCCCGCCAGCGTCTCCAAATGACTTTGATGACAACATAGGCAATAAATCCAATGGAAATGCCTTGCGCAATGGAAAAAGTCACTGGCATGGCCACTGCCGTGATTAAAGCAGGCGCGTAGTCACTGGGGTCTTTCCAATGAATGTCGGCGAATGCACGTGTCATCAAGCATGCCACATAGACGATCGCCGGTGCCGTTGCATACAATGGGACAGCATCCGCAAGCGGTGCCATCCATAACGCTAATAAAAACAAGAGCGCCACTGTGACCGCCACCAATCCTGTACGACCGCCCATTTTGACACCCACCGCGCTTTCTAAATAACTGGTGGTCGTGGATGTGCCCAGTGTCGCACTCACCAGCGCTGCAGCACTGTCTGCAATTAATGCCCGCCCCAGGCGCGGCAATCGGCCTTCTTTGTCTAATAATCCGGCTTGATGTGCAACAGCGAGCAATGTTCCTGTATTATCAAATAAATCAACACATAAAAAAGCAAATACAATGGTTGCAAGCCCAAGACTAAAAGCCCCTTGAATATCCATTTGAAACAGGGTAAGCAGCAAACTCGGTGGAAATGAAAAAACACCATGAAAAGAATGATAGCCCAATAACGTCCCAACGATGGTGATAATCAAAATACTCATGAAAATACACCCGGCGATGCGCAACCTGTCTAGCACCACAATCAGAAAAAAACCCACCATAGCCAAGAGTGTCGTGGGGGCCATCAAGGAGCCAACAGTGAGCGTGGCTTTGTCCATCACTAAAATGCCCGCATTTTTAAACCCAATGACACCTAAAAATAACCCAATGCCAGCAACAATCGCCATTTTCATCGATTTAGGAATACTGTTGATGATATATTCTCGAAGCGGCAAAATACTGAGCAACAAAAACACTGTGCCTGAGATAAAGACAGCTCCCAACGCCACTTGCCAACTGTGGTGCGCCCCGAGGACAACTCCGTAAGTGAAATAAGTACTTAACGCTATTCCCGGCGCCAACGCAATGGGATAATTGGCCAAAAGCCCCATGAGCAAGGAGCTAAAAGCGGCCGCAAGACAGGTCGCTGTAAAAATGGCGCCTTTGTCCATTCCCGTTTGCGCTAAAATGGAAGGGTTCACAAAAAGGATATATGCCATCGCTAAAAAAGTCGTCACGCCTGCTAAACATTCTTTTTTGACGGAGGTTTGGTGTAATCCAAGCTGAAAGGCCCGTTCGAGCATGATTTTCCTATTTATTTAGTCATAAAAAAACAATTATGTTAGCATTAACCCCAAATTATGACATATTCATTATAAAAGTGTACGCCAAAATGACTCACTTAATCACGCTCGATGATGTTTCCTTAGCCTATGGGCTCGACATTTTACTCGATCATATCAAACTGCAAATCAGCCCCGGCGAACGCACTTGTTTAATTGGGCGCAATGGCGCAGGTAAATCCTCTTTACTCAAAATAATCGCCGGCGAAATAATGCCTGACAGTGGCACAGTCTGGCGTAAACCCGACTTGCGCATGGCCCGGCTTTCTCAAGAATTGCCACTCCAGTGCACGGATACGGTTTTTGAATTTGTTGCTTCTGGGTTAGCAGACACTGGCAAACTACTCACGTCATACCACGAATTGATACAACGCGTCGCCATTCAGCATACCGCGGACGATTTAATCCTCTTGCAACGCATACAAGAACAAATCGATGCGAAACAAGGATGGCATTATGAACAAGAAATCAATACGGTATTGCAACGTTTACAATTGCCTGCGGATGTCAAAGTAGCAACCTTGTCGGGTGGTTGGCAACGCCGCGCCGCGTTAGCAAAAGCATTGGTCGTTGCTCCCGAATTATTATTGTTAGATGAGCCGACCAATCATTTGGATATGCCAGCCATTGAATGGCTCGAAAACGAATTGGCCAATTGGAATGTGGGCTTGGTTTTTATTACCCATGATCGCGCTTTATTACAGCGGTTAGCAACACGCATTATTGAGTTAGACCGCGGTAATTTGACCGTATGGCCAGGCGATTATCAAAATTTTTTACGCCGCAAAGAAGAAATGTTGCACGCGGAAGATAGGCAAAATTCTGAATTTGATAAAAAACTAGCGCAAGAAGAAAAATGGATCCGACAAGGCATTAAAGCACGGCGCACTCGCAATGAAGGCCGCGTACGCGCCCTTGAAGCCATGCGCGCCCAACGCGCTGCACGCCGTCAATTGCAAGGCAAAGTCAATTTTGAAGTACATCAAGCGGAAAAGTCCGGGCAATTAGTCATTGAGGCACAGCATCTCACTCACCATTACCAACACACTTGTGTTATCCGCGATTTTTCAGTGCGTATCATGCGTGGCGATCGCATTGGTTTAATTGGCCCCAATGGCATCGGCAAAACCACTTTATTAAATATTTTATTAGGCAATACCCAACCCGATTCAGGGACGGTGACACTGGGAACAAAATTGGAAATTGCGTATTTTGACCAATTACGCGGGGCCCTCGATTATGAAAAATCCGTTGCTGACAATGTGGCCCAAGGAAGTGACACCCTGGAAATCAATGGTGCGAAACGTCATATCATTAGTTACTTGGGCGATTTTTTATTTACGCCGCAGCGCGCCCTGACCCCAGTAAAAGCCTTGTCGGGCGGTGAATGTAATCGTTTATTGCTTGCCCGCTTATTTAGCAAGCCCGCCAATTTATTGGTCATGGATGAACCCACCAATGATTTGGACATTGAAACCTTGGAGTTACTCGAAGAATTGCTTAACCAATTCCAAGGGACTGTGTTATTGGTCAGCCATGATCGCGCATTTTTAGATAATGTGGTCACCAGTACATTCGTATTTTCTGGTGAAGGCCGTATTCAAGAATACGTGGGTGGTTACGCGGAATGGCGTCAACAAGAAAAAAATCAACCAATAGCCGCAGACATTGCTAGTAAACCCACCCCCACAAAACAACCACCTGCAAAAACTACAAAAAAATTGACGTCGAATGAACAACGCGAGCTCGCCCTTTTGCCAGAAAAAATTGCAGCGCTGGAAAAAGCAC
>Ga0207027_1073_pt1 | contig 19409 bp, 18 predicted proteins | sample Alteio_BWMinCont_43_FD_153280 | JGI IMG/M metagenome (GOLD analysis project Ga0207027, IMG submission 153280) | Enriched cells from forest soil in Barre Woods Harvard Forest LTER site, Petersham, Massachusetts, United States -... | ecosystem: Environmental > Terrestrial > Soil > Temperate forest >... | reverse complement strand
CATTTACAATTAATCATTTATCATTACTATTGCCCCGAGCTTTGGATATTTTGAATATTATCAATTTCAGCCTTCATATTCTTGCGCTTAAACAAACTCGCATCAACTTTACCAAAACGCCAGTTAAATGTCAGGCGCACTACCTGCGGATCTCTTAAACGATAATTGTCCTGTATAAAATATGGCGTTTCAGCGTGTGAGCTGTAAGACCTTGTCCTAAAAATATCACTCATTGCAAGGGTTAACGATGCTGCATTATTTTTTAAGAAATCTTTTTTAATGGCTGCCTCAACTTCGCCAAATGGTTTGATATAGCCGTTAGCGTTAGGTTGCTGCTGTCCAAATGTTCCCGGACCTTGTCCACCACCTGTACTTTGAGGAAGAACGGTTTTAGCATTGTATGTTCCGCTTAACTGTATGGAATAATTTTTAGGGAACTTGAAATTGCTGCTTATTTTACCAAACCAGCTATACTGGCTGGTATCAATACCTCCAGGTAAATTCCTTGCATTAACGCTGGCATCATAAAAATTAAGATCTGTTGTAACATCCCACCAGCTTGTTAATTTGTTTTTACTTATTAATTCGAGTCCATAAGTATAACTACTTTTTGCATTCCCGTAAGTTGCAATCGTTACACTATCCTGTTGAAACTGATACGTAGAAATTAAATTATCTGAAGTTCTTAAATAAACTGTAGCCAACAATGTCTGTTTATTATTAAATAAATTTTCATAAGAAAATTCAAATAAATTATCAAACTCAGGAACCAGATCAGGATTACCTCTTGTAAGATTTAAAGAATCACTAAAATTGGTAAAAGGTAATAATTGAAAGAAGCTCGGACGATTTATTTTCCTTGAATAATTCAATTGTATATCCTGCTTATCAGTCAGTTTATATGTTGTATAAACACTAGGAAAAAGACTTAACGGATATTGCGTACTAAGCGGCGTATTTGTCCCCGCAACTGTAAGTGTACCACCATATTCAGAGCTTTCCACTCTTAACCCTGCCTGATAATTGAACTTCTTTATTTGTTGCGAAAAAGTGGTGTATGCAGCATACACCTGGTCATTAAAAGTATAGTTATTGCTTAAAGCAGGTATAATTACATTAGGAGATGTAGCATCTGCTTTTTCGAATGTATTACTAAAGCTCGTAAAATTTCTGATGGCTGCACGTGCACCCATCTCTATTTTTATTTTTGTTGTGATAGGATTTACAAAGTCAGTTTGTACTGTGTAATAATCAGATTTACCGCCTCCGGTACCGCTTTGATACAATAAAGATGTTTCGGGTATCTTAGAATTACCGGCAAAATATTGTGTTATATAATTGCTATTATTATCATTGTTACTATGACTATAATTAAAATCTGCCGTAATATTTTTATTTGCTTTGGCAAAGTTGTGTTTGAAGCTAAGCGTACCACCCATGTTTTTAAAATTGAAACCTGTGTTGCTGCTGCGGTTTCCGTTATCAGAACTTAATATAGTACTAAGAGCAGTTGTATCTCTAAAAATATTAAACATATCTTTTGAATCAAAATGCCCACGCACAATATTTCCTCCGACTGTCAACGTATTTCTGTTATCAATTAGATAGTCAAATCCCGCTCTTCCAAAAGCAAAATATCCTTGATTGATAGGTTTATCCGTTTGTGTTTGCTGTGCCGTATCAGCTCCTAAAAAATCTTCTCTGTAAGTACTTGCATTGGTGATTGATTTTCTGTAACTCAATTGGCCTGCGGCAAAGAAATTTATTTTCCCTTCTTTTATATTGATGTTGCCACCAAGGTTTGGTTTCCCCCTGCTATCAATGCCAGCACGTAGATTTCCATTATACCCGGGTTTACGGTTTTTCTTCATTACAATATTTAGAATTCCTGACCCACCGCCGGATGCATCAAATTTTGCAGATGGATTAGTTATTATTTCAACACTTTCAATTTCATCAGCAGGGATCTGATCCAATGTTAACGTCGATGGACGGCCATCTACAAATATTTGTGGTGGTGCATTTCTTAAAGTAACGTTACCGTCTACATCAACGCTTACCCCCGGAACATTTTTCATCACATCCTGCGCCGTACCTCCTACACTTGTTAAATTCTTTTCTACATTAAAGACTTTTCTATCAATACTCATCGATACTAACGGTTTATCAGCAGTAACGGTCACTTCATCTAATTGCTGTTGATCAACAACCATTTTTAAATTGCCGAGATCTTTATCAACAGCATTGATCAAACTGCTATAATCGCCATTTTTAACGTTGTCAAAGTTTAAGTTAAATGCTAATCGCTGTTCAATGGGTTTATACCCAATGGCTGTTATTCGTAACTTATAATTTGCCATTACGTTCAGATTCTCTAAACTAAAATCTCCTTTCTTTCCGGTTAGCATCCCCGCTATTACAAAATCTTTTCTTTTTTTAGTAGTAGTATCTAATTTGGTTTGAAGCAATTGCACAGATGCATCCTCAATACCTTTCAGGCCACCTCCATCAACCACTCTGCCATAAAAATGGCCGCTGTTCATATTTTGTGAACCGCCACCACCCGGCATTTGTGCGTAAATATTTGTTGTAACTAATAAAACTAACGGTACGAAAAGATATTGTATAAACTTATTCACTGGAATTATATTGAATGTAAAAACACTTGCTTAAAGATGTAGACGCAAAACTCGTCATCATATTTTAATTACGCAATATGCAAATGATGAATGGTATAAAAGTACGGCCTGTATGGTGTTAACAAATAGTTATTACTTAGTAAGCAACATAAATAATACCTGGATCATCCCGATCAGCAATCCAAAGAAAGCACCACTGAATTCTAAAAACTTAAACTCTTTTTTAGTTATCTGATCCAACATGTCTTCTAATTTTTCAGCGGAAAATCCGGCTATTTTTTCTGTCACTATTTTTTCAAGATCCAGATCACTTTGTAGCTTATTCATGTAATTCTTCATCAAAACAGGAAAAAGATTTTCCAGCTCAATAATAAATGCTTCCTTTAATTGATTGATGGTTTTATCCCCGATCAACATCGATAACATCGGAAAAACATCTTTCAATTTATTACGCAAAAAATTATCAATATGTGCCTCTATTTCAGGTTTTAACTTTTGCAGATTATCCGGGCTGGTTATCTTTCTCTCTATTTCATCGAACGATAATAATTCTTTGCTGACTACCTGTCCCAGCTTTTGGGCTATTAATTGCTGATTTTTAGGGAATATGCCCTGTAAAGTGAATCCGAAAAATCTAATAGGCTTTCGTGGGTGAAAAAGCATTTTAATAGCTATCCATGTAGTTACCCAGCCTGTAAAAGTGGATAATAAAATAGTAATAACGTACCCTGTCCAATTCATTTTTGCCAATTTGATTGCAAAGAAACCAATAATAAAATAAATGAAAATGTAATTTTGATAAAGAAAGGTTTTTTGCTACTTTTGCACTCCGCTAAACGGTAGTCGTAGCTCAGTTGGTTAGAGCATCAGATTGTGATTCTGAGGGTCGGGGGTTCGAGCCCCCTCGATTACCCACTTTTAGGTCCTGCAGCAATGCAGGACTTTTTATTTGCTTTTATTCAAACTTTAAGAAAAATTTTACTGTAAACTGTTTGTTAAGCAAATAATAGCAAGCTTTTTTCCGTTAATTTTACTAGGATGCTTAAAATTCAACAATTTATTATGAGTAAAAAATTTCTACCTGTGTTGGCGATCTTAATAGGTGCCGGTTTATTTATCGCTCTTCAAACACAAGGACGTGGTACAGATGATAACCCAAAATCAAAAAATGAAGAAATATTGCATAAGGTCGGGTTACTACTTGTGGAACAACATTATAGTCCAAGAAAACTAGATGATAATTTTTCAAAACAGATCTTAAAGAATTTTATCACCGGGCTTGATGCAGATAAATTCATTTTTTTACAAACTGACATTGACAGTTTTAAAAGATTTGAGAACACTATTGATGACGAAATAAGAGGCAGCATCTCACTAACATCAGTATATTATATTGGTGACCTGTATAGAAAAAGATTAGCAGAAACATCATCATTATACGCGGCCATGCTGGCAAAGCCTTTTGATTTTAATAAAGATGATAGTATTACCATCGATCCTGATAAATTGACGTTCGCAAAAAATCAGGACGAGAAAAATACTTTGTGGTACAAGCGATTAAAATACATGGCACTAACTAAGTATGTTGACCTATTAGATGAAAGAGAGAAAGATAAAGACAAAAAAGATTTTGTATTTAAAGCAGATACCACACTGGAAAGAGAAGCAAGAGTTGCGGTACAAAGACAGATAGGCCGTTATTTTGCTACGCTAAAAAATCATAATACACAGGATGAGATATTTGGTTCATTTGTAGAAACTATTACTAATACAATGGATCCTCATACAGATTATTTCCCTCCTATTGATGCAAGGGGATTTAATGAATTAATGAGTGGTACATTCTATGGTATTGGTGCGCAACTAAAAGAAGATGATGGCGCAATAAAAATTTCCAGCTTAATTATTGGCGGACCGGCATGGAAATCGGGCGAATTAAAAGTAGATGACGAAATAATAAAAATTGCAGAAGGGAAGGCCGAACCGGTAGATGTTACAGGCTATGCCGTAGTTGATGCCGTAAAATTAATACGCGGTTCAGAAAAAGGAACTGAAGTTAGATTAACGGTAAAACAACCTGATGGTACTATCAAAGTAATTCCTATTATACGTGATCAAATTAAATTGGATGATACATTTGCAAAAAGTGTTGTTATCAATGGTACACATAAGATCGGGTATATAGAACTACCTGAGTTTTATCTTGACTATGAAAAAGCTGATGGAGCCAAATGTTCTGAAGATGTCGCCAAAGAAGTACGAAAATTAAAAGCGGAAAAAGTAGAGGGCATTATTATAGATCTTCGTGATAATGGTGGCGGATCTTTACCTGAAGTGGTAAAGATGGTGGGCCTGTTTATAGAAGGCGGACCCGTTTGCCAGGTAAAGGGGAAAAATGAAAAAGCTGTGCAATTGGATGACAAGGATAACACTATTTTATACAGCGGTCCATTAACTGTTATGGTAAATGAAAACAGCGCATCTGCATCTGAAATATTTGCCGCTGCCATTCAGGATTACAAACGCGGATTAATAATAGGCAGTACTTCTACTTACGGTAAAGGTACTGTACAGCGCAACGTACCATTAAATCCAGATGCTTATAATAATCCTTTTGCAAATGATTCGGATGATCTTGGTACTGTTAAACTTACTTTCGAAAAATTCTATCGCATTAGCGGAGGTTCCACACAATTAAAAGGAGTTTCATCCGATATTGTAATACCGGACAGACTTGAATATGATAAATCACGCGAAAAAGATAATCCATCTGCATTAAACTGGGATGAAATTGCTAAAGCTGATTACAAAACATGGACGAGTACTTATAGCAGTAATGCCATTGTTTCTACTGCCAACAAAGAAATTAATAATAGTACCACATTTAAGGCGTTAAAATCAAAGTTAGATTCGATCTCAAAACTGAACGATAAAGTGTATTCGCTAAACATCGATAAATACAAAGCCGATGCGGCAAAACTGAAAGCAACTTATAAGCAATTAGAAGGTCTATATAAATTGCCTAAAGATCTTGATGTAACCAACACCAGTACTGATCTTGACATTATTAATGCTAATGCAGAAAAATCAGACAAGAACAAAAAATTCATCGGTAGCGTTAAAAATGATATTTATATTGACGAAACGGTTAAAGTGATGGATAACATGATCAACCAAAATAATACAGTTAAAAGTAACTAGATAATTCAGGTATGATATAAAACAAAACTCATTGATCTCATCAGTGGGTTTTGTTTTACTTATGACATTAGTTAATGCTCCTTTTCTTTTTACAAATTCTATAATTAATTCCTAACTGAATTCCTTCAGCATAAGTACCTGCATTGATCTGTAAAAAGGCTGTTACATTTTCTCTTGTAAAATGAAAAGTATTTAATAAATAAACAGGTATATCATGAACACCATAATTGTTAGATACCAGTGATTCTCCACAGGATAATTTATAACCAAACTGATAACCATCTTTTAGTTTCCAAACTATTTCTGAATACCCACCAACTGTTTTTGTCCAATTATTTGATTCTATTGTTTTTGAATCAACATTTGATCTTCTAAATTTTAAATAATTCCCAAATTCATTTTGGATCGATGTTTCAATACCTGCTATTCTCCATTCGCTTCCTTTATTTCCAAAAGGCATAACGAAATTTATACCTCCATTAAAACCATATGCGCCAAAAAAATTATCCGTTGGAGGAATTGTAATAGTTGTACTGGAAAGTTTTTGAATAATATAATCTCCTACAGTAAGTCCTATGCCATAATAAGCCTGAATAAATTTAAAATTATGACTTCGACTAATATTGCCGTTAAAGGCATATACATTATCCAAGCCACTTTCAGCTGAACCCAATGTTACAATGCCATTGATATACGTTGCCGATTTAACAGAGTCTGAGCATAATGGTATTGAATGATAATACTGAGATGTATTATTAAGAGGACTTGTATAATAATGAGGTGTTGTACAACTTGTAACGAAAGTAGTAATCAATACACAAAAGAATAGCAGCTTTTTCATACTAACTGAAGATCTATTTACCAATATAAATTAAGTATATTATTATGCTGATCAATGTCCGCCATTCTTTTACTAGGATCTATTTCTATTTTCTTCAGATCTGTTAACCTATGTTTTATTTCAACAATGTAAGTAGGATGTGTCCAATCCCATTCTTCATGCAAAACTCTTTTCTCTGCCGGGTTCTCATTTGGCTTATTTCCAAACATCAGATTTAATGGTACGTAGTGCATTTCAGTTGTGCCATCTTTAAAAGTTAGCTCTAGATCGATCGGCATTGGCATTTGCCCAATTCTTTTTAAACGGATCTTAGATACACCATCTTCTTCCCATAAACTATCAATTTTATAATCAATCGTTTTAGTTGTGTTGATCCAATATTCTTTGTACCAATCTAATTTTATATTGCTCACCTTTTCTGCTACCTGAATAAAATCATTAGCGTTAGGGTGTTTAAAGCGCCATTCTCTGTAATACTCCATCAAGATGCTATCTCTAACAGCCGCGCCTACAATGTATCCGAGTTGTTCAATAAAAATCGCCCCTTTGTAATAAGATCCCGTACTGTAAGCATAGTTAGTATTGAAATGATCTGCATGTGTAGTCAATGGTTCTTCCAATCCACTTTTAACTAAACCATAATAGCCTTTATAATGTTGATCTTGCGCAAACCCCGATTCTTTATTTACAAAAGCATTCACTCTTCTTCCGCTATACTGTGCAAAACCTTCATCCATCCATGCATACTCAGATTCGTTAGTGCCTAACATTCCCTGGTACCAGCTATGCATCAATTCGTGCGTTGCACCAGAAGGTGTTGATAATAATGTTGCCGTTGGATATTCCATTCCTCCATCTCCTCCCTGAATAAAAGAATATTGCTTGTATGGATATTCACCGAATGTTTTCTCTATGTAAGGAAACGAATTTTGCGCCATATCCAAAACACTCACCCATTTTGCAGAATCAGCTGAATTTTTTTGTTTGTAAATGAGATGAACAATTAATCCTGTTCTTATTTTGCGGGAGAGGTGCGTATAATCAGGATCTGCGGCCCAAACAAAATCATGAATATTGTTGCCAATAAAATGCCAGGTACGTTTTGGTATTGTTATTGATCTTAATGGAGTACCTGTTGTATCATAGCCCCAACCTATCTCACTCGCATTTACCAAATTTCCTGAACCACCCAGTTTATAATTTTTATCGATCGATATAGTTACATCATAATCTCCCCATACACCATAAAATTCACGCGCAACATAAGGTGTAGGGTGCCATCCTTCATAATCATACTCACACATCAGCGGATACCATTGGCTCATACTATAACGCACACCTGTTTCCGGATTATCTCTTCCACTTCTACGAATTTGTAAAGGAACCTGCGCTTCAAATTCCATATCAAACACCACTTTGCTTTTGGGCTGAATAGGTGAAGTAAGATCTACTTCTAATATTGTTCCGTGATATTTGAATGGTTGAGGAACACCATTCATTTTTAAAGAGATGATCTTTTGATAACCGATCTCACTACTATCTAATTTTGATATTCTATTTGTTACTCTTGGGTCCCAATCAGGCATCTCGCCACCAATCAATATCTTACCTAACTCCTGACTACGCACATCCATACTACTGTTAGGTTGAAACGCGTTCCAATACAAATGATAGAAAACCCTGTTTAATTTATCAGGAGAACTATTGGTGTACTCTAAATGCTGTTTCCCCGTAAACCTATTGATAACAACATTTACATCAACAGCCATTGTGTACTTAACTCTCTGCTGCCAACGATCAGGCTGCGCAAAAGATATATAACAAATAAAAAATGACAGGAGTAAAAAAAACACTTTCTTCATTGGAGATATTTGAGCAGATAAATAATTCAGCTGTTTAACTGTCTTTGCCTTGCACCACAATTACAATCTCACCTTTTACAGGTTTAGCATTAAAGTGATCATGCACTTCCTGTAAGGTACCTCTTTTATTTTCTTCAAATTTTTTAGTCAACTCACGACTAACACAGCATTGTCTTTCAGCGCCAAAGTATTCAATAAAGTTATTCAATGTTTTTACTAAGCGCATTGGACTCTCGTAAAAAATCATTGTTCTTTCTTCTTCGGCCATTCTTTTTAAAAAAGTTTGTCTGCCTTTTTTTAAGGGAAGAAATCCTTCAAAACAAAAACTATTTATAGGAAGTCCGCTATTTACCAAAGCAGGAACAAACGCAGTTGCTCCCGGCAGACATTCAACCGTAACATTTTTTTTGATACACTCTCTTACTAACAAAAAAGCAGGATCGCTTATTCCCGGGGTTCCTGCATCCGTAAGGAGGGCCATTGTTTTGCCACCTTGCAACTGATCTGTTAGGTGAGCAATTATCTTATGCTCATTATGCTGGTGATAAGGCGTAATAGGTTTTTGAATTTGGTAATGTTGCAACAATACCGAAGATGTTCTGGTATCTTCTGCCAAAATAAGATCGACATTTTTTAAAACATCGATCGCTCTAAAAGTGATATCGGCCAAATTACCAATAGGAGTTGGAACGAGATATAGCATAATGTACGATGTTTGATGTGAGATGTACGATGTTAAAAACGTTTTGTACATCGTACGTCAACGTCGTACATCGTACATAAAATTACTAGCTTATTGAAACCTCAAACATTTCCATTACCGGATTTGCGAGTAATTTTTTTGCAGCTTCTTCCGCCATTTTTTTAGCATCTGCCGGAGTATTTGCTTCTATTTGTAGTGTGATACTTTTGCCGATACGAACATCCTGAATTCCGCTTAAACCCAAATTTCCAAGTCCGCTCATTACGGCTTTCCCCTGAGGATCTAACAATTCTTTTAGTGGCATTACTTTTACTTCTGCAGTGTAAGTCATGATGTAGCTTTATTTTTAAGTGCCAAAGATAAAATAATATATGCAATGAAAATAATCGGCACTGCCAGCCATTGTAATAAAATAGCCGCTATTAATGCGATACCCAATAATATGAATATTGGCAGATTATTTTTAGGCTTAAGATCTTTAAACTTTAAAGCGAGTAATGGCACATTGCTGACCATTAACCAACTCAATAATATGATTAGCCCGTACAAAACCCACTTATTGATGAGCCAGTCATTAATATTAATAAATGCATTACTAAAATGCAATATCAATGGAAAAGAAGCAATTAATAATCCTGCAGCCGGTGTTGGTAATCCTTTAAAACCAAAGGCTTGTGAAGCATCTAAATTAAATTTAGCCAGCCGGTATGCAGCTGCGCAACTATAAATAAATGCCGGAAGAAACAGTAGGATTGATTTATCTAACCCATCTTCTTCACGCATATAACTCATACGAAGCAATTGATATAAAATTACACCCGGTGCCACACCAAAACTTACTACATCTGCTAAAGAATCTAATTGTTTGCCCATTTCAGAACTTGCTTTAAATAATCTTGCGACAAAGCCATCTAAAAAATCCACAACGGCTGCCGCAAACAAAAACAATGCTGCAAAAGAAATGCTTTCAGGAATATTGAAACTACTGGAGAATTCATCATTCATGTAGATATTTATATTTTGTGTTTGCAAAGCGAATACAATGGCAATACAACCAAAAAAAAGATTCAACAATGTAAAGAGATTCGGTATTTGTTTTTTCATATTTCTGAATGACCACTGACGACCGACGACCGACCACCGATGATACTTATTAATAGTTCTTAATTATTTTTTAATGCCTTTTTAAAGGCTTGTATTTTTTTAATCAGTCTTTCTAACATTATATAAAATCTATCAAAAACTAATTGATCTATATAATTTCTTTTAATCGCAAGATACAAACAGTTTACTACCTCAATCGCAGAACGTTGTGCATATCCTAGAAATCTAACCTGTTCAAGATCAGATTGACCAGTTGAACCTTCTGCAATATTCAAAGAAATGGAATCCGCAGCTCTCTTCATTTGTGATGACAAAGAAAACATTTCCTCTTTTGGAAAACCTCTTGTCAAATTATGAACATCATCAGCCATATCTATAGCTAGTTTCCAAACGTCTAATTTCTCAAATTTAAAAGACATATTAAGGGTAGGATTTATTGCATTAGTTTTCTTCGGTGGTCGGCGGTCAGTCGTCAATCGTCATTTCTTCATTAAGCTTTCAATCTCTTCAACCGTTATAGGAATATTTTTCATCAAATCTTTATTCCCTGTTTTCGTTATCCAATAATTATTTTCAATTCTTACTCCCATTTTTTCTTCTTCGATATAGATACCCGGTTCAATAGTAAAAACCATTCCTGCTTTTATTGGTTCTGTTCTTGTTCCAAGATCATGAACATCAATTCCTAAATGGTGAGAAATTCCATGGTATAAATATTTTCTGTAGGCCCTGTTTGATTGATCCTCATTTTTAATGTCTTCTTTTTTTAGCAAGCCGATCTTTAAAAATATTTTGGTTGCTTCTTCTCCTACTTTATCAGAATAATCAAGAACATTAATTCCCGGTTTTAAAATACTTGCTGCGTAATGATGCAAATGCAAACAAGCATTGTAAACAACTTTTTGCCTGGCTGTAAATTTTCCGTTTACAGGAACTGTTCTGGTAAGATCAGCATTATAGTGACCATACTCTGCACCAAAATCCATCAATATTAATTCGCCCGATTTACATTCCTGATTGTTTTCCACATAATGTAAAGTCCTTGCCCTATCTCCGCTTGCTATAATAGAACCATATGCTTCGCCTGTTGCACGTTGTGATAAAAAGGAATGAAATATTTCTGCCTCAATTTCATATTCCATTACACCAGGCTTGATAAATTTCAATAATTTTCTAAAAGTATTATCAGTAATATCAATCGCCTTTTGCATCACTTCAACTTCTAGCGCAGTCTTAATTGATCGCAACTCTTTTAAAATAACCGCACTACGTTTGTATGTATGCAAAGGATAATGTTGCTTCATCATTTCAGCATAACGATAATCTCTTACAGGAACCCAATTTGCTTTACGATCGTTCTCATTTGTATTGAGATAAATATTCTCCGAGATATGGATCCATGATTGCAATAAACTTTCTACGGTATCTAACCACACTATTATATTTATTCCAGAAATAGATTTTGCTTCTGCAGCTCTTAATCTATGTCCATCCCATTTTTCTTTTAATTCATTCGGACGAACGATCACCAATACCTCTCTGTATTTAACATCGGGATTGTCGGGAAACAAGATCAGCATTGTATCTTCCTGTTCTATCCCTGTAAGCCAAAAAAGATCTGAATTTTGTTTGAATTTATATAGGGCATCTCCATTACTAGGTAATTCATCATTACTATTAAAAATAGCGATGGATCTTTTCCCCAGCCGTTCAACAAAACGTTTTCTGTTTTGAACAAATATGTCGCTATTTAATGGAAGATATTTCATCAATAAATTGATTTATGTTGCAATATACATTTTAAATGTTGCAGAATAAAAGCTCAGTAAAGGTATTCTGTACAAGTGTGCGACGCAACGATGCTGACCAATATACGAATGCCGACAACCCAAATTAAAATACCATTTCAGGAATATTGCCTTCTATAATAAGTCTGCCTGCAGTTTTTGCAACTATCTCATCTACACTTACACCGGGTGCACGTTCTAACAATTTAAACCCATTTACAGTCACATCCAATACTGCCAGCTCGGTTACTATTTTTTTCACACAGCGTACACCCGTTAACGGTAGTGTACATTTTGGTAATAGTTTTGATTCTCCTTTTGGATTGGTATGCATCATTGCGACAATGATATTTTTCGCACTGGCAACCAGATCCATGGCACCCCCCATTCCTTTCACCATTTTGCCCGGAATTTTCCAACTTGCTATATCTCCATTTTCGCTCACTTCCATAGCTCCTAATATTGTAAGGTCTACTTTTCCGGCACGAATCATTCCGAAACTTAAAGCGCTGTCAAAAAAAGAAGATCCAGGCACTGTTGTTATTGTTTGTTTACCCGCATTGATCAAGTCTGCATCTTCATTGCCTTCAAGTGGAAAAGGCCCTATTCCTAACAATCCATTTTCGCTTTGTAAAATAATATTTGTTCCTTCCGTAATATAGTTGGCTACCAGCGTAGGAATACCGATGCCAAGGTTTACATAATAACCATCCTTAAGTTCTTTAGCAATGCGTTGTGCTATCTGGTTTTTGTCTAGCATACAGTACTTATGGTTTAGGAGTTAGTGTTCGCTTCTCAATTCTCTTTTCGTAATTCACTCCTTTAAAAATGCGGTGCACATATATTCCCGGTGTATGTATTTGATCAGGATCTAATTCTCCCGGCTTTACCAACTCTTCTACTTCTGCAATAGTTATTTTACCTGCCATAGCCATTAGCGGATTAAAGTTTCTGGCCGTTTCTTTAAAAATAAGATTGCCATCAGTATCTCCTTTCCATGCTTTTACTAATGCAAAATCCGCATCGAAAGCATACTCTAATAAATATTCCTTATCATTAAATATCCTTGTTTCTTTTCCTTCGGCAACTTCTGTACCAACGCCGGCAGGTGTAAAAATAGCAGGCATTCCATAACCTGCTGCCATACATCTTGTTGCCAGTGTCCCTTGCGGAATCAATTCTACTTCCAATTCACCGCTTAATAATTGTCGTTCAAACTCTTCATTTTCTCCAACATAAGAAGCTATCATTTTTTTTAGTTGCTTCTGTTGTAACAACAAGCCAATACCAAAGTCATCTACGCCTGCATTGTTCGAAATACAGGTAAGATCCTTTACTTGCTTTTTTACCAATGCCGCAATACAATTTTCGGGAATACCACATAATCCAAACCCTCCTAAAAGTAATACCGATCCATCAGAGATATCTGCTATTGCTTGTTCAGCGTTCTGATATAATTTTTTCATACCTATTTCTTCTTTATTGAAAGAGAATTGAGTCTTTTAAGAGAATCTCTACGTAAAAAAGCATGTGAGTCACCGGGAAAATGCCTGTCGGGATGAGGTAAAGAGAGTTGTTTGTTATTTTTAAATTGAGGATTTCCCTCTCTCGTATTAACTGCATCTATACTATCTAATATAGCAGACATCAATTCAGGATGGATTCTATAATAATCATAGCTCGTATAAAAGGCGTCTTTTGTAGTATGATGAATGGCAAATATTTGGTGCTGGAGTTTTGCATCTTCCAACACAAGATCCTTTGTCGAGTCTTTCTTAATAAAATAGGTCGTAAAAGATTCTGCTCTAAATACATCCCATAATACGGCCTGCATTTTATCATGATCTAAAATACCTGCAGGCAGTGCATTTTTATTTTTACAAGATGCAAAACAAAATCCTACTAATAATAGTATGATGACAATTTTTCTCAATTCAATTCGTCTTTATACCTTGAAGAATTTGTTATGTCCATTCTCTGCAATAATTCTGAAGCTCTTGCTTTATCCTGTGGTGGTGCTTTTGAAAATATCTTTATCAATTCGGTTGCCTTACCCTGAAAGAAAAAGGATTCGATCATTGTTGCAGGATTATCTGTATTAAACGTATTCAGCATATTCAACGTATTCAATATGTCCGTTCTACCAGTAGTTTCATTATCATATAATTGATCTAACCCTTTTCGGTAATAATTATAATAAATATCATGCATAACAGTATAACGGCCACTAGTCATATTATCTATTAACCAGTAACGATTACGCGTACCATCAAATGCCTTCCAGCCTGAAATGCCACCATCTTCGGGTGCATTATTTACAATGTTCTGTGCTTTCTGAAAATAAATATCTCCGCCACGCGGTGAAAAAGAATCACCATCAAATCCCAAGATCATATACGCGTAGTAAGCAACCACAGCGGTAAGGTTAGATGATAAAGCATCCGTTCCGGCAACTCTGTTATCGTTAAAATCAAGTTGTTGAAATTCGACATATTTAAAATTCACATCTTTATCCTGAAAATTAATAAGCGGTGAAATATATGAAGAATTAAAAACAGGCCTGGCCGCCTGGATAGTTAGTGAAGCACTAAAAACAGTTGGATCATTTGTAGGCTTCAGGTTAAATAAAAAGCTACAATCAATTTTTTCATTGGGAAGATAACTAACTGCCGTCCAGCTTCTGGTATTTATAAAAGTTACAAGCGCTGTTTGCAGCGTAAGAAAAATGTTCTTGTTTACGTTTGTCCCAATACTGCTGCTATTTATGGTAACACGTGCATTTAATTCCTGAGCATTGGCAATTGTTCCTGCCAACAACATAAATATAAAAATACATTTTAGCTTATACATGTAATACTTGTATAATTGTGTTTACAATATCTACAGCAACTTCTTTCTTCGACTTAGTGTCGAAATTATACTGCTTACCGGTTTTATCAAAAATAGTTATTTTATTAGTGTCAAGCCCAAAGCCCGCACCTTTATCATTCAATGAATTTAGTACGATCAGATCAGCGTTTTTTGATTGTAACTTTTGTAAAGCGTTCTCTTTTTCATTATTTGTTTCTAATGCAAAAGCCACTAATATTTGTCGGGGCCTTTTTATAGCACCCAAACTTTTAGCAATATCTTTTGTCTTTTTTAAATCAAGAGAAAAGGTATCACTTGTCTTTTTTATTTTCCCTGTTGCTATTTCTACAGCAGTATAATCGGCCACTGCTGCACTCATAACAGCAATATCTGTTTGTCCGAATATTTCTGTACAAGCAACATACATTTGCTCTGCAGACACTATTTTAATAATTGAAATATTAGTAGGTAACAGTTCATGTGTAGGACCAATCACTAGTGTTACTTGCGCACCTCTTTTGGATAATTCTTTAGCGATCTCAATACCCATTTTGCCCGAAGAATGGTTCCCAATAAATCTCACAGGATCGATCGCTTCAAAAGTTGGTCCTGCTGTTACTAAGACTTTCTTGCCCTTCAGCTCCTGACTACTTAAAAAAAAATTATTTAGCCAGCTTACAATGGTTTCCGGTTCTGCCATCCTTCCATCGCCAACTAAGCCACTGGCCAGATCTCCACTCTCTACAGGAATAATATAATTTCCAAAAGATATGAGTTTTGCCAGGTTAGTTTTTGTTGAAGCATGGTGCCACATATCTTCATCCATAGCAGGAGCTACAACTACAGGACAGGTTGCAGATAAATAAACAGCTTGTAACAAATTATCACATATACCTGCAGCCATCTTTGCCAGTGAATTACAACTTAATGGTGCAACAACCATTATATCCGCCCATCTGCCAAGCATTACATGGTTTGCCCATGAATCATTATTAGAAAGATCTGTCAGTACAGGATTTTTTGCTAGAGTTGATAAAGTAAGGGAAGGAATGAAATCTTTAGCGGCCGGTGTCATCACTACTTTAACCTCCGCGCCTGCTTTTATTAATAAGCGGATAAGTGTTGCTGTTTTATATGCAGCAATACTTCCTGTTACTCCTACTAATATTTTTTTTCCTTGTAGCATAAATAAAAATCCCGTCTTAAAGACGGGATAAAATTATGATTTGTTACTTAAAGATATTGCTAAAATGTTGCTTTACTTGTATTAGCTAAACAAATCCGCATCATTTCTACGGAAATACACTTTATCTTCCATAAACTCAGTTGAAGCCAATAAAGCTGGATTAGGCATACGTTCGTAGGCTTTAGATATTTCTATCTGCTCTTTATTTTCGTGTATTTCTTCCAGACTATCTGTATGGCTCGCAAATTCTTCCAATTTATTGTGCAATTCTTCTTTTATAGTAATATTGATCTGATTGGCACGTTTTGCAACGATGGCAATAGATTCATACAGATTACCGGTTTTTTCTTTCAGATCAAACAGGTTTTTCGGCTCTACAACATTACTTGTATTAGCGCTAAGTTGACGTCTTAATTTGCTCATTTTCTATTACTTTTTTTCTATTACTTTAATATTATTTTGACTTAAGTTGCTATAATTTTCTGCGTCTTTAAGTAGTTTACTATCAGGATACCTATCAGCAAAATCTCTAAACTCAATAATTACTTTCTCAAAACGTTCTTCCTGCTTTTCAGGAATACTTAGCTGAGCGAATTTATAATAAGATTTTATTTCCTTTAATTTATATGCTTCTCCGTTTAAAGATCCTGGATAATCAGTCATCAGATCCGCATAAGATAAAGCTGCTGCCCTGTATTGACCTATTTTATAATAAAGATCTGCCGCACTCGACTGTTTTGTTTCCAGTTTATTCCTACACATGTCTATAATACTGTTGGCAGTATCAATCCTTGCCGATCCGGGATGCGCATTAATAAAGCTTTGCAATAACCCAATTGACTTAACTGTATTGGTTTGATCCAATTCTACTTTAGGAGATGACTTATAAAAACAAAATGCATGCATAAAATCAACTTCTTCAGCTTTCGGGCTGTTTGGAAAAACATCCAAAAATCCTTTAAAGAAATTTTCTGCGTCTTTATATTCTCCTAAATAATAAAAGCAGTAAGCGTCCCTATAGTATATCTCTTCAAATTTGTCTGTTCCTTTATATACAGGATATAACTGCTCGTATAATTGCTGTGCCGTACGGTATTTCTTTTGAGCATATAACTTATCTGCTACTGATAGCTTATAAGTATTGTTCTTGCTTTTAAGCACCTTGTTATAGTTATTACAAGATGATAAAAGTAATATAAAAAAAAGGCCTGTTAACGATGCTTTTAGAAAACTCATAAAGGACTGCGAAATTAATGATTTTAACCCAAAAATCACTGTAAATTATTATTTATCAAAAAATGAGCAGTTAAGGTTTTGGTAAACAGGGGTAGTCTCCGGTTAAATATCACTAGTAAAAAGGCTCCCCGATCGCTCGGGAAGCCTTTTGTATTTCATTTAGCAAATATGATTAAACTAGCTTAGTTTGATTTGATGTCGATAGTATCTGCATCGCCTTCACCAATAACCGGCTCAGCTACAGTAATTCTATCTTCACTGATACCTAACTTTTCAGTTAAATATTTTTTGATCGTACCTAGTTTTTTAATAGCAGCTGCTTGTGCTTTTTTATTTGGACCAGAGTAGCCTGTTATTGTAATGCTACAGTTTGGACTTGCTTTTAATTTTTGAGCAACACTAGCTAACATTGCTTTAGAATCATTGCCTAAGGCAACTTTCAAAGAAATGCTTGGGTAATCAGTTGGGCAATTAGCCTCTGTACTATCACCACCTTTCTTCATGTTTGAGCAACAAGCTGGATCAGGACATTTACCAACACCATCAGCATCAACCGGTTGACATTCTGTTGGAGTGATCTTTTGCTTGTCTTTACAATCAGGAACACCATCACCATCAGTATCCAAAGAAACACCATGTGTATCAACAGCACAACCTGCCGGTGTATTTGGTTCTCTATCTAACTGATCAACAACACCATCACCATCTGCATCATCAAATACTGGTTTAGGTAATCTCATGTGTTTAGGATTGTTCAATTCGCTGTAAGCATAATCTAATGGGTTTAACCACCATAATGGCTCAACAGATTTACCACCAAGGTTAAAGTTAAGGCCTAAAGAAAGCGCATTCCATGAATCAAATCCACGCGTTTGAGCTGTAGGCTGTCCAACTGTACCACTAGGATATTCTTGCCATTGTTGACCATCTAACAGATCTGACGCAAGAAACGTTTCTCTATCTTCCAGCTGAATATTAATTCTTCTAGTTAATCTATATTCAAAACCTGCCAATATAGTAGCCGAAGGACGAATGCTATGATTACCAATTGTAGCTCCAGGATCCTGTTCAGCCTTGGTTTCATAGGTATTATCCATACCAGAAAATCCTCCTGTCCCATTTTTCAAATCTTTACGTATTGCCTTGCGGTTTTTGTAATTTAAATCTGCACCATTACCATATTTGGCGTAAACAGCATTGAATAAATTTTGATAGCTCGTGCCGTCGCTATTAAGTGTATTAACCATCACCTTATATGCTGTAGCACCTATGCCCAAGCCCATATAAAAACTAGCACCCGTTTTTTGTTTATGAAATCTTACATTATTTAGGGAGAATATCGCTTGTAAACCTAGATCCTGAATATTAGATTTGTAGTTATAGAAAACTACATTATTATATGGAAGACTGTTAACACCATTCCAAGCTGGATTACTAACATATCCATCAGATGCTTTATAATTTAGTCCTTTAGCCATCCCATTAACATATTGTAACCTTAAAGAAAAAACATACCCAAATGCTTTTCTTACATGTGCTTCAAACCCAAAAGTAGGTAGTACAGAAGTCACATCACCCTGAATACTAATAGTACTCAGTGAAGCACCTACTTCCCACATATTACGTGGTTTTGCAGGGAAATTATATGTATTGTTCCAAAACTCATTCTGCTGAGGCATTCTTTTTGAAGGAATAACAGAAGAATCATACACAGTATAACTCTTGCTCATCTGAGCGAAAGTTGATGTGGTTGCTAATGTAAGTACAAATACTACTAATAGTAGCTTGTAAATTTTACTTGTCATAACTTATAATCGTTTATTAGTAAAGTTTTCGAAAATTGGTCGATTGAGTGCAAAAGTATCTCTTTAGTATCAAAAACAAAATTTTTTTAGTATTTATTTAAGGTTTTAATGATCTTATCCTGCTTAATTATTCGTAAATGTAATTCATAAACCGATACTCGATCTTATTCCGAATAAAATATAATTCTTAAAATC
>Ga0207027_1071_pt1 | contig 19448 bp, 3 predicted proteins | sample Alteio_BWMinCont_43_FD_153280 | JGI IMG/M metagenome (GOLD analysis project Ga0207027, IMG submission 153280) | Enriched cells from forest soil in Barre Woods Harvard Forest LTER site, Petersham, Massachusetts, United States -... | ecosystem: Environmental > Terrestrial > Soil > Temperate forest >... | reverse complement strand
GGATCAAACGAATGGCCTTATTATGTGCCTCCGAAATACAATTTCAATGATGATTTTGGTTTCTTTTTAAGCGGGCCTGGTATTGCAGGGCCTTATACAAACGGTGCCATTAATCTTGCAACACTTCCTACTGTAAATACAGCTGTATCTATTGATGCTGTAAATTGCAAAACCAACCCCATTGATTACGTATGCAATTACCCTAATTCAAATGGATGTACCACCTGCCCTGCAAATCCATTGCCTTCTACTACAACAGTTGGCTATAATGGGTTTACTATTGTACTTACAGCGAAAGCAAAAATACAATGCGGTAAAACTTACCATATAAAATTAGGAGTAGCTGATATTGGTGATGCACAATTTGATTCAGGCGTATTTTTAAAGGGAGGAAGCTTTAAACCCGGATCTGGCACCATGACAGTTACTGCAAGTACCACTTCGGCTACTTGTCCCGGTGCACCTGTAACCCTTATAGCTGCAAATGCAACTACTTATAAATGGAGCCCCGCTACTGCTTTAAGCGCTACTACAGGTGACACTGTTATTGCTACACCTAGTGTAACAACAACTTATACTGTAATTGGTAACGCAGGTGGTTGTGGTGATTCAACAACCTTTGTTGTAAAAGTTGATACATTAACACCCCCTGTACTGTCTTTTAAAGACAGCATTTGTTCAGGCGGCAGCACAACCATTACAGCTACCGGCACAGGCCTTACCTATTTATGGAATACAGGAGCAACAACCTCTTCAATTACACTTAGCGGTTTAACCAGTACTACTACTGACACTCTTAAAGCTACAAATGCATGCGGGCAAGATACTGTAATGCCATTTACAGTACATATAGTATCACCTTCGGTTGTTACTATAACGGCGAGCTATGACACTGTTTGCCTGGGAAGCAGTACAACACTTACAGCATCGGGTGGTACTACATATAGCTGGAGCACGGGTGCTACCGGTTCTTCGATAGTTGTTTCACCAACTAAGGACTCCGTATTTGTTGTTACAACTACCAATAGTTGCCCGGGTACAGCCAAGGATACTATTACTGTGATACCACCATTTATAACACTTACCATTACAGGCCCAACAGCAGTATGCCCGGGTGCTAGTGCAACACTTACAGCATCGGGCGGTACTACTTACTTGTGGGCTCCATCTTCCAGCCTCAGCTCATCAACGGGTACAAGTGTTAGTGCAAGCCCATCGGTTACAACCACCTATAATATCAACAGCAAAGTGGGCACCTGCAATGCCTCTGCAAATTACACGCTTTCAGTAGCTACAATTCAGTTACCGGTTATTACATTTAAGGATAGCATTTGTTCAGGTGGAACCACTACCATTACTGCTACCGGCAATAAACTTACCTACGCATGGAGTACCGGTGCAACAACCTCATCGTTTACAACTACACCACTTATAAATGACACAACATACACATTAACTGTTACCGACACCTGCGGAACAACAGCTACCGACCCTGTTACTGTTCATGTAATTCAACCTGCAATACCACGTGTGGTGGCAACACCCGATACTATTTGCCCGGGAAGCAGTACCACAATTATAGCAAACGGAGGATCAGGTTATACATGGAGCCCTGCAACCGGCCTTAATACAACAACTGGATCTTCAGTTGTTGCATCACCTACTGTTCAAACAATTTATACTGTTACCACTACAAACGTATGTTCGGGTGTATCAACCGATACCATATACATCTACCCTCCACTAACACCATCTATCAGCGGGCCAACTTCTGTTTGCCCGGGTGGAAGTGCGGTGCTTACAGCAAGCGGTGGTACTACTTATACATGGCAACCCGGCGGCTTAACCGGCTCTACAGTCAGTGTCAGCCCGGGCATTTCTACAACCTATACGGTTACCGCAAATACAGGTACCTGTTCAGGAATGATAACATATACGGTTACGGTTTCAACACCTGCAACACTTAGTGTAGTGGCTTCACCAGATACTATTTGCCCTAATACACCAACTGTTCTTTCTGTCAACGGTGGTTCAACCTATACCTGGAACACAGGAGCAACAGGCGCCAGTATAACAGTAAGCCCGTCAACAACAACTGTGTATACAGTTACGTCGGTTGGCTCAGGAGGTTGTATAAGCAATGCAACCATTACTGTACATGCAATAACTGTGGTACAACCGGTTATCAGCGGGTCGAATATTACTTGCCAGAATGATACTGTTACGCTTACCGCTTCAGGTGGAAACGGAACTGCTTATGATTGGAGCACAGGCCAACATGGTTCTTCTATTTCGTTTGTTCCAAACACAACAGGGGCATATGAAGTATGGAACATTGGAGGCTGTGCCGATACCAGCGCACCTTATATTGTTACTGTAAACACTGTAAGTCCGTTAACCACTTATGGCGATACCACTATAATAATAGGTGGTTCAGCACCAATAGGGGCTTCGGGGGCCACGAGTTACCAGTGGCTGCCAACAGGCACTGTTGGCTGTGTTAGCTGCGCTACTACAATTGTTACACCAGATGTTTCAACCACATATACTGTAATAGGCACCGAATCGAACGGATGTAAAGTAACGGGAACTGTAATAGTGCTGATAGAATGCCAGGATTTTACGGTACCTAATGTATTTACACCAAATGGCGATGGCCAGAATGATTTATTCCTGATAAAATCGGAAAATGAACCAAATTATTCAATTGAAATATATGACCGCTGGGGTGTGTTAATGTACAAGACAAATAACCCTTCAGCGCCATGGAATGGAAAAATAGATAACACAGGCGCCGAAGTACCTGATGGGGTTTATTACTACATTATTATATCTAAATGTGGTAATAATGACTACAACCACCATGGTTATGTTGAGGTTATAAGAAAGTGATTGTAATTAATAATTAGGTAAACCATAACTGAATCCTTAACATTCAGTTAATATTTACGCCTTGTTCACTATGTATCTTCGCTTGGTGAAATTTATGGCGTCCGGTAAGTCATTGTTTCTTGTAACCCTGAATAAAAGCAATTTTGATCTGTACATTACACAGGCATTGTTACTCTATTTTTTCAAAAGCATTCTTGCTGTTTGCAGTGTCATTTCTTTTTGCATTTCAGCAAGTTAATGCACAGCAGGTTTATACCCGTGACTTTTTAAGTCGTTTCAAAAACAGTGAACAGGCAGAGGAAGCTATCATACAATATGGTGACAAACTTGACTCCTGCCATATTTTGAATTCAGTTGCCACGGCAACCGGTGCGTCAAAGGCTGACATGAATTTATTCTCAAATTATTACGCTGATACAATATACAATGACCGCGTTTATGTTTACGCAAGCAAACTGGGAAATAAAATAAATACTGATGCAGACATAAAGAACTACGCATATCAATTGATACTGAAATATACAACCCTATACAGACAACTACAGGAAATAAAAAAAGAGTACCCAAGTTCTATCACTGAGTATACTTCACAGCAAACGCATAAACCAGCTACCACTTGCAACCCTACATGTTCTGATGTAGGTTTTGAATCGGGCACACTTCAGGGCTGGAACGCGTATTATGCCAGCAACAACTCCTCAACCACAGTAATGTCATACAATAATGCGGTAGGCGGAGCCTGTGGCGCAGTTACAAAAGCAGCCTATGATGTAGTAACCGATCCCAAATACCACCAAAATCCTACATACCAGGTAGAAGTTATGAGTGGACCAGGAAATGATCCCATTGCAGGACCTATTATTCCATTACTAGCGCCAGGTGGCGGGAACTATTCATGCAGGCTTGGCGACACAAGTGTAGGTGGTTCAAGAGTTGGTGTACTTGAACAACAATTTACAGTTACGGCAGGAAATACAGCATTTAATTATATGTATGCCACTATTATTGATCTTGTACAAGCCAATGCCCAGCCACATGCATGGGGGCAACAGCCTCATTTTGTTGTAACAATAACCGATGTAGCAACCGGAGACACATTGCAATGTGGCCAGTACCTTGTTACATCACAAACAACGGGTGCAGGGTATGTTCCTGTGTCGTATACGATTCCTTCTTATGGTTGGACAGATACTGTTTTTGTAGCTCCATGGAAGAGTGTTTATGTTTCTTTACAAAATTATATTGGTCATTGTATTGATATAAAAGCAAGTATAGCAGATTGTTTCCCAAAAGGAAATTTAGGCCCACATTTCTGTTATGTATACTTCGACGCTACCTGTGGTCCGCACAGTGTTGTTGTTTCTTCTCCTTCGGTATGTGGCAGTAATATAAGCCTTACTGCACCAACAGGTGGCACCTATTCGTGGGCGGGGCCCTGTATTGTCGGTTCAACCACAGCGCAAACAATAAGCGCAAGTTGTTCCGGAACCTATACCGTTACCATTACCAGCCCTGATGGTTGCTCTGACACCTTACAGAAAGTCGTCACCATAACTCCCACCCTATCTGTTACTGCAAGCTCAACCAATGGCGGATGCACAACCAAAGGCACGGCTACAGCTACTGCCACAGGCGGAACACCGCCATATACCTATGCATGGAGCAATGGTAATACCAATGCAAAAGATACAGGTTTAGCTCCGGGTAATTATACCTGCACCGTAACGGCAGCAGGCTGTACCAAAACGGTTAGTGTAACTATTACAGGTGGTGGAAGTATTACCACAACCATTGCACCTGTAGATGAAAAATGCCATGGCGGAACGAACGGAAGTGCAGTTGCAACACCTGCAGGTGGAACATCGCCATATACATTTAAGTGGAACTCGGGCCAGACAACTTCTTCAATAAACAATATAGGTGCGGGCACATATACCTGTACGGTGAAAGATGCTACCGGTTGCACTACCACACAAACCGTTACTATTACACAACCTACACCAATCATAACTTCAACCGATTCTACAGGCACACCTTGTGGGGGAACAACGGGCACTGCAGGCGTAACTGCAACAGGCGGAACAGCGCCATATACTTATTCATGGAGCAACGGAAAAACAACCTCATCTATTTCAAACCTTGTTGGCGGAGTATATACAGCAATAGTAACCGACCATAACGGATGCGATACTACGGTGCATATTGTAGTGCCAACTACTAACGGACCCAGAGATTCAATTGTATCGAGTGTGAATGTGCTTTGCTTTGGTGGCGATAATGGTGACGCAGTGGTGGGTGTAAAAGGCGGAACACCTCCTTATACTTTCTCATGGAACACAACGCCGGTACAAACCACTGATACAGCAAGCCAGCTTACTGCCGGAAGTTATGCTGTAAACATTAAAGACAATACAGGCTGCGTAGCAACGGCAACAGTTAATATTACACAGCCTACTCAGCTGAGAGATTCAATTACACCCATCAACATATTATGCTTTGGCCAAACAAACGGCAGCACAGCCGTTGGTGTAAAAGGCGGAACTCCTGCCTATACCTATTCATGGAACACAGTACCGGTGCAAACAAACTTAACAGCAAGTAACCTTGCAGCAGGTTCATATACGGTAAACGTAATTGATAAGAATGGCTGCAAAGATTCATCGTCTGTAACGATTACACAACCTACCGCACTTACGCTTACCGGATCGGCATTTCCTGCCACCTGTTTTGGCGAGTGTAACGGATCGGCAACTGTAATTCCGGCAGGTGGTACTCCTACCTATTCCTATTCCTGGACCAGCGGAAGCACCATTGGCGCAGCTACTGAGTTATGTGCAGGGGCATACACAGTTACGGTTACCGATGCTAACAACTGTACAATTGACACATCATTTACCATAACGCAACCCACAGCACTTTCACTTTCAAAAAACGATGTGCCTTCGCAATGCGGGCAGGCTAATGGCAGCGCATCTGTTACAGCTACCGGCGGTACGCCCGGCTACACTTATTTATGGAGTAACTCAGCAACAACAAGCTCTATCAATAATATTAAAGCGGGTACCTATTGCTGCACGGTTACCGATGCAAACAAATGCACCGATTCCATTTGCGTTGTAGTTCCTAATATTTCGGGTGTGAGTGTTTCTATTACTGCAACCGCCAATGTTACTTGTTTTGGCGGTAACAACGGAAGCGCAACAGCACAGGCCAGTGGCGGAAATGCACCCTACACGTATTCTTGGGCTGCTGCACCGGCCAGCGGAACAAATGCAACGGCAAGCAATCTTACAGCAGGGCAATATACAGTTACCGTAACCGATGCAAATGGATGTACCGATACAGCTATTGTTCATATAACACAACCCACCCCGGTTGTTGTTACATCGCAAGGCACAACCATTTGCCCAGGTAAAGCCACCACACTTACAGGTCTGGCTTCAGGAGGAACAGGGCCTTATACATATACATGGCCGCCGGGCGGCGCAAGTGGTCAGACAATTTCTGTAACACCGGCTACAGCAACAACATATACCGTTATCGCTACCGATGCAAATGGATGTGCATCATTACCTGCTACAGCAGTTGTAACCATAAGGCCATTACCATCTGTTATGGCGGGACCAGCGGCATCTTTCTGTGCGGGTGGTTCAGCTACTATAGGCGCACTGGGCAGCAGCGGGGATAGTACATACACATATTTGTGGGCACCGGGCGGCGCAACATCATCAACCATTACTGTTTCACCTGCAACCACCACCACATATACCGTTTTGCTTACCGATGGTTGCGGAGACACAGCAAGCAGCAAAGTTGTAATTACCATATTGCCCCCACCGGTTGTAAAGTTTTCTGCAGACACACTTAACGGCTGCTATCCGTTATGCGTTAAGTTCACCGACTCTTCAACCGTTGCAGGCGGAAGCATTACATCAGCTAACTGGACCTTTGGAGATGGTGGAACATCTACAGCCATAACCGATACCACCTATTGCTACCAGGCGCCCGGTGTATTTACCGTAAGCCTTGCCGTTAAAGGTAGCGACGGATGTTCGGCTACTGAAACAATACCTAATTATATTACTGTATATAGTCATCCTGTGGCCGACTTCACCTTCACACCCGAGCCTGCCACTATTATGCAACCTACTATTTACTTTACCGATAGAAGTACCGATACATACGGCATAGATAAATGGTTCTGGCAATTCGGTGACGGAAGTGATTCTAACGGAATTGTTAAGGATCCGGCACATACCTATGCCGATACAGGTTGGTATTGTGTCGATCTGCAGGTAACCAACCTGCATGGCTGCACTGATAATACTCAGAAATGTATTTACATTGAGCCTTTCTTTACAATTTATGTACCGAATGCATTTACACCAAACGGCGATGGATTGAACGACTTGTTTACCGCTAAGGCAGTAGGCATTAAAACATACGAAATGTGGATATTCGACCGTTGGGGTATGCAGCTATACCACTGCACCGACATTAACAATGGCTGGAACGGTAAGGTACAAAATGGCTCGGGTGTTGTTTGCGAGGAGGACACCTATGTGTGGCTCATAGAGGTTGAGGATGTGTTCGACAAGAACCACAGATATGTTGGCAGGGTATCTATCATTAAGTAATTTGGAACGCAGATACCACTGATTGCTTAAGGTTAAAAGTGATTTCATCATTGCGAACGGCGAAGCCCTCACGAATTCAAAAGCAAATAATAATGACATGAGTAATTACGAAGCAACCGCATAGCGCTCACGAATTCATTACTGAAATAATTAGAGCCCATGAGTAATCTTACCAAACTGTTTTTTTTAACTCAGCATTCATAATTCTTTTCGGGGCTGTAAATTCGCATATCTGGGAGGAATGTAGGGGTGGGTGCTCCCTGCTTGCTCCCTAGCACACAGGGCTAGCCTGCGCCCACCTTTTACTTATTTCTTTTGCAACTAATGTAATTTCCTCTCCTTGCAGGAGAGTGCCAGTGTGAGATCGCTTCGCATTGTAGGAATATATCAACGCAGTTTTAAACTGCTTTTATTTCTATTCACAAAACTCAGCCTTGCCAGAGCGAGGTGGATGATATTTTGGTAATTGGTATACGCCCGGAAGAAATATGAGGTTCAGTTTCACCGACAAAATTTCAAGGTTTATCGATTTTTTAATTCAATAAAGCCATGCCATATTTAACCTTGTATAATAAAGTGCAAATTTACTGATGCTACATACAACACTGTCATGAAAACAACAGCAGTATTGCATAAGGAACATGGCACTTGCTGCTACTGATCTCTTATAAGAGATCAAACTTAAAAACCCCTTCCTGCGCCAAAATATCCTCATCTTATCTCTTGGCGAACTGAGCAACAGGAGGGGGTTTCCTATACCGGTCAACTAATTGCATTGGTAAAAAAGTACGATCAATAAGGCTCTATTTCGACAATGCTTTTTTTACTTTATCTGAAAATTTTTCATAGGGTTTGAAAAAAGGAATATAATGGGCCGGTACAAGCATGGGCGTATTTTTAGAAATATTACGGCCTATTTTGGCTGCACGTTTTTTTAGGCATAAAAATACCAAAGCCCCGGAGTGAAATTGTTTGTTTGTCGCATACCTGGTCCGCAACAACCTTCATAAAACTTTCTACGATTGCTTCTACCTGGTTCTTTTCTACCCCTGTTTTACGGGATAACTCTCTGATTAATTGTGCTTTTGTCATGTTTTTCAAGGGTTAAACAGTTTTAGGTGGCTGCTAATATAATAATCACGGCATATAAATTGCAATAATTTTTTGTGTTTTATACTGCGGGTCTTATATTTTTTTAAGGCAATACTTAATTTACCAGGTGCCTTAAAAAAGTTTGCTGTAATTATAATTGCAATTGCTAACTGTAATATATGGGAATTCTCACCCCTCTCTCGAACTATGGGGTTAGAGAGGGGGATATTCATTGAGGGAATATGGGGTGAGAAACTGATTACAATAGTATAGCATACCTGTGAATTAAAAAATACCAGTTAACACGTAATTTTCGGTTACGTAAAAGTCGCAAACAGCCCCGGGCTGTGGTAAGCATATAAATGTGGGCTGTATTAGCGCAGTTTTAAACTGCTTTTATTTCTGCTCACAACATATAGTTGAGAGAGCGGGGTACAACACGAATTAAAATTGAGGTAACACTACAATGTTATATTTGAAGCAAAATCGTTTTAACCCTGTATTTTGTATGAAAAAAGTTCTTATCCTGTTCATTGTTTTTAAATCTGTATGCTTCACCTCAACTGCTCAACAAATATTCAGGCCGGGGCATCACATTCAATGCTATTTCACTCGTCCCGTAGATACCAATGTGGCACGCAGTGAAAAAGCAATTGCATTAGGGCGTGCTGCCGGAGATACCGTAATAGCTTACATAAACAGGGCAAAATACACACTCGATATACTTATGTACGATTTTGTGGAAGACAGCACCTGGTTTGAACAGGGCAACATACCTAACATTGCACTTGCTATTAACAACGCCTACGCTCGTGGAGTTAAGATACGCTGGATAACCAATACCGTTGACCCTACCTACTCGCCCAATACAGGAATTGACAGCATAAACAAGAACATACCGGTTATACATAGCCCATCAGGCGGCAACTATGGTATAATGCACAACAAAATAATGATAATTGATGGCCGCTCATCGAACCCCGATGACCCTATAGTATGGACCGGCTGCATGAACTGGGAACCGGGACAGATAGACAAAGACGCCAACAACCTTGTAATATTACAGGACTCTGCCCTGGCGCATGCCTACCTTACAGAATTTAACCAGATGTGGGGCGACACAGTTGAAGGCGGTTTACTAAACATGACCAATTCAAAGTTCGGGCCTAATAAAAAATCAATTCCCAAACACTATTTCACCATTGATGGCAAGAGTGTTGAATTATGGTTTAGCCCGGTAGATGCCGTAAACAACCACATACTGTCAACCATGGAATCGGCAAAGACCGAAGTAGACCTTGGCGTATTTGAATGGAGTGAAGCGGTTGATGCCAGTGAGGTTGGTACCTTACAAAGCAAGGGAATTTATATGGCGGCAATTGTTGATCAGTACAGCACACAATACGCTGCATACACTTCGCTGAGCAATTACCTTGGCCCCATGCTGCAAACGTATTTCGGAACTGATTCACTGTTCCATAATAAGTATATGATAATTGACCCGTGTAATATGCAGGCCGGCCCGGCAGTACTTACCGGTTCACACAACTGGACCCTTGAAGCCAATTCAGCAAATGATGAAAATACACTTGTCATACACGATTCAACTATTGCCAACATTTTTTACCAGGCCTTTTACAGGGAGTTTTACAGCCTTGGCGGAACATTGGTTCAACATTGCGTTCCATTAGGTATTGATGAAACAACAGATAATAATGCTGTGTACATTTATCCTATTCCTGCACATAATTATTTAATGGCAGGCCTGAACGAACACTTGCAAAATACAACCTATGCTATATATAATGTAATGGGGCAAAATATTATGAATGGAAAGCTGGATGAAGAAAACACCAATGCGCTAAATATCGGCTCTATTCCGGCAGGTATATATGTAATTAAAATACAAAGCGGCGCTGCGCAATTCAGCAGAAAGTTCTGTAAAGAATAAAGCCTAACGCAACAGTTGAATATATCCTTTATAGGTATACTCTTTATTGGCAAAATCGGAAAGCTTGATGATGTAGTAATAATTTCCGGTTGATTCCTGGATGCCACTTGTTGTAGTTCCGTCCCAGTCAATTTCCAGTGAATTAGATTGGAATATTCTTTCACCCCAACGGTTAAATATTTCTATGCTATAGGTCTTCATTCCGTTAGCTGAAACATGGAACACATCATTCTGTCCGTCGCCATTAGGTGTAAACACATTCGGAATGTATACACCTTCGGTTACGTAAAGACCTTCAATAGCGGAATCAATACATCCGAAACGGTTGGTAACCCATAAGGTAACATAGTATGTTCCCGGCTGGTCATACTGATATATTATACCTGAACTGCTGTCGAACCTTACCCCATCACCCATTGCCCAGAACCAATTATTTCCGCCACTGTTACTGTTAATGAATGATATAAGCTGGCCGCCCGGTACTGTATCAGGGCTTATTACAAAAGCTGCATTAGGGGTAGAAGCGCCAACCACCGCCACTGTGCCTGGTATTGTTTGTCCGCAACCGTTCGAAACCGTGCAGGTATATGTTACGGAACCTGGTAAAACTGTTATGCCGGCGCTTGCATTTGTACCAAGCCCATTGCTCCAAACATACGTGTATGGCAAACTACCACCGCTTGCATTGGCACTTATAAAGGCAGTATTCCCAACACATAAAGTATCATTCACTATGCCAACTGAAAATGGAGAGTCTAAAAATATAGCCACCTTAGCACTATCGGTACATGTTCCGTTTGAACCGATAACAGTATATGTTGTACTTGCTGATGGTGTAACTGTTATGCTGTCCGTTGTTTGTACCGGGTTCGTTTTCCATACATAACTTAGTCCGCCACCGGCCGATAATATTTTTGAAGTTCCGTTACAAACACTATCGCCACCGGCTGCCGTAATTGTTATAGGAGGTGGCGGAATAACGGTAAGCTTTACACTTGTAGTATCCGAACAACCATTACCATCAGTACCCGTCACCGTATATGTAAATGATGCTGAAGGATCAGCTACAACAGATGAGCCGGTAGATTGATTTAATCCTGTTGACGGAGACCATATATATGAACTTGCTCCGGAAGCGTTAAATGTTGCAGAGCTACCGTTACTGCATATAGCAGGAACAGTTGAAGTAACGCTTACAACAGGTAATGGGTTAACAATTATTACAACCTTATTGGTATCAGGGCATCCACTGGCCGATATGCCGGCAAGGGTATACGTAGTTGTAATGGCTGGCGTTGCGGTTACACTTATTCCTGTTGTTGTATTTAAGCCGGTAGAAGGGAACCAGGTATATGTTGAGGCGCCGGAAGCATCAATTACTGTTGAATCGCCGATACATAATGCAGGTTTTACAGCCTTACCAATTACATTCACCAAATTAACATTTACTGTAGCTGTAGCAGTTCCGGTACAGGCGCCATTTGTACCCGTAACTGTATAGGTTGTGTTTGAAGATGGTTTAACTGTGATACTATCTGTAGTTTGCCCGGTTGTCCATGCATATGTTGTAGCGCCGCTTGCACCAAGTATAACTGAATCATGCAGGCAAATATTTGTTGCTGATTGTGTTACAACCATAGTTGGTGTTGGTGTAACGCTCAACACTACGGTGCCAATGCTGGCGCAAGCCCCGCCATTTATAGCAGATACGGTATAGGTTGTAGTGCTTAAAGGAGTTGCCGTTACAATTGATCCTGTTGATGCATTTAAACTTCCTGCCGGAGCCCATGTATACGCAGCACCTCCGCTTGCAGTTAATGTTGTTGAAGTACCCGAACATATTGGTGTAGCTGTTGCACTTACGCCCAATGTCGGCGATGGAATAACATTAATTACAATACTATCTATACTGCTGCAACCCGCACCATTGGAACCTGTAACCGTATAGGTGGTGGTAACATTTGGCAATGCACTTACATTAGCTCCTGTACTTGCACTTAAACCTGTGGAAGGAGACCATGTATATGTTGTTGCGCCACTTGCCTGAAGGAAAGATGTATCGGACGAACATATAGTTGTTGTATTTGTTGAAACAACACTAACAGTTGGCGTAGTGTTTACTGTAACCGTTAACTGCGTTGTGTCAGTACATCCCTTTAGGCTTATTCCAATTACAGTGTATGTTGTAGTATTTACCGGGCCTGCATGTAAGGAACCACAGGTAGTGCAGTTCAATCCGGCTGAAGGTAACCATTCATAATTCAATGCACCGCTTGCGTTAAGTGTAATGCTATCGCCTGAACAAACAACCGGTATAGCAGGTAAAATACTTACTGTTGGTGTTGTATTTACTGTGATCAAAGCACTGTCCTTTATAGTACATCCACCAACACCCGTCCCGCTCACAACATAATATGTACTTGTTGTCGGGCTTGCAACAACTGTCGTTCCTGTAGTTAAGTTCAACGCTGTTGATGGCGCCCATGTGTAACTTGTAACACCTCCCGCAACAAGTGTTATACTATCACCACTGCAAAAGGTTGCTGCAGGTGGAGTTATACTCACAACAGGTTTAGGAAACACCGTTAAAACCTGGCTGGCTGTTGAAGAACATCCTGTAGCAAAAGAACCTGTAACGGTGTATGTTTTTGTTGTTGCAGGACCGGCATTAATTGTATCGCAGGTAGCACAATTTATTCCGGCTACGGGGTTCCATACATATGTTGTTGCTCCGCTGGCGATCAGGCTGGTGCTGTCGCCCGGGCATATTGAACCTGAACCTATAGCTATACTAACAGTTGGTGTCGGGTTTACAGATACAGTTGCAGTAGCAGAATCTATACAGGTTCCACTGGAACCATACACTTTGTAAATAGTTGTATCGGTAGGCCCGGCTTTAGGGTTAGAACATGTGGTACATGTAAGGCCTGTTGAAGGGGTCCAGATAAATGATGAAGCGCCTCCTGCACTAAGTACAATACTATCGCCTGAACAAATAGTTGGAGCAGCAGGTAATACCGTTACTGTTAATGATGTAACTATTGTTACTATAACTGAATCGGACAAAGCCGGACAGCCTGCGGCAATTCCGTTTACCGTGTAAGTTGTATTTACAACTGGTGTAGCATTCACCACCGAACCCGTTGTAGCACTTAGCGAAGCACCCGGAGCCCATGTATATGTTGTACCGGCTGTTGTTGACGCAGCAGTAAGGTTTACATTACCGGCCGGGCAGATAGCAGGATTTAAAGGCGTAAGGCTTAAGGTAGGTGTTTGATTTACCGTTACCGGCACTGTAACATTTGCACTACCGCAACCGGCAGCACTTGTATCTGAAACTGTATATGTAGTGCTTGTCCCCGGCGAAACGCTGATACTGGAACCTGTGAGACTTCCTGGTTCCCATGTATATGATGAACCGTTATTGGCAGTTAATACTGTAGCATTACCTGAGCATATAAGAGGTAGGCTGGCTGATGCAGTTATTGTTGGTGTTATATTAACAGTCACCACTACGGTAAATGCTGAGCTTGGGCAAAGCGCAAGGCTCGTTCCTGTTACCGTATATGTTGTAGTTGAACCCGGAGATACGCTAACAGTGGAACCTGTCATTCCGCCCGGTTGCCAGCTATATGTTGATGCGCCACTTGCAGTTAGTATTGTAGAATTGCCGGAACATATTGTTGACTGGCTTGCTGAAACCGTTATGGTTGGTGTAGTATTTACATTAATGGGAACGGTTACCGGTGCACTCGGGCAAAGCGCCCCAGTTGTTCCAACAACAGTATATGTTGTACTTGTAAGAGGCGTAACACTTTCTGTAGAGCCTGTGAGTCCGCCCGGCTGCCACACATAATTTAATGCTCCGCTTGCACTCAATGTGCTTGAACTATCCGAACAAATGGTAGGTAAATTAGCCGATGCAATAATGGTTGGTGTGGGGTTTACAGTAACCGCAACCGTTAACGGTGAACTCGGACAAAGTGCAGCACTGCTTCCTACCACAGTATAAGTTATACTCGATCCGGGTTCCACATTTATGGTTGAACCGGTAAGCCCGCCGGGCTGCCATAGATAGGTTGAAGCACTATTGGCGGATAACAATGATGTATCGCCTGAGCATATGGTAGAAGGGCTTGCAGATGCAGTTATAGTAGGTGTTGTATTTACTGTTACAGGAACCGTTACAGGTACGCTCGGGCAAAGAGATGCACTGGTTCCTACCACGCTGTATGTAATGGTTGCACTTGGAGATACACTTACTGTAGAACCGGTTAGTCCACCCGGCTGCCATAAATAAGTTGAAGCATTATGGGCGGTTAATGTGGTTGAATTACCGGAACATATTGTAGATGGCGCTGCGGAAGCCGTTACAACCGGAGTTGTATCTACAACCACAGGAACACTTACAGGCGCACTTGGGCAGAGGGTAGCATCTATTCCAATTACCGAATATGTTGTACTTGTGTCAGGCGATACACTTACTGTTGATCCGGTAAGCGAACCGGGTTGCCATGTATAGGTCAGTGCATTATTAGCCGTTAAGGTTGTTGAATTACCTGAACATATAGTTGAAGGAGATGCCGATGCCGTTATGGTTGGAGTAATATTAACGGTTATGGGAACGGTTACCGGGGCACTCGGGCACAATAATGGGCTTGAGCCAACGACAGTATATGTTGTACTTGTTCCGGGGGACACACTTACTGTTGAACCTGTAAGCGAACCAGGTTGCCATACATATGTTGAAGTACCACTTGCATTTAATGTATCTGAATTACCTGAACAAATAGTAGCCGTGTTTACTGAAGCCGTTATGGTAGGTGTTGTATTTACTGTTACTGCCACCGTTTTGTTTGCAGCGGGGCAACCGGCTGCACTTACTCCTGAAACGGTATATACAGTATTTGATGTTGGTGATACACTAACCGTTGAACCTGTGAGTCCGCCCGGTTGCCATGTATAAGTTGAAGCATTATTTGCCGTTAAGGTTGTTGAGTTACCCGAACATATAGTTGAAGGAGATGCTGATACAGTAACTGTTGGAGTTGTATTTACAGTTACCGGAACCGGCAATGGTGCGCTATTACATCCTAGCACACTTGTCCCTGTTACTGTATATGTTGTGGTAACCCCGGGTGATACTGTTATAGATGAACCTGTTACCCCGGTGCTCCAGAAATAAGTATTTGCATTGCTTGCAGATAAAACGCTTGAAGTGCCCGAACATATTACCGGCGGAGACGCTGATGCAGTTATAGTTGGTGTAGGATTTATAGTTACCAGTATAAATGCAGGAGTACTGATGCATCCAGCGGCACTTGTTCCGGTAACAGTGTAAACTGTAGTACCAGCCGGACTTACACTTACAGTAGAACCTGTTAACGCGCCCGGCTGCCATGAATAGGTTGAGGCTCCGCTTGCATTTAAAATATCTGAATTACCTGCACATATAGCTCCTGCTGTAGCTGAAAGGCTTATGGTTGGTGTTGTATTCACAGCTACCACAACAGTTTGTTCGGCTGCAGCACAACCGTTCGCTGAAGTTCCATCTATACTATATGTTGTAGTGCTTCCAGGCGCAGCTGTTGCACTGGAATCGGCACTGTTATTTATGTTTGCGCCTGGGGTCCATGCATATGTTCCCCCCGCTCCCAACCCGCTTGCTTTCAGCGCAACTGAATCACCTGAACATACAATTGTTGGTGTAGCCGAAGCTGTTAGTGTTGGTGTAGTATTAACGTTAACGGCAACTGTCGCCGTGGCTGTTCCGCATCCGGTTAGTGTTCCTGTTACAGTATAGGTAGTTGAAACAGTAGGATTGGCATTTACACTGGCTCCGGTTGTAGCGCTTAAATTGGTATTAGGCGCCCATGTATATGTATTGCACGAACCTGTTGCATTCAATGTAGTTGAGCTACCGGTGCATATAGTTGACGGTGTTGCTGAAGCAGCAACTGATGCAACACTTATCTGTATATTATCTATTGCAAAATGAGGATCATCGTGTGCATCATCCGGATCCCACCAACGAAACATAATATATTGCCCTGCCGGTATGGTTACAGTAATACAATTATTAAAATGAGTAGTAACGGTACCGGGTAAGCCACTAACCTGTGCGGTACAGCATAAACCCGTAACATCAGGACCGACATACGTCATAGCCGGAACATTCGTAAATATGGGATCTGTAAGACTTGGTATAGAACTGCTTACCAGATAATCAAACCAGTTTGCATTGTCCTGTCCGCCATCCTGTGCAGTTGAAAGCTGGTAATCATCATACTGTACATTAATGCTTTGAATGGTAGCACCTGTATTGTTCATAAGGCATAAACCCATTGCAAGGCCATAGGGGCTTACCGTTCCGTCAACATTATTAGTATCAGCACCGGTAGTACCTACTGAATTATCTGAAGGACGTGTACCCAGCAATAATCCCGGGCCTCCGTTTAAGGTGTACATATATATACCGCCTGAATTGGTAGGGGCTGCAGTTGTTATATTAGCGACACCGCGATAGGTACCTGCATTCTGGTAAGTATACCAGCCGGGGTAATATGAATTATCTACCCAACTACCGGCAGCCGAATATGGAAAACCCGGGTCAGTAGTGTTCCCGAAGTTCTGACTATATGTGCCGGCTGTAAAAGTGGCCTGAGATTTTAAGGCCTTACCTGAAAACAGTATACAAGCTACCAGAAGGCAACGCAATAACCTGTTATGCTTAAATAAGTAAAGCTTTATTTCCATTCAAAAAATAATTCCAATTCTGTTTACTATACGTTTTTTAATCTCAAGGGGTTACACTAAGATTTTAACATTATAAATATAAAATAATTACATGATTTAGCATACAAATCTGCCTATAATTAGCCAGCTTGTCATTAATCTGATGTTAAGAAAAGCAGAATAGGTGCATTCTTGTTTATAAGTACCCGCAACTTAGGAATGAAATGAGTAAAGGCAGGGTATTTTTAGTTCCGTATCAATTGAATATACCCTTCGTAATTATATGACTTGTTTGTAAAGTCCATCATTTTGATCAGGTAATAATAATCTCCGTCCGATTCCTGTATACCACCGGTACTGGTACCATCCCAATCTATTGCAGGAGAATTGGCCTGGAATATACGCTGTCCCCAACGATTAAATATTTCAATAGAATAGGTCTTCATACCCGCAACTGTAACATGAAACACATCATTCTGTCCGTCGCCATTTGGTGTAAATACGTTTGGAATAAATACATTCTGTGTTACATATACAGTATCAGCTGATGAATCAGAACAGCCAAATCTGTTGCTCACCTTCAAGGTAACAATATATGTGCCTGGTATATTATACTGGTAAACAACATTTGAATCCTGCGTTGATGTTGTGCCGTCACCCATAGTCCAGTACCAGCTATTCGCCCCGCTTTTGCTATTTATAAACCCAACAAACTGGCCACCGGGAACAGTATCGGGAGATGCTGTAAAGAAAGGGTTTGGTGTCAGCACGCCATCTACTACAACTGTTGCAGGAAAAGTCTGACCACAGCCATTGGTAACGTTACATGTATAGGTTACCGGACCCGTAGTAACAAGTATGTTTACAGTTGAATTAGTACCGAGATTATTACTCCATACATAGGTATATGGGCTGCTGCCGCCCGAAGCATTAGCACTTATTGTAGCTGATTTACCGCTACATAAAGTATCATTAACAATACCTACCTGGAACTGCGGATAGAGATCAACGGTAACTTCTGCACTATCAGGGCATATTCCATTATACCCCACCACCGTGTATGTAGTATTAGCTGTAGGAGATACAGATATACTGTCAGTAGTTTGTGATGTACTCCAAACGTAACTTGTAGCTCCGCTTGCCGATAACACTTTTGAATTACCATTGCATAAACTATCTCCGCCCGCCGATGTAACAGACGTAGTTGGGGTAATAACAACAGTAACAGCAACACTTGCCGTATCAGAACATCCGTTACTTGTACCTGTTACAGTATAAGTAATTGATGAACCCGGATTTGCCGTTACGGGTGAACCACTGGCCGGGTTTAATCCGGCAGAAGGTGACCACGTATATGTATTCGCCCCGCCGGCATTTAACACAGTTGAATTACCGGAACAAATTGAAGAACTTGCCGCCGAGGCAGTAATTGTCGGAGTCGGGTTAACGGTTATTACAACACTATCCTTTGCAGGACAACCTGCAGCACTGAGAGATAAAACTGTATAGGTTAACGATGCTGTAGGATTTGCATCCACAATAGAACCTGATGTTGTGTTCAAACCTGTTGCAGGCAACCATGTGTAGGTTATTCCCCCGGCAGCTGTTAGAACAGTAGTATCTGCCAACGAACATATAGTTGTTCCGTTAGAGGCGCTTATGTTTATGGTTGGTGTAACATTTACGTTTACCGTAATCTCACTTGTATCCCGACATCCTGCCAAACTGATTCCAACGACTGAATATGTAAGAGAAGAAGAAGGGCTCGCTTTGGATGAATCGCAACTATTACATTTTAATCCGCTTGATGGTAACCATTGGTAAACAGGCGCTCCACTTGCAACAAGTTCTACACTATCTCCTGAACATATTAATGGAGTTAATGGTGTCAGGTTAACTGTAGGAGTTATATTGACTGTTATTTGTGCGCTGTCTTTTATTTTACATCCGCCTGTTCCGGTTCCGGTTACCGTATATGTTACTGAAGTTGCAGGAGTAGCCACTACCGAATCACCCAGGGTTGTATTTAACCCTGTTGGTGGTGACCATGAATAAGAACCCACACCAGTTGCAACAAGCGGTACATTTGTTCCGCTGCACAATGTATCGTAAGGCAGGTTTATAGTAATTACAGGTTTAGG
>Ga0207027_1068_pt1 | contig 19567 bp, 20 predicted proteins | sample Alteio_BWMinCont_43_FD_153280 | JGI IMG/M metagenome (GOLD analysis project Ga0207027, IMG submission 153280) | Enriched cells from forest soil in Barre Woods Harvard Forest LTER site, Petersham, Massachusetts, United States -... | ecosystem: Environmental > Terrestrial > Soil > Temperate forest >... | reverse complement strand
ATTCTTCTGATTCGGGATCTAGGATTATTTCTTGGTTGTCGTAGATTAGTGGTGTTTTGTGTGGTTTATATGGATCCGGAAATAATACGCCATTATGTGAGAAGGTTGTCCATTTCTTGATGTTATTTTTTTTACCGCCTAGTTGGTTATATACGAAATAATTAAATAATGTTATACTGAATGTCATAGATATATTTAGATGTTATTATTATTATTTTATGGTATAGTTTATGGTATGGTTTCTTGGAGAAAATGTTGACGACATACAGGAATATATTTGTCAGAGCCGCCTATTTCTATGGTTGCTGTTGATGATGTTATTCTTTTTGAGTAGATTGCTATACGACATTTTTTTGCGATACAACATATGCCGCAGTAAGCATGTAGTCTATGAATTTCGTCACAAATTGGGATTAGGTCGTATACGCTACCAAATTTGTTGCCTTGAAAATCGGCGATTAATGACGATACGAACACATATTTTTTGTCTAAGAGTAGTTCTTTGACATATTCTTCGATTTTTGGGAAGAAATGTGCTTCGTCAATCATGATGATATCGTAGTGGGCGTATGGAACGTCAGTCAGTTCTTTGCATTTGATCATTGTCACGTTCTTTTCGATGTTATCTTTCTTAGAGTAGTTGTCAGTGTTCAGGAATGGATTGTGAGTTGAAAATGCGTCTGTATTACGCGTATCGAATTCAATGTTGATGTACAATATCTTAAAACCCAAATCAGCAAAGAATGCGATCTTCGATAACATAAATGATGTTTTGCCAGAGAACATAGTCCCTAACACAATCTCCAACTTACCATCACTAAAGTCCATATTATGATAATAACTACACAACATAATTATATGTAATAATCAATTTTTTGTTAATTATGTCCCAGAATGTATGTGAATATGGTTATACACCAGTATTTATAAAATGTGTATATGCTAATAATAATATTTTTAATTTATCGAACTATAATTTTTTATAAACATAATATAACTACAATGGAAAAATACGGAATTACTGACATATGCAATGATGATTTAATGTTATCGAACTTATTTATAAAGAATAAATATTACAGAGAACCGGACAAAGATTATGATATAGTTTCTGTGACGCTCTTTCAATTAGAGATTAGTTATAAAAATAATGATTCATACTACAATGGTCTTAGCGCGTTAGTTGATAACTTCAAAAAACTATTTCCTAGCAACACGTTTCTAAGATTATACATTGATGAGACAGTTCTCAAACCTAATTTCAAGACAGATAAAACAAATAGTTACATCAAATATAAATGGATACCGCTAATAACTAAAATCAAGAATATATCATATGTACAAATTATAGAATATGACTACCTATTATTCAAGCACAAGTATAGTAGTGTAGAATTTGGTCATGAAGGCCTATTTGGAACATTGCTACGCTTCGAACCATTATTTAATCTATCAGAAAATTCTAAAATCAGAAATGTATTAATTCTTGACATCGATCTCAAACTACAACATTATGAAAAACGGGTTCAAGGATATAATACATTTCTAAAGTCAGATAACAAATTCTACTTCAAATGTGATAGTTCTTCATATCTCAACCTACGCTTCTACTGTCTAAAAGATATAACCAACACATGGCTACGTATAACAGCAAGCACGATAGGATGTAAAATAAAACTACCGTGCCAACTTTACACAGATTTTCTAAAAACTATTTCCAATAAACTAAATAATAAAATTTATCCAAACACAAAACTAATGAACATATATTCGAGTTATCTTGATCGCTTCACAGCACAGATCGTTGAAAATGAAAAATCTGTAAGCTACGACTCAATCGCAAAATACGGAATAGACGAATTGCTCATGACTGTCATTCTAGATTATATAATTCAAGAAAATATAAAATTCAGTTATGCATACTATCCGTCATTCGCAAGAACCTTATGGAATTACAACAATAGATTTATCAAAAAACAAGTATCAACCAAAAATATGGAATACGTATTATCATCTATAATGAAAGACAGATATCAAAAACATAAATCTATTCATACTAACTACAATGTCATTGATAAAATATTTTACGAACAACAACACAACATTGGAAATCAAGAAACGCCTGAAACCAAAATATTCAAAGAATACGCAACTAATTTTATAATCCTAGCAGAGACACTTCTAAAATCCAATACTTATAAAAACTATGGTCTTGACAAAGATGAACTGGAGGCAATCCTACGAATACCATATATAAGCCCCGACTTCAAGAAAATATACAAAGAATCAGACGATAGAATATTCTACACATTCAAACTAATCTAATCGAATCTAAACTAGTCTAAAATAATTCATAATTTTATTGTGTTATTCTAATATATAATGATAGAACAAGATGATGGATTTAGTGGTATATTCACGTCAAAGTCAGATTCAATATATATAATGGGAGATATTCATGGGGATTATCAATGTTTCATACATTGTCTAGTAGATTTATGTCAAACATGTTCTGTAACTGAATTAATAGACGATACGGAATTCAATTACATGGATCGGGAAATTCTTGAATGGAATCCTGGTTGTTCATCAACTGTTGTATTCTGTGGTGACTTAATTCATAGAAAACGATTTGCTGATCATGTCCTTGACGATGAATGTTCTGACATATACATTATAAAAACTCTCCTAAGACTCAAAAAAGATGCCATCAAAAACAATGGTAACATCATAATTATATCAGGCAACCATGAAATAATGAGTCTCCTACAGCCAGATGAAAATGTTTACACAAGTCCAAAAAATCTAGCAGCTAACTTAAGATTCTTTACAGACAAGAAATTCATAAACGAATACATCAAAAATAGTTATGCATGGATTAAAATCAATGATATCTTAATAACACATGGAGGATTATGTAGCGACTATCTAGACTTCATTGACACTTCCGGAACAGATCTATCAAATATGGATGTTGTGAAATTCATAAACGACAAATATCATGAATATTTCACAAACTTCAACTACAAAGACACACGAAAAGACAAGGTAGGATACAATCTATTCATTGAATATGACACAGACAACAAAAAGAAACACAATATGTTCTGGTGCCGTGAATGGGGATATTCTGGTATCGACTGTGACAAATACAAAAAAATTCTATCCCAAGTTGAATGTACCAAAATGATTATAGCTCACTGTCCCCAATTCTTATCCCCCGACAAGCCCAAGATGATAAACTTTGAATGCAAAGACAATACAAACACTAACATATTCAATCTCGCAAGAATTGACTTAGGAATGTCACGTAGCTTCGACTATAACAAAGAAACTAATTTTATGTACTATCTCAACAACAACTATAATCGGAAGATGTCCGTTCTAAAATTATCTATAAAAGACGACGACACACTATATTTCAACACTGAAGGAATAATCACGCACAAGCTATCATGTATACAATATCTACTTCTCAAGTACGGCCTAAAGAAATCTGATTGGACTAAAAAAAATATAGACACTGATTGGATTGGATTCAAGTACATAAATACCGTAATAGATAAACGAAAGCCTCCAGCTTGTGATGTGAACATCACGCAAACAAAGTTTGTCTCACGTAGTGAGAGGGCACAGCCCTTCGATGATCCCAACTCTAAATCAGTTATTATGTGTTTACTGTTCCCGCTTATAAGTATTGGTGTTGATACGATTACTTCCATAAATGAATATCATGCTTTGTTGGAATAAATTTCAATGACTAGTATATCTGGTGTTATATTTTTTATAATCGCACATGATGAATTTAATTTTACAAGTTCATTATCAGTCACTTCTCTACTTTCTGATTTTAGGATGCCTTCAAATGTCACTAGGGTAGGTTTATTGTGTTTAATTCTAAACAAAGCATATTCATGTTGGCTTATCGTCAGTTCTTTGTTGGATTGTATGGTTAGTATTTTGGTTGGCGTCTGTTGTTTGAATTCGAAGAGTTCATAATTTGGAGGCAGTATGTAATATAATGTGAATAGTGAACATAATGATATTGCTATAACCATGAATAACGTTATAGATGTTGTGATCCATATGTTTGACATATATATAATTATACATTATTTTATCTGCGGTGTCATTCATTATTTTTTGGTGTTTGGTGTTTATTCTTGGGTCAAATAACATAATTATTTGAAAACTAATATCCTGGTGCAAAATTACTTAAAGACACATCAATATACTTACATGACGTATAATTATTTGAAGGCTAATATTCTTAATATCCTGGTGCAAAATTACTTAAAGACATATCAATATACTTACATGACGTATAATTATTTGAAGGCTAGTATTCTTAATATCCTGGTGCAAAATTACTTAAAGACATATCAATATACTTACATGATGCGTAATCCAAAACTCATAAAATAATATATTCTGAAAAAATTTGTATAACTCATATTTATTAGAAAATGAGAAACATAATGATAAATTCTATGGTTGATGCAAGTCCGGAGGTGTTATTGTTGGTGTTGGGATTCTTGATGTATAACTTTCATTATTTGCTACAGAGAAAATCAATAATTGTTAATATTATCATTACGTCATTTGTGTTAGCGGTGTTCGATGTATTTTTGAAGAATATTTTGTTGATGAGTGTTGATAATAATTATTATAAGTTTGTGATTAATAATGTGATTACTATTGTTGTTATTGATTATTTGATTTATTTTATCAAAGGAGATTCTGAAAGTAAGACTATATATACATATATGAATTTGGCATTTGCATGTTTATTTTATGAGATGATAGTCTTCAAGTTATATAATTATAATAATTTATGTAATCAGAAATTGAGATCGATGACTAAGACAATTATGAGACTTGCTACCATACATATATTTTCTAACTATTTGGATCAAAAACCATATAATCAAGATTGGTTTAACTTCTCATTCGGACAGATATTTAACTTCTCATTGTTTGATATTGTGTTTGTTGATTAGTATGTTGTGTGTAGTTATAACTGGAACGAATGCCTTCAGCATGTGAATTTACGCGCATATTATGATTGAATAATACTGACACAAATAAATAATAATAATATTTAATAATTTTATAGAATTTTATAGAAATTGTGGTTTACGCTTCTTCTTCATCAGAGTCATCATCGCTATCATCAGAGACTTGAATAATTTGGCGTGTGGTGGTGGCTTTGGTTTCTTTGGGATTTGGAGCGCCCTTGGCTTTAGATTTGGATGCTGGACTGTAGTCAATTGTTTTTTCTAGTTCGGCATCATCATCTTCTGATACTGGTTTTGCAGTTTTGGATGCGGTTGCTTTGACGACTTTTGCAGTTTTGGATTTGGTTATGGCTTTGACGATTATTGTTGGTTCAACTGTTTCTTCGGGTTCTGGTTCGGTTGTGACAGATTTACGTGATTTTGATTTGGGAGCGGGAGCAGCAGCGGTTGTTGTTTTGTCTTTGGGTGCAGCGGCGGCTTTGGTGGCCTTGGGTTTCTTTTCGGGGACAGGGACTTCTTCTTCATCAGCTTCGGTTTCGGCGACGGCTTTCGCTTTGGTGGTTTTGGACTTTGGTGTGGGTTTCTTTTCGCTAGCGTCATCATCAGTTCCTCCGGAATATACGTTTAGAGTTGTACATTTCTTGACATCAGCTACGCGCTTGATGATTTCGGTGGCTTCAGTAATAGAAATTCGATATAGGAGTTCAGAATCAGGAACGGCAACTTTATCGACTTTTGCAAGTTCGGCATATAGTGAATGTCTAACCTCATCTACGGGTTTAACAGTCTTGACGTATCGGCCTTTCAATTCGCCTCCATAATGGGTTTTATGGGATTCTAAACGTGTTTCTGGGCCTTCATCATCAAATACTTCAATACGGCAACATCTTTCTTTCAAGACGCCTCCATATTCGGCTAGAATGTAGGTAGGTAGAGCTTTGGGTTGTTTTGCTTGCATTATGACTATATTATGCTTGTAATTGGTTCTTATTACTGTATTATAGTCAAAATATTTAAAAATCAATTTTTTGTAGTATATATAACGATGGCTTATGGTCTATTGTGTTCTGGAAGATTTATAGTCTATTGTGTTTTGGGATACTCAAGGCCGTATGGCCAAGTTGTTTTGGGTTGTGTTTTGGGATACTCAAGGCCGTATGGTCAAGTTGCTTTGGGTTGTGTTTTGGGATACTCAAGGCCGTATGGTTAAGTTGCTTTGGGTTGTGTTTTGGGATACTCAAGGCCGTATGGTTAAGTTGCTTTGGGTTGTGTTCTGGGAGACTCAAGGCCGTATGGCCAAGTTGCTTTGGGTTGTGTTTTGGGAGACTCAAGGCCGTATGGCCAAGTTGCTTTGAGTTGTGTTTTGGGATACTCAAGGCCGTATGGTCAAGTTGCTTTGGGTTGTGTTTTGGGAGACTCAAGGCCGTATGGCCAAGTTGTTTTGGGTTGTGTTTTGGGATACTCAGGGCCGTATGGTTAAGTTGCTTTGAGTTGTGTTTTGGGATACTCAGGGCCGTATGGCCAAGTTGCTTTGAGTTGTGTTTTGGGATACTCAGGGCCGTATGGTTAAGTTGCTTTGGGTTATGTTCTGGGATACTCAGGGCCGTATGGTTAAGTTGCGTTGAGTTGTGTTCTGGGATACTCAAGGCCGTATGGCCAAGTTGCTTTGGGTTGTGTTTTGGGATACTCAAGGCCGTATGGCCAAGTTGCTTTGGGTTGTGTTTTGGGAGACTCAAGGCCGTCTGGACAAGTTCTTATCAGTTATCTCTAAAGAATATAATGTCAACTATCACGCAAAATTACTTAAAAGAATAACAATATATTAAAATGATGTACAATTTTTATAAACATCATAATCATAAAATAATAATACTACAGATATTGACGAATTCTTAAATTACCGTGCGCCGTCGCATTGTCCGGTGTTTTCGTACTCATAGAATAATCATAAATATATAGTAAGACGACAAAATCCTTAAGTTACCGTGCGCCCGGATGGGGGCCGGTGCATTGTCCGGTGTTTTCGTACTCATAGAATAATAATTACTGAATAATAATAATAATAATAATAAATTTTTATTTGTAGACGATTATGAGTAGGATTAGGACAAGGACGGCTATTTTTACATAATATGTTTTGTTATAATTTTCTTCGAGATGATCTACTTCTCTTTGGGATTTGGTGGGTATGTAGTGTGTTTTTGAATCTTTTTCGAGGGTGCGTATTTCTTCTTGGAATGCTGTACTTGCGACGTCTTGGAATGGTTCTCGGGTTGAACCAACCACCATGCCAGAGTATCTGCTATTATTAGGATCATCTGTATAAAGAACAGACGCGGGAGCATTGAATAGATGTATTGTGTCTTGAGGAGGCACAAATGGCTGTATGGGAGCTACAACTGAGCCGGATGAATTATTATTATTATTATTATTGTTGTTATCAGGATCATCGGGATCGCTTGGATTTAAACCTCCGCTACGTGATGATCTTTTACGATTCTTTCGAATAAATGCACATGATTTTAGATTCGTAATAAGTAACTGTAAGTCAATCATTAAATTATCTGAATGATCTCGGAGGGATTCCATCTTGTTTAAGAAACATGGTAGATCAACATATATTGTATCCGGTTTACATTTCTCACCTCTGTTGCTTCGGTTATTATTGTGTCTGTTGCCGCCGCCATTCCAATTATTGTTGTTGTTATTGTTACCGCCACCGCCATTCCAATTGTTACTGCCTCCACCGCCATTCCAATTGTTACTGCCACCGCCTGAATATCCACTTGGTCCCATTGCGGTTTCTGATATCGATGATGCTTCGGCTTGGGATGTTGATTCGGCTATTTGTTGAGGTAATCCTGGGATGTTCATGGATTCGTTTTGAGAGTTGAAGATTTGTTCTACTTCGGTTTGGGGATCGACGTTGATCTTGCAAGAACCGGCTTTGCGTTTGATGCACATAACATTTCCGTTTCTGACGTTTGAGATATCGGAGACACTGTTTTTCACAGTACATGAGTTATTGTTGTTATTAAAATCAAAGCCAATACAGTTACCGCCTTGTTCTTGACATACACTCTTGCACTCAGATAAAGTATTTGCACTATTTGACACGAACGCAGTATTTCCGGTAATTGAAACATTGTCACTACATTGATAGCTACCATCTGAATGTCTTGAACTTATACTTGGCATTCCTTCAAAATTTTCAAACTTCGAATTAGAGCCCTCATATGGTGAAACTTTCCCATTATTTTGCTGATCCGGATTAAGATAATAGAAACTCATATATAATATATCTATACTATATAAAAAAATTTAGTTCATTTGAAAATTCTTATAAAAGACAGTGTGATCATATATTTTTTGATTATATTTTTCGTATTTGAATGATTATATATTTTGGAATGATTATATTTTTTCATATCTGTGTTGATCGATGCCGTAAGTGAATGTTGGATTTTTGTAAAGTGTGCCGTAATCGAACGATGGTGCTTCGGGGAAACATGTCGCGGAGCCGGTGTATCCTAGTTCTAAACAAACGCCGTTACAGTTTTGTTTGCATTTTGCCATTCCCGTTGTGACATCTCCATAATCTACAAGATCTACTTGGTTGATGATATCATAGGCATTTTCGAGGATCTTGCTTTGGTTTATCACATCGTTTTCGTAATACGTTAGATCAGATGTTGCATCAACAAGAATTTGATTATAGTTTAAGACTTTGTTCTCAAGAGTTTTGTTTTTGAGAGTTTCTTTTAATTGTTCTTCACGATCTTTGTTTGTCAAGTTACCGGCCATATATATTTTTTGAGTTGACGGCATTATTTTGCGTTCTACATAAGGCGGTGCTTCGGGCGGTGAATCTCTAAATCCCTCAAATACAGATCTATTCATAAGATATACAACTACGATTGCGATCAATGCTAGTAATAATATTTTATTTATCATTATTATATTTGTATTTATATATCTGAACTAGAAAAATAATATGTATTGAATATTATTATTTATTATTTGTTATTATTATTATTTGTTATTATTTGTTGTTATTATTATTTGTTGTTATTATTATTTGTTGTTATTATTATTTGTTGTTATTATTATTTGTTGTTGTTATTATTTGTTGTTATTATTATTTGTTGTTATTATTATTTGTTGTTATTATTATTTGTTGTTATTATTTGTTGTTATTATTTGTTATTATTATTTGTTGTTATTATTATTTGTTGTTAGTGATTATTCATAGATTTTTGTTTTTCTAGATAATACTTGAGTTTATATTTTTGGTATTTGTGTTTGTAGATGTCATTTGTAAGGTCCGGTGAACCGCCTAGTTGAGGTAGATCCATGCGTTGCATTCTAGGATTCATGCGGTCGTCTGAACTCATATATATATCTTTTTTGTCGGACGTTGATGTTTTATATTGGTTGACAATGTTGTTAATGAATTCGTTGACTGCTTTCTTGTCGTTACCATTTTCAGATACGGTATGCGAAATAAAATCGGTTCTGATATTGTTACCGCGCTTGACTTCCATATAGACTGTAGGATATCCTTGAAGATTGTCTAGTAAGCCGGGATGGTCATCATTGAATTGTTTACTGATTTGTTCGTCGGATAGCTCATATGATTCGAATTTAATATCAGTTTCTTTTAGATCAGAATTGGATTTAATTTTTTCAGATGCGGCATCGAATATAGGTGTGAAATGAGTACAATGGGGACATCCTTTGGATTTGGCTAGAATTATAGTTACTTTATCTGGCATATGTTATATATTAGATAATCAAAAAAATTTTATACTGCTATGTTAGAGATGGCGTTGGTGCAAGTCTGTAATAATAAATTGTATCTGAATATCACAAATGATTTAGATGCAAATAAGTTATCGAATTTATTTTTTCCTAAAACGTTATACGGAATAATTATCGGTAGTTCTATGTGTGATGATGATATTAGTAAACAGTGCTATGACATGATCGAAAGCCTTCGGCTTGTGATGTGAAACATCACGCAAACAAAGTTTGCCTCACGTAGTGAGAAGGCGTAGCCTTTCGATGATATTAGTAAACAGTGCTATGACATGATCATGAAATCGTTAAGAATTCCGTCGTCTGTAAAAATTATTATATTTGGGAATAACTTTGATCAACCAGTAGATATTATAAAATTTCCAGAAACTATCGAAAAAATCGTATTCGGATATAATTTCAATCAACCAATAGATAATATTACATTTCCTGAAGGCATTCGGTTTATAAAATTTGGATGGAACTTTAATCAGCCAGTTATAAAAACCAAGTTTCCGTCAAGTCTAAGATCAATACATTTTGGATGGAAATTTAATCAATCTCTAGATAATCTACCAGATACAATAGAACAATTATTTTTTGAGATAATATATTCGGATCTCACTAATCTACCATTATCCGTGAAAGAAATTATTTTAGGAGATAGACGATATCACAGTTATTCAATGATGAAATTATATAAACTACCGTATTCATGTATTGTCGTTGATAAACATGGAAATATATTACGTCAATGATTATATGTCAAAAATAATTTGTTCATCATGGATATTATATAGTTATTCTTTTAAGTAATGTTGCACAGGTATTTATTATGTAGTTCTTTCACATGACTTTGCGCTATTTGACGAACGGCCTAAACATCACAACAAAAATTGAAAAAGTACATGTATATCATAAAATAATATATGAAATGACTGACACAGAATACACGGCTTTAATATTTACTAATCCTCAACAACCATCAGAACGCCAACAACGATTACAAATATTTTGCCATAATACAAAAATAATATTGGGACTCACGTATATAACTATCCAACTCTCAACAGCAATTCTAAATTATATCAACAATAACATTCACTACAACCCACTTATTATTACTATCCCGGAATGGCTTCTCATCACCGGAATCCTAAATTTAACAAAACTAATATTATTGATGCTCATTCTCTATACAGCCCACAATAACACATTATATAAGCATAGCAATACATTCATAAACGTCATAAAATTCGTATGGTTAATCTCTGGCCTCATCATAAACATGTCATCATCTGAAATCATGGCATATAATTTTATCGGATATATATTCATAATAAGTTGGATGATTGAATACTTATATTTCCTAATAAAAATATTCCACCTATGTACCTATCTCATAAATAAACATATCGAATATAGACAACTACGAAACTAACTAAACGCCATTGATCGAAATAATAGAACCAATACTGTTATTATAATTAGGCATCAATAATATAGCACCAGTAGATACATTCTTAATTCTCAGCTTGTCACCTTTTTTGAACTTTTTTGTAAAATTACATGGAATTACCATGCTATGGGCAGTAGAAATGTCATCAATGCCCTTAACAGATACTACAAAGCTATCACTTCCAGCACTTACATCCAAATTTGCAGAAGGCATCTTCAAACTCTCAAGATACACTGAGAAATTCACATTATAAACCCCAGACTTTGCAATCACAAACACACCGTCTTTATAGGATATATTTTCATCAATGAAATACTTACTAAACAACACCAACTGTCCTACACCAATTTGTTTTTGTTTGCCAGACATACTAACATTATTTTTAGAAACTTTATCCATTATATATTATATGATTTAGATATTCAATAATTACTCACAGGAGAAGATTTATTTTATATAGTAAAAAGATATGGGATGCATAACGCTAAGACGTAAGAAAATACAGCCAGTAGAAATTGATAAATATTATAATGTTGATAAAACTAAACTTATATTACCATTCTATTTCAACAGCTCATTACAAGGAACAAAGTTTGAACCGGCCACAACATCAATCGATTTCGGTATCTATTACAACATGTCACTCATTCACGTAAAACTACCACCTAAACTAGAAACTATAATATTCAGTTCTCATTATGATCGTTCACTAAAACATGTCAAGTTTCCAAAAACTCTAAAAAATCTTATCTTCAAAAACGATTACGATCAATCTCTTGAAAATGTTAATCTCCCAGACAACGTAACATCTATAATATTTGGAGATCAATATAATCAACAACTAGACAAAGTAAAATTTCCTAAAAAACTACGATCGATATCATTTGGAAGAAATTTTAATAAGTCTATCGAAATGTTGCCAGATCACATTGAAGACTTGTCATTTAGAAAGTTGCATATGAACGTCATTGAGTTACCAAAGAATATCAAGAAGATTAGGTTATTTGATTTACATGATATTCCAAAAATTAAAGATGCTTCAAATGGATGTATGATTGTAGATAAAAATAATGTTGCTGTTGATCCATATAGTATAGTTGTTTAAAAGTATTCCCACATATGTTTTCCGGGTCTGTCTTCGAATTCGTAACAGATAGAGCCATCGTAGTTCCATTTATTTTGTTTGACACATAGGATTCCGTTATCGATAATACTTATTGATTGATAATTCATGATACCACTTTCATACCAGTCAATGTGATGTTCTTTTTTGAGATCGTTGCGTAGGTAAGTTTCTGATTTGATGTTACCAGAAGGATACCATGTTAACATCGTTCCGGTATCTCTGCCGGCTGTAATTGTTCTTTGTTCAGATTGTGCGCCACTATCGTGCCATTTGATAAATGTTCCAGAATATAATATATTGTTTTCAAGAAGGTTATGATGGTATGCGCGTTCTATGGATTTAAAGTAGTAGTAGCCGTCTCCATATGTATTTTTGTTAGAGGAATCGTAGTTGCTTGTTGTTATGATGTGTTCTGTTCTGTACAACGTTACAGTGTTATTATTTATTTTTTCGATGTGAGTTATTGTTTCATTGGGATTCATTTTGTTAAATATTAGGATTACTGATAATTTGTTGGCTCTGTAAAGGGCGTATAGAGGATGTGTTACTTCGGGACGATCTTCGTTATGTTCTGTGTCTTTGGATTTTTTAAGTATTATTATGTAGTTCCCTGCGCTGTCGAAGACGTAGGATTCCTCATATATGAAATAACTATATAATCGTCCTATTGCATCCATGTTGGTTGGTATTGGTATTAGTATTGGTATAGATTTTTCAATTATAGTAATTATTCAATTTTTTGAGATTTTTTTGGGATATGTGTTTTCCAAGTGCCGGGGATAGGAAAATTATCTGCAAATACGCCAGTTTCTAAGGGTTCGCCAGTTATATAGTATTTGGTGTATGGGCCGCTTTGTATTCCGTTGTCGTATGTACTTTGTTCAGATGGGCTTCCGCTTTTGAAATATGATGTTGCTAGTCCGTGTTCTTTGTTGTCTTTGAATGTTATCGTTCTACAGATTTTATTATCCGGAAAATATATTGTTTTGATGCCTGATTGAATGCCATTGCTATATGTTGTTGTACTTCTTTTGAAAGGTATGCTATTATTTGTGATGTAAGTCGTTTCTATACCATGACGTTTTCCGTGTAGACATTGTATTTCTGTTCTAAGTGTACCGGTATGATCCCATTCTTTGTATAATCCTGAGAATGTTGTGTTGTGCTCTAGTAGATTGTATAAGTATGCCCGTTCAATTGATTTAAAATATTTTATGCCGCGTGTTATGAGAATATCTGTTATATCGTATTTCGTACAGTTGCTGTCGATGGTTGTTTTTCCGGATTCAAAGGTTATGATGTGACTGTTGTTGTCGTTTCTGTATATATTTTGCTTGTAGTTGTTATGTTGTAAAATCTTTATGGTTGATGATGGATTTGTTTTATCAAAGACGGAGATTACTTGGGCTTTGTTGGTGTGATATAGTGCGTAGAGGGGATTGACAATGTATGCCGTATTATCGTTGATTAATGCATCCGGAGATTCAATTAGAATTATTATGTATTTACCTGATGATGCATATATATATTGTTCATTCGAGATATATTTATGATATAATGTTTTTATTGTATCCATTTTATAGTTGTCGTTATATATATTTTTATGATTTCAATTTTTATTGTGATTTATGTTGTGGGATTTTGTTGCGAGATACTCAAGGCCATATGGCCAAGTTGCTTTGAGGTTATGTTGTTTAGGATTATGTTGTGGGATTTTGTTGCGAGATACTCAAGGCCGTATGGCCAAGTTGCTTTGAGGTTATGTTGTTTGAGGTTATGTTGTTTCGGATTTTGTTGCGAGATACTCAAGGCCGTATGGCCAAGTTGCTTTGAGGTTATGTTGTTTAGGATTATGTTGTGGGATTTTGTTGCGAGATACTCAAGGCCGTATGGCCAAGTTGCTTTGAGGTTATGTTGTTTGAGGTTATGTTGTTTCGGATTTTGTTGCGAGATACTCAAGGCCGTATGGCCAAGTTGCTTTGAGGTTATGTTGTTTAGGATTATGTTGTGGGATTTTGTTGCGAGATACTCAAGGCCGTATGGCCAAGTTGCTTTGAGGTTATGTTGTTTAGGATTATGTTGTTTGAGGTTATGTTGTTTAGGATTATGTTGCGAGATACTCAAGGCCGTATGGCCAAGTTGCTTTGAGGTTATGTTGTTTGAGAAAATGGTATAGCAGCCTAATACTATAGTTTTAAACTTTTCTTACTATAAATTTATACATCATTTCAATATATGGACATATCTTTAAGTTATTTTTGCGCATCATGTGAATAGCCAACAACAAAATAATGGCCCGTTGCAACAACGAACTACGCACAATTATTTTATTGTTGACTGTTCATCAAGATGGCGCAAAATTACTTAAAAGAATAACAATATATAAATGATGCATAATTTATTATTATAAATATGTGTTAACCATTCGGTATTGAATACATTACGATGTAACCCAAAGCAACTTGGCCATACGGCCTTGAGTATCCCGCAACATAACCCAAAGCAACTTGGCCATACGGCCTTGAGTATCCCGCAACATAACCTAAAGCAACTTGGCCATACGGCCTTGAGTATCCCGCAACATAACCTAAAGCAACTTGGCCATACGGCCTTGAGTATCCCGGAACATAACCTAAAGCAACTTGGCCATACGGCCTTGAGTATCCCACAACATAACCCAAAGCAACTTGGCCATACGGCCTTGAGTATCCCACAACATAACCCAAAGCAACTTGGCCATACGGCCTTGAGTATCCCGCAACATAACCCAAAGCAACTTGGCCATACGGCCTTGAGTATCCCGCAACATAATTTGTGATAAAACATAATTTGTGATGAGTAATAATAAATAAATTTTATTCTTCATAATAGATGGGTATCTCAATGTCTGATATGATGCATACTAGTTTGTGCGTAAAGTCGATAGTGTCAATGAGAATATCTTCGCCGTCATATACGATATCTTTTCCATGCATTATAAACTCGGCATTTGTAGATGTTATGTCGTAAATATTTTCTAAAATTTCTTTGACATTGTATGTATTAACTGCGATACGATCCCATAAACTTAATTCGATAGATCCTATTTTGACTTTAGGAGCCGGCATTGGTGTTATCCCATCAATGTAATTAGTATTTAGGTTGACAAATCTGTTTTTGAATTTATTTATGTCAGTAATTTCATCTGGATCGTAATATTTTATTAGTTTGATGTATTCTAGAACTTGGTATCCTGCTATTAGAGATGTGGTTGTTATCATTGCTGGAATGATGTTTCCGGAGATTTTACGCGTTGTTGGTAAATCTGATTGTTCGATTTTATATTGTGAGTTACGAATATTAGACGTTGTGAATAGCCATGATACATGTCCTAGTGTGTCGTCATCTTTTTCGAATTCTACTTTATGGAGTAATCCATGTAGTCCTGTGATAATTTTATGAACGAAGGTGAAATCGTTTGTTGTGGTTACTTCTTCGTAATTTATGTCTATTGCGTCTAAATCTAGTAGATCTGTGTGAGTGCTAGGATCATAAATATAATCTGTTTTGAATACTTGGTTCATGATTTTATAGCCGTGCGTCATGAATTCATTTATTTCGGGGATATAATTTGTATAATCTAATATAATTGGTAGAATCTTGCCTTCTGGTTTTTTAGATGGATCGGTGTATTTAGATAATAATTCTTTGGTGTTGTAGTCGAAATTCTCGATGAATATGTGTGATAAGATCTTGTGATAATTAGGATTTGGTGAACTGTAATATCTGTATTTGTATAGATTTCGTATTAGCTGTTGAATTTCAGTAGGTGTGGCTTTTTCTAAATTTGTGATGTTGTTGTATTTGGCAATTTTTGATGGAATTTCATTGAATTCTGTTTCAAATAATTCACGGGCCCATTGAATAGTGTGAGCTTGCTTGAATGGGAAACTTTTTATGGTGCATATTGGTATTTCTGTTTTGTCGTCTGGATCTGTTGCTGAACCATATGATTCGGTGAGATAAGGTATAATTACTTGAACATTGCCTTTAGCGCCTAAAGTTCCTGAGTCGATCAATGGTTTCTGATATTTGATAGCTTGTGAATCTACATATAATCTTGCTTCTACATTGTCAAGAGCGTTTAGATATACGGTGATGCTGTTGCTAAATTCAGAGTTGAAAATTAGTTCTGTTTCGGAACATACTTTTTGAGTATATGTTGTGACGGTTATATCGGGATTCATTTGTTGGATTTTGTTGGCGGCCGTTGTTGCTTTAGATTGACGCATGTCGTGATCGTTGAATAGGAATTGTCTGCTTAGGTTAGATTTTTCAATATGATCCATGTCTGTAATTGTGATGTCACGTATTCCAAGCATTGATAGATTTTTGAGGAGTTCACATCCTATAGCCCCTGCGCCAATTACGAATGGCTTGGAACGTTGGAGTTTAGTTGTCAGTTCTTCTCCTAATGCATTTATAATTCCTGAGTATTTGGTTTCGGTTCGTCGTCGTTTATGTGTGAATATGTCTTGCACTTCAGAGTCATCGATTAATTCGTAACTATCCATGTAATACCATTGTGAAATTGGAGTATATTTTTTGCCTAAACATTTGAGGACTTCGTGAGAACATACTGCGCCTATAATTGATGCTATTGGTAGAAAATCTCCATCAGACGTGAGACAGAATTTCTTTGCTATGATCTTAAATTCGTCTGGTTTAGAATCGTAATCATCAATAAATTGTGTCAGACGTTCATATGTGAGTTCTGAATTGGGATACATTTCTGTGAAAAACGAATAAGCATTATGTATTTCATGTAAATCATTAGATCTTGTAAATGGTACTGACGTATCTGCAAATACTGTATCTATATTAGTGATTGATTCATCTAATGCTTTGAATGTGATTGTTTTTGGGATCTTCTTTTTGATTAATCTATTATATTTTGTAAGATCTTGTTCTGGGACTTCAGTCATTTCGATTATTAGAGGTGTTTTTGTTTCATGTACTTGAAGATAGGTTAGAATGCCGTCTATTTCTGTGATGAGGATATCTTTGTCTGATAGATGATGATTTTCTTTGAAATTAATTGTTTTGTTGGAGATGCTTTCGATGATTAGATTTTCGTATGTGTCTCCATCTTGATCGTTGATTGTAAATGTGGGACCAAAATCGTTGAATACAAAGCCCATGAGACCATATGCGCCTGTCATGATGAATGGAATGTTTAAAATACGTGTGATTCTGCTTAATTTATATTCGATCGGACCTCGGTTGATGCATATTACTAAGTTGTATTTTGAAATACTATCTTCTCTGTATTGATTGAATTCATTAAGAATATGTACTTCACTGATTGTTATCGTAGGATTCAGTTTTATAAGATCTTCAAAAGGTAGTCCGGTATCTGATCTGAAATATTTGTAATTTGTTGAATCTGATGTTGTCGTGTGAATGTCGATGTTTTGGATTCCAAGCAATGCTAGATTCTTGATTATTTCTAATGATACTGTAGTGTATCCTATGATGAGTACTTTGGCCTTGCTTAATGAAAGCATCACATCTTGGCCTATTGAATATAACTGTCTTGAATATCGATCTTCCATGTTATTGTTGTTAGATTGTATATATACTTTTAGAATATGTGATTTAATTCAATTTTTTGTAATACATTATTGAAATAATAGAAAAATTAGTGATGTTTTTATATTCCGTGATGTTTGTATCATTGATGAGCTTGATGTTGTTTGTAGTTAGTTTGGCATTTCACGGTAGATAATAAAAATTGTTATCGGAATTTCTATAAAAATGTTATTCTATTCATCATCGATAATATTTTTATATCCAATGATTTCTGTATCGTTGATCAATTTGATTTCGTTTGCTGTTAATTCAAAGTATTTATAGACTTCATAATCAGTCCAAATTTTATTAAGTGGCGGCAACGGAATCCATTTGCATGTTTCTTTTGATATGTTGTGAGTTACTTTTCTAAGTTTCAGTAAAAAATTTACGAATCGTGTCTTCATGTATGATAATAAACTGTAGGCTTCTTGTTTAGAATTTACGTTAAATGATATGTAGCTTTCAGAATGAACATCTTCTAATTCTCCAATGAACATGTTACCAAAGCAATCGTTGTGTCCTGTGCTTGCTGTAACTGTTATTATTTTGTAATTAGTTAATTTATCTTCGTCAAGTGTGTTTTTATCAATATAGTTTATGAATCCTTTGATACGTGATATATAGCATTTGATATATTTTGATGTATCATTGTTTTCGGGCGTAAGTCTCCTGTCTGTCAATGATATTCCATAATGTCCTTTAGAATTATATATTTTTGTGATGGACTCATATTTTAATATTTTGTTGACTATATTCATATATTTATTGTCAACAATGATATCATATTTATTCAGTTCGACATATTCATTATTATATTTGCATTTGCCATCGTGTTTAGAATCTTTTAGGAAATAATTTACACCGCCCTTGACGATTACATTTGAACCAAATATTTCTTGTGAATGTGTATAGTTTGTTATGTAAACCATGTTTGTTCTATTTATCATGAATTTCAAGAATTTGTCTAAATCTTTGCCTCCGACGAACCATCGGGATGGAATAATGAAACTTAGAATCTGGCACTTGGCCATATAATATTCCGTAAATTTATTGAATAATGGAGGTGCATATCCATTTTTGCCTTTAAATTCTTCGTTGTACGGCGGATTACCAATGATGATATCAAATGTAGTAATATTAAATATTTTTGTGATATCTATCTTGAGAGTATCTCCTTCGTATAAGTTTAGTTTATATTTGTTATCAATGTTGAATATTTGTTTTATGATCAGACAATTTTTTTTATTGAGTTCACCCATGTACAATTGTTTTTCTAGAATATGTTTCTTTCGATTGAGTTCGTTTGGTATTGTTGTTTTAAGTCCGTTCATGAGTTTATAATAGATCGCAATAGGATAGTTTCCCATACCAGCTGCCGGATCATAGAATGTTATTTTATCATTAGTCCATATATTCTCATCATATGATGTATGCCAATGAGTTTCTAAATCTTTTAACATACGATCATTTATAAATTTCATTGGTGTAAATACTTCTCCAAATTGTTTTTTTTCAATGTCTTTCGGTTTTAGACAATCAGCAACTAGTTCAAGT
>Ga0207027_1067_pt1 | contig 19607 bp, 17 predicted proteins | sample Alteio_BWMinCont_43_FD_153280 | JGI IMG/M metagenome (GOLD analysis project Ga0207027, IMG submission 153280) | Enriched cells from forest soil in Barre Woods Harvard Forest LTER site, Petersham, Massachusetts, United States -... | ecosystem: Environmental > Terrestrial > Soil > Temperate forest >... | reverse complement strand
CGCACTTTTTAGCTATAGACGAGCTTGGAACCCGTGTCACGCCTAGGTTTCTCAATTTTAGTCACTACATTATTATGAATTTTAAACGATAACTTGGGCGTGATTATTTCTCTTAACCTGAAAGGCTTTGTATATTTTTGAGGCGTTTTGAGAAAACTTTCCGGGCATGCGATAAATTTTGCCGGTAGGGACATGTCGATAAAATGAGGCTTGCACATGTGTGAGCTCATCAAGCATGGCCTCAAGGCTAATTTTTTGGGTTAATTTAACCTGATATTCCATATGTCTTAACACTGAAAAGGCCATAAAACATAAAGCAATATGTGCTTTTATTCGCTCTGGTTTAAAATGATAAATAGGCCGCATTGACAAAGTGTGCTTGTTAATTCGGAATGATTCTTCAATTTTCCACAAGCGTGCATATTTTGCTAGTATAGCTGGGGCCTGTTCTTCTGAAATATTGGTAATGACACCGTGTAATCCATCCCATGCAGCATCTTTTTCAATTTTATCTTGGTCTATCATCGTTTTTGAATTTTCGGAACGTGTATATTTTTTTACGCCCTGGTTTGTAATCAATTTTTTTGTATCACCCGCTTCGCCGATACGCTTTTTAAGCTTTTGAATAACTTGATCGCGCTGGTATAAATCTCTGCTCGCACGGGCCGTTTTGTAAGAAACAATCAAGCGACGCTCTTTGTAATCAAATTCACCAACCCATCCAAAATCTTCATTAATCATCTGGGCTTGATAATTTTTTTCAGATAAAATTTCAGATATTAATTTCTCAGGCAAAGCACGAAGTTTTGCTGCGACAACATAATGATGGTTTTCTTGTTCCAGCATTTTAAGATTGTCATCGCTCATCATGGCCCTGTCTGCGACAAAACAGACTGATTGAATATTAAATATTTTTTTCCACGAAGTTAAACATGCCAGCAATGTCTTGACTTCAGCTTTATTGCCTTCAAATAGTTCATATCCAATAGGCAAGCCGTCGCTATTCGTCGCAAGTGCCAAAACAACTTGCGTAGTATTAAATCGATGGTCTTTACTGTATCCGAATTGCCTCATTTCATCTGTTTCGACAGATTCAAAGTAAAGTGTTGTGCAATCGAAAAAAAGGACATCAATCGTGTCTGGTATAATTTTCTGTGTTTGGTGAAATGTTTTTTGCTTTAGCTCATCAATCTTAGGGCATAGTTTATCCATCGCTCGATAAATTAAATCTAGATCATGTTTTTTTGAGAAACGGGCGTCTAAGATTTGTTGTGACCTTAGTTTGCTAACAGGCCCTGCTAAACGCATAAGGACCAAATCTTTCAACAAATCGTTGTCTTTTTCTCTTTTAAGTAGCGTTTGATAACCTATTGAATCGTATACGTGGCCCGCAATATCGTGGAAACCTTCAATAATGCGTTTTTCTTCAACTAAATCGGAGAGTGAAATTTGATTTTCGGCTGTGACATCAACTAATTTAATGGTCTGCTTACGACCACTTTTTTTAAATTTAATATTTTTTTTGATGGTATCAAGTCGTTCTTCCATGGTCTCGGTATCAAGTAACGACGATTGCTGAGAATTTTTTTCGCGGCGAAGCTGTTCTTTGGCGATAAATTCTTGGCCAATTTGTTTAAGTTTTTCAATTTCGCTTTCATTTGACGCGATACCGACGTGAAGAATCATGACTTGCTTAACTTTGAAGCCTTCTCTGATTGATTCCACAACTTTAACCGATTTTCTCGGGCTGTTGCGCGTACTTGTAACGCGAAGGTACATGGTGCTTTCGCTCAAAAAATAATTTGGGAAAGATTAGCATATTGAGTTTAAAAAGCAATAATTAAATTTTACTAGTCACTACATTTTCATTTTTAAAACGAGAAGTAGACGTGACTTGGCCTGCGCAGATTTCTAGGTATCATTATTTAGAAAAAGTGCGGAAGTCAGGAAGAAATTTTTCGTGTAAAGGTACCCATGAGTGGGCGTTCTTGAATAGGGGCTGAGCTGTTACAAAAACCCCCTCATGAGGGGGGGTTGGTTCTTACAGAATTAACGTTTAGTTAGTGTAAGCGCTTTGGGTTGCTCAACTACCGTTGCAACGGCTGTGGTTGTGACGCTTGCTTCAACAGCAGGTTTTTCGGTAGGCACAGGCCCTAATTCAATCACGCCTTCATTGTATCGCTCGAACTTTCTGCTGCTTAAGCGAGTAATAGCGCCGGTCTCCGGGTCCACTGCGATGCGATGCGACTCAAAGGCAGTCCGTGTTTTATCGTGCCCACGTACTGTTTCACAAGGCTGAAATAACGTGAATCTTGCGTTAAGTAATAAAGCATCAAAGAAACGCTTATGACGATCAAACTTTGGTTCTGGGTTTTTATAAGGAATAAATATTTGGACCGCATTTCCTTCGCCAATTTTATACTCTTTTTTCGTCCCGTCAGATAATTCATGTTCAATGCTGGGGTTATTAATAGCATGGCCCACAGCAACTTTAAGATTACCAAATTTTTCCAAGATCTCTTCGGTTATTTTAAAAAATACGACTATTTGGCGGCTGGGTTTAGAATGTTCGCCTGTTATTGGATCGATGGGCGTGAAAATTTGCATTGCTTTCTTAGCTTTTGTCAAATCCATTTCAGAAAATGTACAGCCCGTTGTGAAATATTTTGAAGCGCCAATTGTAGTAATATCATGGATATTCTTCTCGGGTGGGTTCACATACATTTGGCAAATAAACGAACCTTGAGGGAAGATGTCTTTTAACTTCGCTTCTTTCCAAACGTCCGGTTTATAATGGCTGCTTTCTTGGTCTTTTCTAGCAAGTTTCACTATATCGAAGTCAAATAGATCAGGGCCTAATTGTGACAAGACAGAGGCCATCTCTGGGTCTGTAGAGGCCATCACTGGCATCAGTATCTGGTCTATAGGATTTTTTAGGAATGCTTCATATATTAAGCCAGCGGAAGAGCTTTTGGGTATAGTGAGTGGAATAGGTTGTGAACCAAATGTAGACCCTGGCCCAAATGACGAACTTGGACTCAATACAGAGCCTGGGCTCGATGAAGAGGGACTGGCTACAGTCACAGTTTGCACTCGATTTTGTTTTTGCAAAGTGCGCCCGGGTAATCTTCTAAGTATGTTTCTTAACATGATGATGCCTCGCATGTATCTCTATAAATGTATTTTATGGTAGTGATTATATGTCTTAATTATTAAGGATATATTAAGAAATAATCATATTGTTCAATATGATGCAAATTATGTACAATTATTTTTGCGTAAAGCAAGTTTATTTGCGCAAAAAATAATTGCGATCAGAAGGGGCGGTCAGTGGTAGAATGATTTGTGTATGAAAAATAAGATATTTTTTTATTAACTTCATTGGGAAGTATTCTATAACAAAAATAATAGGGATACGAGATTTTTATTAAAAATTTTTTTACTGCAAAAAAAAGAGTACTTTAAATTTGACCCACACCAATAACTCATGTTGTATCACAAGGATGCCAATGCTTATTGAAAGGAAGTGATTGTTTTATAAGACCTAATTATTCTGCAATGAATTGCAAAAGTGACTAAAGATTATTATCATATCGCTTCTAAAATTGGAGGGTATGCCATGGAGAGATTAGAATCCCGTCACAAACCACTCACAGTCATGCCTTCACCCGGCCCTGTGCCTTTCATTGATATCAATCATGTCCATTCCATGGCCTTTCCATCCTTGTCCATTACGTTATCTCAGCGCCAGTTATGTGATCTTGAGTTATTGTTGAATGGTGGTTTTGCTCCTCTTTCTGGATTTTTAAATCGTGCAGATTATGAAAATGTACTTGTAAATCAACGTTTGGCCAATGGAACGCTATGGCCGATACCCATCAATTTGGATGTGCCACGCGAATTTGCTGAGCGTGTCAGTATAGGTAATGAGATTGCTTTACAGGATGCCGAAGGCCTACTGCTCGGTATTTTAAAAATAAATGATCAATGGGAAGTGGATAAATCACACGAAGCCATAAGTGTTTTCGGCACGGATGATCGCTCTCATCCCGGGGTTTTTTATCTTTTTAACCAGGTCAATGATATTTATATTGGTGGCACTGTATTCGGAATTGCTTTGCCTCATCACTATGATTTTCAATATTTACGGAATACGCCAAGTCAATTACGCCAACTGTTTCAAGAATTGGGTTGGGAAAAAATAGTGGCTTTTCAAACACGTAACCCCATGCACCGTGCGCACCAAGAATTGACTTGGCGTGCCGCAAAACAAACTGAAGCCCATTTACTAATCCATCCAGTGGTTGGAATGACGAAACCGGGCGATATTGAGTATTTTACGCGGGTACGTTGCTATGAACAAGTACTCAAAACATACCCGCAAGAATCGGCCATGTTAAGTTTATTGCCCTTAGCGATGCGTATGGCAGGCCCACGCGAAGCAATGTGGCATGCATTGATTCGTAAAAATTATGGCTGCACTCATTTTATAGTGGGGCGTGATCACGCAGGCCCTGGCAAAAACAGTCAAGGCAATCTTTTTTATGCACCGTATGAAGCGCAACACCTCGCTCAATCTCATCAAGATGAAATGGGTATCACTATTGTTCCTTTCCAGGAAATGGTTTATAGCCATAAAAAAGCCAGTTATTACCCTATCGATGAATTTCCAACAGACGATGAACCGGCTGCGATTTCTGGCACGGAATTACGTGATCGTTTGCAAAAAGGATTGGATATCCCCGAATGGTTTTCGTACCGTGGCGTGATCGATGAGTTACGTAAAGTGTATCCTCTCAAACACAAACAAGGCTTTACTGTGTTTTTTACAGGATTGCCTTGCTCAGGAAAATCCACATTAGCAAATAATTTCATTTTGAAATTGCGAGAAATGACAGAGCGCCGCATTACATTATTAGATGGGGACGTCATTCGCACTCATTTGTCTAAGGGACTCGGCTTTAGCCAAGAAGACAGGGAATTGAATATTGCGCGCGTAGGTTATGTGGCAATGGAAATTACTAAACACGGCGGTGTGGCCGTGTGTTCCTTGGTGGCCCCTTATCATAAGGCCCGCTATTTAGCGAGAGAAATGATTTCTGCTGTTGGAGGGTATATTGAAATTTTTGTAGCAACGCCTTTGTCTGTTTGTGAAGCACGCGATCGTAAGGGCCACTATAAAAAAGCACGTGAAGGCATCATCAAACATTTTACTGGAATTGATAGTCCCTATGAAGAACCAGTCAGCCCTGAAATCCGCATTGATACTACCAATACTGTTCCTTCAGAAGGCATCGAGATTATCATTAAACAATTGCAATTATTCGGTTATATAGGATAGCGTAATTAAAATGGATAAAAATCAAAAAAATATTTTTGTAGTCTTGGGCGTGCCACGCAGTGGCACAAGCGCAATTGCTCGAGGTTTAAAAGCACTGGGCATTGATTTCGGGAATGATTTTGTGCCATCCAGTCAGCAATGGAACCCAACAGGATTTTGGGAAGACCGCGAAATTACGGACAACATTAATTGCGGAGTGCTCTATGCGCTGAATTATGCGTGGGACAGTGTATCGATTATTGAGCGCACGTGCCAACACGATAAAAAATTATCTGCATTGCAAAATGCAGCCCGTCAAGTATTAGAGAAACGAATGCAAACAACGCAATCATGGGGATTTAAAGATCCGCGCACAGCAAAGATTATTGTTTTTTGGCAAACCGTGTTTGCTTCGATGAATTTAAATGAAAATTATATTATAACATTACGTAATCCATTGTCGGTTGCGCATTCGTATCATAAGCTGCGTCATTTTGATCTTGAGACTGGATTATTGCTCTGGTTGATGCACCTCGTGCCAGCCATTGATGAAACACACGATAAAAAACGCTTGATTGTGAGCTATGAACAATTAATGCAAGCACCACAATTGGAATTGCAGCGTATGCAAAAGGCTTTTGACTTATCGGATACTGTGCCAGATGAAATTAAGAAGTATGCAGATGGATTTCTTGATCCTACATTACGACACTACCAATACACAATGGCTGACTTATGCGCACATCCTGCGGCGAAAGTAGTACCATTAAGTATCACGGTGTATCAATTATTACTGGATGTAGCAACGGATAAAATTTTACTGCAATCCCCTGAATTTACACGCGCATGGGGCCATATAAAAAATGAATTTAATCAGCTTTATCCCATGTTTATTTATTTAGACCAATTACTTAAAACAAATAAGCAACAATTGCGGACGATTCGTTCGTTGAAGCGCTCTTTTTTATATAAATTATTTTATCCATTGCATGTGCTTGATGATTACTTGCGCATCTATAGAAGAAAATCCCGTGAAAAGCGGCGCTTACGTAAGACGTATGGTTGGTAGCGAAAATATGTAGTAAAATAGTAGATAATACAACTGTATCAGGAGTTGCCAATGTTGAAGCTATCTGTGTTACGAATTTTTTCTTTAATTATTGCAGGAACGCTATTCATGAGTGGCTTCTCTGCCCAAGCCCAAGAAATAAATAATATGCGTGGACAGCGTTATTGTGAAGTTTTATACGGAAAAAGCAAAATTCTAACGGAGCAAGTCCATGTGTATAATACTATTGGTTTGAACAGTTGTCCCGAAAATTTGTGGAAAAAATTATCCATTACGGATATTAAAAAACAAACCAATGCAGACTTTGTACGCATGAATGGGCCACGTTTTTGGGTCATTGATGGATTGAAAGATTCCAGTTTAGTGAGCACGACGATTCAATCGTTTGGCGGCATCGCTATGCGTGAAGCCGGCGTTTTAAAATTACATTTAGTTGATCGATTGGCGGGAAGCAATCCTTACACTACACACAGTGTGCACCGAAAAACAACCTGGGTTTATGCAGCTGGAAAACCGATTTACGAACTTGTTGATCCTCGGGGCCCAGTGTATGTTATGCAATCGTATAGCATAGAAAAAAATGCACAGACTGCAGCGAGTTTAGCGAATTTGGGTTCTCAATTGACATTACCAAAGGATTGGAAATTCCGTACACGCGTGTTGGCTACAGCAGCTTATTTAACGCCCGTGAATGAAAATGCCAAAGTCATACAAGATGATTTTTTAAATACGTATCAACAGGAAACACCTGGCTTTACTGTTAAATAAGGAAATAATGTTTCAATGATGGTAACCAACAATTTAATCATACGACCGATTGCGTGGGGTGATTTAACCAGGCTTTGTGAAATCTACAGCAACCCAAAGGTCATGCGCTATATTTACCATGGTCACACGCGTACCAAAGAAGAAACTGAAAAAAAACTTCATGGTTTCATTGCGCATTGGCAACAGCATGGTTTTGGCGTAATGGCGCTCATTGAAAAAATAACTCAAGCCATCATCGGTTATAGTGTCTTGCGTTATTTTGATGATACCAATCCAGAATTAATCAATCAAATTGAGCTTGGATATATCATTGACCAACCATTTTGGGGGAAAGGCTATGCAACCGAAGCTGCCCAAGGCTGCGTTGCTCTGGGATTTAAACAACATAATTTCACATGCATCAAAGCAACCATTCTTCCTGAAAACATTGCTTCACAAAAAGTAGCTTCCCATGTTGGCATGCGTTATACATCCAATTTAATGGTTGCAGGGTTACTCCATCAAATCCACGAAATTACACTCGATGATTACAAATGGCAATGCATACGATGTTAATTTGGAGGATTATCACTCTTTCCTCGTCGTCCCGCGACTTGATCGCGGGATCCAGAAAAGTCTATAAAAGCCTGGATCCCGCGGACAAGCCGCGGGACGACAGATGAAAAATACAAACTGTTATTTACACATTTAATATGACAGTCCCAAAATTCGTGGGGATGACTCAGCTCGCGATGACGCAATGGGTATATATTTACGTTAATGAATATTTTTCACGTAATAGCATTGCTGCACTGACCATATTTTTGAGTGCCAACCGCGTTTCTTTCCAATCACGTGTTTTTAAACCGCAATCGGGGTTGATCCATAATTGTTTTACTTGGATAAATGCAGCGGCTTTTTCCAAAAGATGGACTATCTCACTTGTTGTTGGAATTCGTGGCGAATGGATATCATAAACGCCGGGCCCAATGTCATTTGGATAATTAAAATTTTCAAATGCTTTTAATAATTCCATGGCTGATCTGGACGTTTCGATAGTAATCACATCGGCATCCAAGTTTGCGATGGCCTCAATGGTATCATTAAATTCTGAATAACACATATGTGTGTGAATCTGGATATGATCAGGAATACACGACGCAGACAAACGAAATGCAAGTACTGCTTCACGCAAATAGTCTGACCAGTATTCTTTTTGCAGAGGCAGTCCTTCACGAAAAGCCGGCTCATCAATTTGAATGACCTTGATACCAGCCTTGACAAGGTCTCTGACTTCATCGGAAAGGGCCAAGGCAATTTGTTTTGCCGTTTCTTGACGCGATTGATCATTGCGTACAAATGACCAGCCCAGTATAGTCATAGGCCCTGTTAACATGGCTTTAACTGGTTTGTCTGTTAACGATTGGGCATAGCTAATCCAATCGACAGTCATGGGCTTCGTTCGAGAGACATCGCCATAAATAATCGGTGGCTTTACACAGCGTGATCCGTAGCTTTGTACCCAACCATATTGAGTAAATGCAAATCCTTGGAGTTGTTCACCAAAATATTCAACCATGTCATTACGCTCTGCTTCGCCATGCACCAATACATCCAATCCCAGCTCAAGCTGTTGTTGGATTGCAAAAGCGATTTCTTGTTTAATGCTAGCATGATATTCTTTTTCAGTAATCTGCCCTGATTTAAATTGTTGGCGCAGCTGCCGAATATGTGAAGTTTGTGGGAAGGAACCGATGGTTGTCGTTGGAAAAAGAGGTAAATTGAGCGACGCTTCCTGAGCAACTTTACGCACAGCATAGGGATTTTTTCGTTGCATCATGTCTGGCGTCACTTCTTGGCAGCGTTTTTTAACATGCGCATTATGAATGCGAGCAGAGGCTTTTTTTGCAGAAACAATATTGTCACTCGCAACTAATTCAGCTTCAATCGTTTGCGTAGTTTGATTGAGTGCTCGAGCCAAGAAAGTAATTTCGTGACATTTTTGGATGGAAAAAGCGAGCCAACTTTTAATGTCAGGGTCTAACTGTGTCTCCATCTGAAGGTCCACTGGGCAGTGTAATAAGGAGCAAGAGCTGCCGACCCATAAGCGTTCTCCTATTTTATTTTTTACGTGAGTTAATGTTTGCAACGCTTGACGTAAATCAGTGCGCCAAATATTGCGGCCATCGACAATGCCAACCGATAAAATTTTATTTTCAGGCAAAATCGCTACTATGTCATCAATTTGTTTTCCTCTGACAGCATCAATGTGCAATCCAGCGGTAGGCAATGCAGTGGCAAGCTGTGCATTTTTTCCTAAATCAGCAAAATACGTGGTAAGCAGAAGATTTAAATTGTTTACTTGTAGAAATTGATAAGTGGATTGGAATGCTTGCTGCCAATGGAGAGGTAAATCCAGCACTAAAATAGGTTCGTCTATTTGCACCCATTCAATATTGTGTGCTTGTAATTTTGTGAGTATATCCAAGTATACTTTCTGTAACTTTGGTAACAGGGCTAATTTGTCAAATGGGGCCCCTTGCGTTTTGCTTAGCCATAAATAACTTAAAGGACCGAGTATGATGGGTTTAACTTTTTTAGATAATAACTGCGCCTCTATAATGTCAGTAAATAAATGCGTATGACAGATGCTGAATTGTTGCGCTTCACTCAACTCAGGAACAATATAGTGGTAATTGGTGTCAAACCATTTAGTCATTTCGCAAGCAAATGTATCAGTTCCAGTGGGAGCGGAGCCGCGGGCCATGCGAAAATAAGTGTCCGTGGGTATTTCCCCAGGGGCCGGTTTAAATCGATCGGGACATACGCCTAACATGAATGATAAATCTAAGACATGATCATACAATGAGAAATCGCCCACGGATAAAAAATCCTGTCCAGCTTGAATTTGTTGGGCCCAGTTTTCATTGCGAATACGTTTGCAGATGGCTTGTAATTCATCATGGGTGATTTCGCCTTTCCAATAACGCTCTAATGCCCATTTTAAATCGCGTTTAGCACCGATGCGTGGGAAGCCTAAATGGTGTGCTATAGTCATAATACTACCTTATTTAGAAAATAATAATGGTCATACCATTGAGTAGTATCGAAAAGGGATTTCATTTTAACTGGCACACCCCGTCCAGATAAACTTGTCAATGATATGGTACTTTCGGCAGGTCTCCTGGCTTGAAGTTTAGCGTTAGTGGTGTGCCTTCCCAGATTTCTCCAGTGGATGATTAAGCCTAGTGGCCTGATCTATACCAATAACAAACTTCTTACAGTTGCGGGGGCAGCCACAGCTTTGAAATTCGCACTGTGTTCCCTTTTAATTCTTATTTTAAAGGTAAAATAAGAAACCGAGAAAAGAGTATAGGATATTTTAATAGCTTATCAAGATAAAATTAGAAAGGGGTTTTTGCAAGGGCTGGATAGGTGTTTTTTTGTCTTACTCAACAGAGTATGGTTGATTAAGACGCAACAGATGGTATCAGATAGATGACCTTCGAGGCGAGGTTTTAAATAAGATTTTATTTTCTTTATTATGTTGATTAGAAGATCGAATTAATTCGACACCTACGTATCCTTGGTCAGTGAGGTTTTTTATTAATTCGTAATCGGTGCAAATAATTTCACGGCTATCTATTGCAATACCAGTATTTTCCTGAAAAGATAAATTTTTTTCCATTGTAAAGCGATAACTATGAGGGTATTGAGGCCCAAAATACGAAGCAAGATTACAAGTAATAATTTTATATCCGTATTTTAAATACGCATTGACTGCCCTTCCATTTAACGGAATAACAAGAAGCCTGCATGATTTTAATTGGTGTTCATCCGCTTTTTCTTCTGCTGAACGTAAAATCCGTTGAAGGAGGCCCATGCCTTGAAAATTTGGCTTAATCGCAAGTCCAGCAATATAAAGATAATCGGGCTTGAATTCAAACCAATAATATCCTGCCAATTCATTATCGATTACTATCCACTCCAACACATCTCCTCTCAATATTGCTTGTTCGATGTCATTTATTGTTAAGGATGACGGGAGTTGTTCTTTCGGGATTTCTAATTCAATCAACATGTTGATTAAATATCGATTGTCAAAATCAATTATATCATTGAGATCATTGTTAGTAACAGATTTTGTTAAAATTTGCATTTTCTAGTGCATTCCAATCTTAAGCTGTCATTAATTCTGGCTGAATATTTTTAGCTTTTACCTGTTGCAGCCATGCTTCCAGAACAATAGTATTCCCTAGGCTGTCTAATAATGGTATCCCATCGTGCCTTGACTGAGTATATTCCTTATTCATTATATGGTTGCTCACTGTGTCAATTTGGTAAGTGTAAAGTGATTTTTCTGCTTTTACATTAATCTCAATCGGATTTTTTTCATTATTGCTGTAGATAACAATTCTATTGTTATCGCAATTAGGTAACCATGGATTTGTTATTACTTTCAAATTACCTTCAGTTCCATAAATCTCAAATTGCCAAAACATTTCCATGTCATCGGCTGTAGAAACTACCGCCATGGAATTATCCAAAAATTTCAAAATGACGCTTGCTTGATTATCAGTTTCAATTTTATTTTTCTGGCTCATCCTGCCCATTGCGCATATTTCGACAGGTTCTGCATTTGCTAGCAACCTTATTAAGGATATTGGATAACAGCCTAAATTACGAATGCTTCCACCTGCTGTTGGATTTGCAATTTCTGCAATATTTGCAGTATAAGTCGCGGTATATAATTTAATCTCACCAATAATTTTACTTTGAACCAGCTTTCGCAATTTTTTAGTAAATGGATGACACCGATACATTAATGCTTCCATGCAAAACACGTTTGATTTTTTAATAATCGAAATAATCTCTTGAGCTTCATCTACGCTAATCACAAAAGGTTTTTCACATAAGATATGTTTACCTGCAAGGGCAGCGCGAGTAATCCATTCTTTGTGGAGATGGTTAGGTAATCCTATGTAAATTGAATCAATCCCATCGTCATTAAGTAGTGCTTGATAATCATCATAATATTTCTGGATTGAATATTTTTCTGAAAACTTTTTTGCGGTTAAAAGAGATCGACTTCCAATAGCAACAAGCTCGCTAGTGTCAGATTCTTGAATTGCATTCGCCATTACCTCAGAAATATAGCTTGTGCCTAAAATTCCCCACTTGATTGAGTTTTTTGACATGATTTTTTCTCCGCGTTAAGCCACAGAAACTTCTGATTGCTTTAATTGCCTATATAACTGGGACGCTAGTGACATAATCAGCCGCTTTTATGATTTTAAGGATGATTCAATAAATGCTTTGATTAATGGATGTTGTTGGCCGTGCAATGCTGAGCGTTCAGGTTGAAAAAGTGTTCCTATAAAAAACGGATGTGTATTAAGCTCAAATGCGCGTACCTGACCTTCAGTATCAAAGCCAGTAAAATGTAGGCCAGCCATTTCAAGGCGTGTTTTCCATTCAGGATTTAGACCATAGTTACAATGATATTCCTCGTTTGGTTCATGGCCTTTAAAAATAGTATACAGCTGACTACCAGGTGAAAAAGAAATATGGCCAGTTTTTCCGACAAGTGAGCATAAAAGTGATGTACAAACGAGTGAATTGCCATCAGGGTTAATCTCAGCATGAGTAGCATCATGTACACTACAAACATTACGGGCATATTCAATTAATGCATGCTGAAAGCCGCCACAAGTGCCCAAGAGAGGACGACGCATTTCACGAGCAAATCGAATAGCAGTTAATGCACCATCCAGATTCATATAAGGGCTGCCTGGAACAACCCAAATTGCTGTAAATTCGGCAAGATTGTTAGCATCACTGCTAATCGCTGTTGTTTCTACCCAAGACCAGGTAACCTTGGCGTCTAGAGAGGCACTTGCCAATTCAAGTGCACGTGGTATGGCGGTGTGCGCGATCACACGTTCGTTGTAATCGCCTACCAATGCAATGGAAACGCTCATATCTTTTGTTCCTCAGCTATAGTCTTTTTTCTTTCTAAGATTTTAATGTATCATGATTTCACTGTTAATTTCAATAATGGAGTAGAGATGGATTCTAGGTTAATGCTTCCTGAAGAAAAAAACACACCCAGGCAAAGCTGTTTAATGACACCAGTTCAAATTGGCCACTTGACCCTCACAATGATAGATTTTTCATCTAAGCCTGAGGTAACATTCGTTACTTTCCAAGGGGTAGATAGGCCAAGGAGTTGAGTATAAAGCGCTGTATTTTGAACGATTAAATCCTTTGATAAATTCGACTTGAATAATTGTATAACGTGTGTTATACAATATAAAGAGGTGATATTTATGCATAAAGTAGCGACAATTAATGCCCGTATAGAGCCAAAACTCAAAACGCGGGCCGAGGCCATTCTGCACAAAGTGGGACTAACTTCCGCTGAGGCTGTACGGCTGTTTTATATGCAAGTTTGCTTAAATAATGGCTTGCCGTTTGAAGTGAAAATTCCAAATAAGGAAACCATTAAGGCATTGCGTGATGCCGATAAGCGAAAAACTCATAAGGCTAAAAGTGTGGATAAATTATTTGAAGACTTAGGATAGCGATGCTCAAGGTCGAATATACAACTAAATTTAAGCGTGATTTAAAGCTCGCTAAAAAACGAAGAAATAATACGGCATCTTTGAAAAAAATAATGAAGCATATTGAACACGAAGAACCCCTAAGCCCACACCGATTTAGAGCTGTCATATCTTTCATCTGTCGTCCCGCGCTTTATGCGCGGGATCCAGGCTTTTATAGATTTTTCTGGATCCCGCGATCAAGTCGCGGGACGACGAGGAAAAGAATTCATACCCTTTGCACACTTAATATGACAGTTCCTTTAATTTATATTCATTTGTTTGAAATATACGCCAGTGGTAAAATCTCCTAATAAGCTTGTTCCAATTATTTTAAACCCCATTTTTTGATGACATGCAATGGATCTTTCATTTTTAAAAGGTTTATGTACAATTTCAGCAATAATATTATCAAAACCCTGCTCTAAAACTTTATTGAAAACAGTGGACAATATTTTATTCCCTATTCCTTTATGCCCTTTTTTAACTGCAATTTGACGATGATAATAATTTTTTTCTGAATTCAGAATTGCTATATATTTTTCAGGGATAGAAGAAACAATTTCCCAGTTTTTTGATCTATACCATTGGAAATTGTGACCGATCGCATATCCTAAAATTTCTTCTCGTGATTTCAATACTATAGTCAAATGATCGGAATGATTATTTATGATATCTTTGAGCTCTGACTCAGTGAATCGATATAAAAGAAATCCGTCCCTTTCCAACTCTTGGGTCACTTTATCTTTGTTCGTTGCTAATAAATTTTCTTCCATAATTGAAAGTATTTGAGGAATATCTTCAATTTTAGCGATATAAGAATGAATCATATGATTATCTCAGAGAGGTTTTATAAGTTTCTTTTATATAGAAAAGGGTTACAATTGAAATAACTGCGGCCAAAATCATGTAAAAACTTGGCGCCATTATATTATTCATTTTCGCTATTAATAAAGTCATGACCAAGGGCGCGGTTCCTCCAAATAAGCCATTTGCAATATTATAAGGGACAGACATTGCAGTATAACGAATATGAGTTGGGAACATTTCGGTTAAGATAGCTGGTATTGTCCCTTCCGCAGTGACAACTGATATATTTAACAAACACTGCACCAACAATACCAAACTAAAACTAATATCGACTTGATGTATTAATAAAAATAATGGATAAACTATACCTCCACTGATAATTGCTCCTGTTAAAAATATTGGTTTTCTGCCCAATTTATCAGATAAGTAACCTGCTAATAAAGGAACAGGTAACATGACTGCTAAACCAATGGTATTAATAAAAATGGCTGTTTTTAATGGAAAATTAGTGTATTCAGTGACGTAGGTAGGGAAATAAACAATTGCAAGATAACTAGAAACAGCGGTAAACGCAGTAATAGCTATGGCTTTTAACATCATCACTGGTTCTTGTTTTAAGCTGGTTAATAGAGGATTTTTTACTTGTTTTTTAGCTGCATCCAACTCTAAAAATTGTGGAGTTTCGGTCATCTTCATACGTAAATAAATACCTACCACACCTAAAATACTGCCAAATAGAAAAGGAATACGCCAACTCCATTCCGCCAATGTGTCGTTAGATGATAGATTAAGAATTAATGCACTAACGAGGGAGCTAAGAAAAAATCCAACATAAGATCCAAATAAGGCAAAACTCCCCCAAAAACCACGATTCTTACAATCAGAATGTTCAATTATATAAACCATGGATCCTGAAAATTGACCTCCGCATGCAAATCCTTGAGCTAAGCGACAGATCGTCAAAAGAATTGCAGCAGAAACGCCAATTTGTTGATATGTGGGAAGTAAACCTATTACCGTAGTAGAAATCGTCATGACAGCGATAGTTGTAATTAAGGTTTTTTTACGGCCTAGACGATCTCCAAAATGGCCAAAGAAGGCTGCGCCAAAAGGACGCATTAAAAATCCACTCGCAAAAACAGAAAATGTTAGAATTAATGAAATTATTTTATCTTCTGATGGAAAAAAATGCTCAGCGACGATAGATGATAAAAATCCATAAACAGTAAAATCATACCACTCTAAAATATTGCCCACGACACCTGGAATAATTAGTTTTTTTACATTTTCAGATGTAGGCATAAATCTTAAGTGCTCCTCGTATGATTTTCAGAAAATATAGGTTTAGTTTTTTTTATTAAAAATATTGGCTGATTTTACACAACTATCTTGAAAAATGCAAGATTTCGAACCACCAGGTGCCATAACTCGATAGAAATGTCCTCTTTTTATCGGATTCTATTCCTGCTTGAATTGCTTGAGTTACAATATGAGGATCAGCTTTTTCACTCTTAATATGTTGATTCACACGGTCATGCTGCTTTTGCGCAAAATAAACTTTGGAAGCAGAAAAAAATTAATAGAAGAATATGAGAGAAGCACTACGCCTGTCGATGGCATCTTTATGGTTGTCTCCTGTATATACCCGTAGCGTCTGGGTTTTAGGTGTTGCAACATCCACTGAGCGGCGACCTTTAAATTTTTTTACTGCGAGAAAGGCTTGAAATAGCGGGCTATTCCGGCGCCTTTCTCGCAGTAAAAAAATTAAAATCTCTTGCTCATTGAACGCTGCAACACCTAAAACCCAGACGCTACGGGTATATCTGTATTTTTAGTCGATCCAACATTGCGCAATACTAATGATAATATTGACTATATGTACAACTCTTGCTAGCATTCCTTTTAATTTTCACCCTAAGATATTGAGGTAAAACTATGTTTTCGCAACAATTGCAAGGCGCAGAATTCAATGGTTTTTTAGAAAAATTTTTCAAAGGTAAAGAGAGTTCCACTATTAGTATCGAAGATCTTGCATCCATCTGTAAAAAAATGACGAAAGAGCAGTTTGCACAATTTCTAAATCACGCAATGGACATAACAATCAGGGATGATATTATGAATTACCTGATTAATACGGCTGGGACTATCAGTGTAAAATACATCAATATTACTCTTATCAATGCTGTTAAGAAGAATAATGAAACATGGGTTATTGCCTTAATGAAACACAAAGCAATTAATAGTCAATACAAAGATGAATCTGGCAAGAAACCCGCTGATTATGCTAAAGAACACACGAGGATTAAAAAAATCTTATCGACACCTTATAGAGACATGATTCATCTTATTGAAGATTCCAAAAGTGAGCCCACGACTGAATTACTTGAAAACACATTTGCCAAAACGATAGCAGTAGGTATTGACCAAACAGCAACAGGTAAAGAAAATTTGCCTGCGATGTACTTAGCAATAAAAAAAATCTTTCCGAATGTTGTGAAGTTTTTATATGAAAAAGGCTGGGATATCAATCAACCCCAAAATGTTACTACAATGTATATGTCATCCACTTACAATAGGACCCCATTGTTATACTTGTTATCCTTAGGAAACTTGAGAGATTATCATAAAATGCTACAGGTATTAATTTCAGATTGCAAAGCAAATACCAATGTTAGATTTTCGAAAGAAGTTATGTATTCCACATTTCACGGCTACCCACAGTCGTCGTACTCGTCAGATGGGTATTTTTACCCTCACGATTATTTTAGAGGTTCTAATTCGAATGAGATAGTAAATTTACTCAAACCAAAAGAAATCCCTTATTATGCGGTCGATGAATCAGGAAAGAAAAATCAGAAAAATCCGTTGCCTAGAGTGGAGCTGGCGGTAAAAAACTTCCCTGATTTTTTGACTTACAAAGATAACATTAATGGTTATAATGCGTTTTTAAGAGCAGTTTATTATGGATTTAAAGATGTAGCTGAATATTTACTCACGCTGAATCATGATTTTTTCACCACTAAATCGGCCGATGGAAAATCTGCCTTAACAATTGCCGCAAAGTGCGGGAAGGCTGATATTGTTAAATGGTTGATTGAGGAGGGTGCAGATATAAATATTGTAGACTCAGAAGGCAGTACCGCAGTGGATTATGCAAATGATGAATGCTCCGACATTATCAAAAATACTACAAAAAAGATAGTCGTACTGCCGCCAATTAATCCTGCAATGCTTGGTATCGAGTCTGTAACACCATCTGCGCCACCATCTGAAATACTTTTTGATGATAGTATACCGATGGTACTTCTCCCTCTTGTATCTGAGAGTAAAAAATCTGATGACAGCATGGTAACCCCATCCGTTTTATCTAAAACTGAAGACACACCTAGTACAGTTGCCCCAGGCAAAACAAAAGAACCTCTTCGCGAAAGAGATATATTTCTTGATTTCAAAGAAACTCAACTTGCACCACAGTCATTTGCAGGGTTGCTTGTAGATCTCTATGCTCGCTCTCTCTATCAACACATTCAGTTAATTGAAAAACCTGAGGACCCGTTAAATCGAGAATTACTTTTGCACTTTAAAAAATTGCCGCCAAATAATTCAGATGTCTTCAAAACTATAAAGCGCTCACTGGATTTATTTGAAAAAGAAGATGTTCGTGGATTATTAGCGTTGCATTCAAGCAAGGATACTACTTTTAAAGATACTACTTTTTCCATTACTAAGATATATTTACTTAAATTAGCGACTGGGAAAAATCCGAATCCCATTGCTTGTTCTTATTTTAAAGAATTGGCGCTAGAAAAATCCTGTCAGGCAGAAGATGAAGGTAATCTAGAGAAAAAGGAAGGTTTTTTAAAAATAGCGAGGATGAATCATAGAAAAGCGAACTCCCTCTTTAAAAAAATACAAAGCAAACCTAGCCAAAGTAAAGGCCCAGATTCCACGCTTAATATCGAGCCTTATATAATATAGCAAACAGTATTAAAATAGTATATTATTGCCCATTTTGAATGGGAACATCTATGGGTATTGTTAAAATTTCAAACGAATTGCATGAGTCGGCCAAAATAATGGCAAGAGCTATGAGCCGTTCTATTAATTCTCAGGCAGAATATTGGATGCGCATTGGTAAGCTGATTGAGGAAAATCCATCACTTACCTATACAGACGCCATTAAACTTTTAATCGATCAAGCATCGGATGTTAGTTATGTTAGTGAAAACACCTGAAGAAATTCAAAAAATGCGTGTTGCAGGCCGTTTGGCCGCATCCGTATTAGAAATGATCGAGCAATTTGTTGTTCCTGGTGTCACGACTGGCGAACTAGAGCGCATTTGTAGAAAATTTATTATTGAAGACCTACAAGCAATTCCCGCGTCTCTGGGCCATCATGGATTTCCTGGTTGTATCTGTACCTCTCTTAATTATGTTGTATGCCATGGTATTCCTTCCGATAAAAAAATTTTAAAACAAGGTGATATCGTAAATATTGATGTTACTGTTAAAAAAGATGGGTTCGTCGGTGACACAAGTAAAATGTATTGTGTTGGTAAAATCACGTCTTACGCTGAGCGATTAATCAGGGTCACACAAGAATGCCTATACAAGGCAATCCAACTTGTGCGCCCAGGCATTCATTTAGGAGACATTGGCCATGTGATACAACAACATGCTGAATCACATCATTATACCGTTGTTCGTGAATTTGGTGGCCATGGTATTGGGCAAGACATGTGGGAAGAACCCCATGTTCCGCATTTTGGGAAACCGCACACAGGCCTAGTACTACAATCAGGCATGACATTTACAATTGAACCAATGATTAATTTAGGCAAGAGAGATGTTCGACATTTGCCTGATAAGTGGACCATCGTGACAAAAGACCGTAAATTGTCAGCGCAATGGGAGCATACTATTTTGGTAACCGACACAGCATATGAAGTACTGACGGCTAGAAACGAAGAAAGAGAAACCGTCTATGCCACTCGCCAATGAAGATGCGAATAGTATGGCGACTTAGCCATCTTGCGTCATCGCGAGCGCCCTAACCCCT